>FZPS01000059.1_pt359 | contig 23109 bp, 18 predicted proteins | sample 1817821 | NCBI WGS metagenome assembly FZPS01 (sample SAMEA104158645, study PRJEB21678) | metagenome | place: Germany | collected 2015-04-21 | reverse complement strand
AATTGGTAACATCACTACTCAATTCCTAGCACTTGTTTTAGGGCTTTTTGTTGTGCAGTCGGTATCCTTAATCTACGCATTGCTTCAATGATTTCGCCCTGACTTGCCTTTCCATTATATCCTAAATATGCCATGAGTAAAACCTTTTGATAACGGTTGAGTCCTCTATAAGCAAGTAATAATCTTGCTATCTGTTCTTTCCTGTTTGCGCCTTTAATTGCATTGATTTGCGCTAGTAATACTGCCATATCCTTTATAGGTATGACTGTGCTAATGGTTATCAGTCTTGTATCAACATCTGTGCCTATAAGGTTGCGTTTTGCTAAATCATAGTATGTGTTATACACTAATCGTATCGCATAAGCCTTTTGTTCGCTAGTTAGACGCTTAAAATATTCGCTTTTAAGCATTTTGTTTACATCGTTATTTGCGCCCTCGTAAATGGCTTTAAACTCCCTTTGTTGTTTCTTTGTGAGTTCGTATGTTTCGTTGTCGTGGACTATTTTGTCTTTAACTGTTTTAGGGAGTACATTATGCCCTTCTTTGTATAAATCAATAATGACTTTGCTTGTTGCAGGACTTGTGCCACTTATCCGTTTATCAATGATAATATCCGCTAGCGTTTCGGCTCTTTCAATATCGCCCTCTTTAAGCGCTATTGCTATATCTCTAGTGGTTGGAGTTTTGAAAAAGCCTTCTAGTCTTGTGCCACTGTTTGCATAGTCAAAAGTGTTAAGTGTATCCCTGACAAGTTTATACATATTCCTAGTCGGTACTCCTAGTATTGTGGATACTGCAAAAACGCTATCCCTTACTATTCTTGCTACTTGCGTGTCATCTACTGGCTCGCCACTTGCAGAGGATTTGACAAGTTCAAAAAGAGATTTAGTTCTCTTTACAACATCGGTTAGCATACTCGTTGCGTATGTGTCTATATCAAAGTTAGATGATAACATATCGTACACATCTCTAATAAACGGGAACATACCCATATATGCGCCTATGAGTTCAAGTGAAAAGTCTTGCATGAACGGTACTTTCTCGCCCTCTTTATCTCTCCGCTCTCGCTTGGTTAGGTACTTGAATAGCATAATAAGTAACGCATAGTACACATTAGCGGCTAAAACGCATGTAGTTGCTCTTGCGAATTTGTTTCGTGCTTTGGATAAATCGGCTTTGGATATGTTGTCGCCTAATTTGAGCCTTTTTTGTAATGCCTGCATTTCGCCATAAGAACTGGTTAGCGTTGATAGGAAAACGGTCGGCTCGCTCATAAACATAGTGAAAGATGATACTAACGGATTACTCCTAGAATATGCACTCCTGCTAGTCATAACAAAGTTCGCTTGTGTGGTACGGATAACTCGGTCTAAAAGTTCCCCTGCAAGTTGCTTGTTCATATCAGTACCTACTTTATATTTATGTTGCGATTGTATTTCTAGCTGACTTGCGTTCCATAGCATAGTTAAGGTAAACCTATCAACTAACGATATGCCTTTCATACCAAACTCGCCTACCTTATTTAATTTCTCGTTAAGCGTTAAGGCTCTGCCTAGCACATGGTCTTTATTCCTTATCCTTGCATAGTCGCACCATTTATCCATATCCTTTGGCGATGGTTTCATTAAAAACGCTCTTGCTAGGTTATGTATTTTTATCTCTGTTCCTGCTGCAAAATACGATGCAAACTGTGTAAGCATAACCCTAAAACCAAACGAAAGTGCCGTCACTGCATAAGCCGAACGCAACTTCTCAAAAGTTCGTTGCCCTGCTGTCTTTTCTCTCGCTATGCCTTGAATATCATTGAATAGTTTTGTTACATACTCGTGAAAGTCCTCATAGCCATTGTCTTTAATTAAGTTCCTTAATCTCACTTGGTCGGTTGTTGTGCCTAGATTTGTGTCATACACCATTTCAAAGGTTTTAAGCACCGAATACATTGTCGCATACTGCGTCATTGAGTTTACATGATTTACTGTTATGTCATACGCATTTCGTATCGCAAGTTGATTCATTGCATATCGCTTAACATCCTTATTTGCACTCAAGTTATTAAACGCCTTTGCGCCTTGTGTAGTTATCCCGCCAGAGATAACATCCTTTTTGTTTACTGCACCCTCGTAACGAGTTATAGGAAAGTAAAAATCTTCTTCAATGTTAGATATTCCAAAGTTCTGTATATCTGCCTCTAGTTTAATCTCTTTCACATTTTCAAACGCCTTATCAAGTAGTGCTATAAACTCTTTTGCGTGTTTGGTTTCGCTTATGGCTTTATCCACCATCTCAAAATATGGTTTCATGTGTTGCTCTAGTATTTCAATATTGCCATTCTTAGTCTCAACGATAACATCAAGGATTTGACTATCGCTTAACGCCACCCACTCGCCATTGACTAGATACTTATTCATCTTAAAACCATCGTGCTTTTTGCCCCGCTTGTCATAGTACACAAAGCCACTAGCGAATAGCCCTAGCCACGAATGAGGTCTGCGTAAGGTTTGGTATAAGGAGATAGCAGTACCTAAAGGCATTTCGTATCCGTTTATATTCACCGTTGTATCGCTTAACTTCTTGTTAAACTTCTTCTTTTTAATAAAGTTTTCTATATCCTCTAATGTATCACTAGCAAGCACTGTCGCCTGTGTTTCAGCCTTTTGTAGTTCGTGGATAAACTCTTTTAAAAAACCGTCTTTAACATATCCCTCTGCATATCTAAACACTGCATCAGGATTAAGTGAGTTGATAAAAAACTTTTGTAAGACATTTTTGCGTGCGTTCTTGCGTACCTTTAACCCCTCTTTTGTCTTGGTATATACCTCGTTGCCTAGTTCAACTGTCGCTTTTCGTTTGCCTTTCCAAAACACCGTTGAGTAGGTTTGATACATAGAGTTAAAATGTTCCATAATATCTGCTATGTACTGCGTTTCTATTGCCGTAAGTTCACCTGCTGGACTTGCGTCTTTCATTGCCTTTTGCGTGATTTCTGCTCGCTTGGCTCTTATCGCCTCATCGCTTATTGTTCCCTCTAAGGACTTGAAGATGTAGTCATAGGCTTTATCTGCTTGCAGATTGCCACTCGCCACTTGCTCTAACATTTCTTTTATGTTCGGGTCAATGCCTTCAATAAGCAACGGGTTGCTTTCGGTGTACCAGTTGTTTAGTTCAGTCATAACTTTGCGTATGGTTTCGGTGTTCGCTAGATTTCCCCACTTGGTTATCTTTGTTAGTTTATCCATTATCACATTGAGTGAAGAATCGTTCAATAGAGACGCCGACTGATAGCGTTTATCTGTGCGCCTAGATAATAACTCGGCTAGGTAGATAATCTTATTTATATTCTTTTGCCTTTTAACTATTTGATTAGCAACTAGTTTCTTGATATTATTCGCTGTTGGTTGTCCGTAAATCTTATACGCTCGCTGTATAGTGTCTGCAATTTCGTTGATTTGCCCTTGCCATGCACCCATATGCTTGCTAACTTCGGTATGAATTGCGGACAAAACTTTGTTATATTCAGCATCCACTTGTTTGAGTATATCAATAGCGTTGGTTGCTTTTATCTCTACGCCTTGTGCGTTTAGTTGGCTTGCTATTTCAGTAGCACTCATTTGCCCTTTCCCCCAAAGGTCAATAATAAGTGCGCTATCTCGTTTCAATGCGTTCAGTTGTGCTTCTGGTAATCCCTCTAAATTAAATGACTTTTGGTAGGCTCGTATAGCATCCGCTTTTTTCATTGAGTTTGCTAAATGCTCTGCTTGTGCCTCTGTTAGTCCATAGTTTTTAGGGTTGTTTAGAATATCGCTAAAAATCTGCGTTTCAACAATATGCGTTGCTAGGTCTATGCTCGCTTGTTTTCGTGTGTGCTTGGTCTTGGAGTTTAGGTCTTTCCATAACTGTTGCTCTGTGCTTTTTCTTACGCCTTTGCTAACATCTATTTGCAATATGTCTGCATATATCTCATCAACAACCTTTTGTGCTTCCTTAAATGTGTATTTGCGTTCATTGGTTTTCCTAAACTTAACCTCTGCACGATTACTGCCTCTACTTTCGCTGACTGCCCATTGCAAATTCAACTCTTTCGCCACTTGCGCGTTGGTTAGTTTATCCACCTTTCGCTCGTTCACAATATAAAAAGCTGTGCCATCAGGGTTATGCAAAAACTTGTCCTTTAATTCTACAACTGTGTATTGGTTAAGCACTTCGGCTTCTAGGTTAGGGTTTATATCCACCATTGCTTGTATTAGTGCTTTTTTAGTCCACTTTGATTTGTAGTTTTCTTCTTCGTACTCTACTCTCTCCTCTCTATCCGTTGCACTTATAGTATGGCTATAAGGCACTCCTTGTGATAAAGCCTTCGCGAATACCTTTTCCATTTTAAAGACAAAATTTTGGTCTTTATATGCTTGCCATCTCTGTCCTTTTTCAGCACCGAATACTGCTTGTATCTTTTTGACTGACCTTTTTAACGCATTGTATATCCTAACTGCTTTGTTTCTATCGTATGCGACTATGCGTTTAACAACTGCTTCGTTTGTAAAACTATCCTGTGCGTATCTTGCTGTTAGTTCACGCTTGAGTTTCTTTATGTCTGCATCTTCTAAAATGGCTCTGTTTTCCCTTTCAGTACCTGCCTCAAAAATCTCATATGCGTGGCGTGCTTTTTCTTCGCTTATGTTGTAATCTCTTGCAGTTTCTAAAAAGTTCTCTAAAGACACCGTTTTTCCTACCAAAAACTGCATTAACTCACCGTAAAAGTTGCCCTCTACTGTGTGCATAATCTCGTGTATCTGCGTTGCCTCTGTAAGCATTAAATCGCTTGCGTTTAGCGTGTCGGCGTTTAAGTAAATGTTCCCTTGATAATCATACACACCATCTACATTTAGTCCATCAACAAAGTATAGTGCAACATTAGGCGCAAGTTTCTGTTGGCGTTTCAAAATCTCTCTACGCCTTGCCTCGTGTTCAGGCTTAAACTCGTGGAGTTTTATGTTTTTATGCTCGCCTACCTCGTGCTTGCCCTCAATGAGTTTATTCACTATATCTTGTTTGGCGTTCATTGTTACTGACTTGCGCTGGCTCTCGTTCAAATTCAAAGCCTCTATTGTTTTTTTAGTGCCGTCATACTCAAAGTAATTAAAAAGAGAAGGGTTTTGGCTAAACAGTTTTATCCGCCTGCTTTCTTCCATTTTTCGCAAGTTGCTTTCTGCATAGTCCAAAGACTGTTGTTGTAATAGGTTTATATTATTCAACTGCGCATCCGTTAATTGTCCTTTTGCGTGTAGGTTCGCCTTTTTTTGTTCGTATGTTTGATACTCCGCTAGTGAACTCTGCACATTTGTTCTGCGCCTATTTATTTGTCCTATTGTTCCCTGAAAAGCAAGAGATGTCAATGCACCTATAAGCCCTGCCTCTAATATTTCTTGTGTTTTTGCGGGGTCTGCGTTCTTGTCATAGGTTATTCGTTTTAAGTACGGGTCTATTACCTCTGCTATCATTTCCTCAACACCTTCGCCTGTAACATCCATAAATGTTTTTAAGCCACGCCTTAATGTCGCATTTTGCGTAACTTTTGATAAAACATTATTAACTGCACCGTCAATAACACCTTTGCCATAGACTTTTTCAAAAACACCGCCCGATATTTGCTCTATTGCCACCTCAACCGCACCACTTAAAGCACCATAAGTCATAGCTTCCCCATATTCTGCGCCTTCTTGGAACGCACTTTCTACGCCTCTACCGCCTGCAGATAAACCCAAAAAAGCTTGAGGCACAAGTTGTGGTAGCATAGACGAGGTTGCTTCCAGACCAGAACCTGTAGCGCTCGCCGCAGCGCCGAGACCAGCACTTACAGCCGCCGTCCACGCCATTAAACCTACTTGCCCTATGCCCTGCCCGACACCACGAACGATATTTTCACCCTTCGCCCCAGTAATATAACTGTCTTTTATAGATTTTTGATACCAGTCTTGACCCTGCCAAATCTCTCGCGTTTGGTCGCGTTCTATAAAATGCTGTATTTCAGCTTTAAAATCATCATCGCCAAAAAACCCTACCACACCTGCGCCAAAGTCCATCAGCCCTTCAACTGTCTTGAAAGCACCGCCGATAATCTCGCCCAGAAAATCCCAAACGGTTACTCCTGCGCGATAAACGGCTTCTCCTGCGCGATTTGCCCAGTGTTCGTTACTTTCGGGAACTTTAGGCTTTAGTTCTTCCAGTCTATCATGATATGTTACTTGATTTGTGTATGCACGATTAGAGCGCATATTATCCGCTCTGCTTGATAATGCTTTCGCTCGTGCGTTTGAGTATACCGCCCTTTGTTCAGGGGTTAGTCCATAAGTTGCGTAAGGCATTTATACCCCCTTAACCATATAACTCTCTTAATCTGTTAAACAAATCTAACTGCGTGCCTGATAAAGACTGATGTATCAGTTTTCCGTTATCGTCCATCTTGTAATGGTGTTCGTTATTGTTCTTATCGGTTACTATGTACCATTCGCCAAACACATTAGTAACGGACTTAACATTATTTTTCTTTAACGCTTTTTGCACGCTAGCATAGTTGCCACGAGTTCCTTTATTTTCCTTTAATTTGTCTAGCAATAACTCTTGCAGGCGTTCAATATCCATTGTTATTTCTTTGCCTTTGTTTTTGCTTGTGGACTTGTAATACTTACCGTCTTTGTAGTAAATATTGTTGCCTAGATTTTGTGCGCCAGCTATATCGGTTATTTCCTTTGCGTAATTTCTTTGTAATACAGGTTGGATTTCTACTTTCTTTTTTAACAACTCGTAATCTTCTTGTGTTATCCTTTTGTTTTCAAGCAATTCGTCTAAATATTCATTCGCCTCTTCTATCGCATCAGTATCAAAGCCCACTCCGTCCTCGTCTGTGTAATCGGTCTTGTTTTGCAAAATACTTTCTATAAGGACCTGCACAGAATCATAATTCAACTGCTGTTCGCTTTTCAGCATTTGTTCCTTCCGTTGCTCAAGTTCTTCTGCTCTTATTCTGTCCTCTCGTTCAATATCTTGGGTTCGCCACTCTTCATCCCTATCCCACTCTTTCTGTTGCCACTCTTTACTATCTTGATATCTATTATCTTCTATCTCACGTTCGGTGTAGTAGTCGCCTCTGTCTTGGTACTGTTTTTGCAGGTCGGTCATCCATTGCCCATACCTAGTCGCTATCTCGCTCATTTTGTCTTGGTATTCGGCATTGATACCTCTTTGTACGTTTGCTTGATTTAAGCCTATTTGCAATTGACTACTTTCAGCAAGTCCGCTATTTGACAAGCCTCTAACTGCATTTAAGTCGTTTAGGTATTTTTGCAACCTACTAAAGTAATAGTCGGTATTCTTTACTTGCACCTCTCTATCACTGCCTAGCCTTTGCTCCTCTAACTCTCTTTGTGTTCCATACTGCGCTTGTTGTTCGCTATACCACCTACTTAACTCGGCTTTTCTTTCTTCCCATACGCTAGGAGATATCGGTGTTGGCTCGGTCGGTAGTATAGGCTCGTTTGTAGGTGTGCCACCTGTTGTGTTTGGTGGTCTGTTTACGGTACGGTCTATGCCCAACGGGTCATCAACAACGCTCTGGTATTGTCTAGTGCTTAATGCAGGTTGATTATTCGCTAAATACTGCACAGGGTTGAATTGTGGTAGAGGTGTGCTAGGTGCTAGCCCTCTATCTTGCAGTAATAACAGTTGTTGTTTCAGTCTGTTCGCTTTCTTGCTTATTGCCATTTTCTAACTCCTTATTATTTATATATTCTTGCTCGGCTTTCTTTTCTTGCTCTACAAGTATTGAGTGGTTGTCTTTAAGCCACGCCATAAACTCATCTATTAAATCTATCTTTTGTATTATCCCCTTTCTGTAATCAACGGTTATAAACATAAAAGACTTGATATACGCCATCATTCCTACTGCTAAAAAACTGCCCATCTGCACTATCGCCCATATAACATTTTCTAGCGCACTATCTTTCAGCAACGTAACGCCAAAGTACCCAAATATAAGTGCCATAAAAAACTTTGATACTATTTGACTGCCATCTCTCTTTATCATAAACTGCTTGGTTGTCTGCCCAAAGTTAAAAGGGTCCGTCGCCTTGCTACCTTCGGTTGTTAAACTACTGCTTGCAAGTATGGATAGTTTAAGTCGTTTCGCTTTATTTATCGCCCTTTGCTTTTTTTTCGGGAGTTCGTGAAACTCTTTATACACAAATTCGCCTCGTTCCCTAACTGCGTAAAACTCATTGACAAAGTCTTGGTATCTTATATTCTCGCCTGCTAGTATCCGTGTCTGCTCTCTAACTTTTATCTTTTCGTTCTTTTCTTCGCAAAACGCATCCAAGTAGTTTATGTATGGTGTAATCTTTCCCACCTTATCACCATGCAACATAATAGTCTTGACAACATTGTCTTTGTTTAGTCCATCTTTCATACCTTGACTTGCTAATAACTTACTAATCGCAAAGCCTATGATAAACGATATGGCTGCATCTGCTAGTATTTCTTCAACAGTCTTGCCTGACTTTTCAATACCTATCAACGAACGCACAATATAAACGATAGTCAATATGCCTACAATAATGCCATATAGGTTCTCGGTTAGAAAGCTCTTGCCTTTTTCCATTAGTGTTTTTTCACTCATTAAGTCCTACCTCCTAACTCTTTCGGTTGTATTTGCAAGTGTTCAGCAGTCGTTTTTGCAGTTATATTCGCATCTACTTGCTTTTTCGTGTAAGTGATAAACGGTTGTATCGCCACCATATCCCCTATCTCACCGACAAGTGCAGCCCCTACTAACAGTTTAAGGTCAAGTATCAAAGGCTCTAGCACCCACAACATAGCAAACACAAAACCGTACATTATTACTCGTTTAGGCTTTTGTGGTAGTTTCCCAAGTGCTTTAAGGATAGTTACTGCTACTGCCACACCACCACCTATTGTAAGGCTCGTTGCTACTTGTGGAGTTGCTGTGTATCTGTTCCAGTTAAGCCCTATAACTATCGCAAGTGGTAAAAAACTCGTAACAAAACTGCCACCTCTTAAAAGCGCAAGTTTAACGTTCGGATTTAGTTTCTTTTTCATAAAAACCTCCCATTTCTACTAACTTATCAGCAACACCCTTTCGCACAAGTTCATCGGTACTGCCTACCATAATAGTTATCATTTGCTTTAAGGTGTCTAGTTCGCCCTGTACCGCCTTTAATTCCTTTGTGGTGTCCTTTAAGTCTTTCTCAACCTTTTCAAGTTCCTTAATGCCTTTAACAAAGTCTGCCTCTTTGTTTTGAAACTCTTTCGTCTTAAGGTCAAGTTCGGTTATCGCACCTTTCACTAGTCTTGACTGCGATTTGAAGTTCTTAAACATAACAAGGATAGTAGTTATTATCATACCCAAAGTTATGAGTGCAGTTTCAATTCTCGGCAACCACTCATCAAGCCACTTTGCCATATCACTTTGCTCTGCTACTTCCGTTTCTTTATTGCACCCTACAAGTACAAGTGGTATGAGAATTACCATTAAAACAAGTATTATTGCTATTTTCTTTTTCATTTCATTACTCCTATGCAAATATCATTACTGTTATTATCAACAATGCCAGTGAAAAGCCTATCACCTTTCGCCAGTTCTTTTGGTCTAGTAGCCAGTCAGTCAATCGCCACATAACTCATTTATCCTATGAAAAGCCTTCGTTTCGCCAGTCATTGCTGTGGCTCCTCTTGACCCGCGCCATCACCGATAGCCTCGGTCAGTTCGGATATATCCTGTTCGAGCTGGTTTATCTCGGGCTCGATTTCGTTGATTATCGCGGTTATGTGCATATTGAGCGTTTTTAACCGTTCGATTTTTTGTGCCCTGATATTTTCTAAAATTGACATATTTGTTTCCTCCTTTTGTTAATTAATACGTTTTATACATTTAAAGTTGTATTGTCCGCTTCTACTGGTGTGTAGCAACAAGTATCAACGTCTATGTTTGTGTTTTTACCGTACCACATATTTGTCGACGAGCCACCGTCCTTGCAGTTAGAAGCGTAGGTGATATTATAAAACCCGAAGCCTATATCCCCTGTACCTGTTCCTGTGCAGTTCGTTAGGTTCGTGCAGTTAGAAAACCCGTAGCCGTATTCCCCTGTACCTGTTCCTGTGCAGTTCGTTAGGTTCGTGCAGTTAGAAAACCCGTAGCCTGGTGCCCCTGTACCTGTTCCTGTGCAGTTCGTTAGGTTAGTACAATAATAAAACCCGTAGCCGTAAGTCCCTGCTCCTGTTCCTGTCCCAGTACAGTTCGTTAAGTTCGTGCAGTTTCTAAACCCGTAGCCACTCCCCCCTGTCCCTGTCCCTGTTCCTGTCCCAGTGCAGTTCGTTAAGTTAGTGCAGTTATAAAACCCGTAGCCTAAACTCCCTGAATCCCCTGTACAGTCCACCTCCAAATCGCGTATGCTATAATCAAGCGTTGTCGGACGCGAGCCGTACCACAGTCCGCCTTTTGCATTATTAAAATTATGCACAAAATTCGTAACGGTTATTTTCGCACTATTAAAGCCGTGTATTTGTTTCACGGTCTCTGGTATTTTAACTCCGCTGTTGTTAGGTTCGTCATATACAAACTGCCCGACCAGTGCGACACTGGTTGCCCCGAGCCAAGTCGGGCTGGCTATCAGCTCCTCGAATTCGGCTTGTGTGCGGATAACCTTGTCGTATACCTTTGCAAGCCCAGTTAGTCCGTCCGCATACGCCTTATTTACCGCCATTAAATCCGTTGTCGGTGCATCCGTTATTAGTGGTGTTGCGCCAGTTGCAAAGGTTTTTACGCCTGTTATGGTTTGGGCGTCAGCGTCATTTATCACCCGCTTCCAGCCAGTAAACTTGTCCGTTGTGCCATAATTCCAGTACATACCTTCATAATGATACAAAACGTCTGAGTTCGATGCTTTACCAACCAATTTTAAGGTTAGACGTTGAGAATCAAGCCTTATCGCTTCTAGCCCGTAAAAGATATCATTCGGCAGTTCTAAGCCTGTGTTGCCATATACAGGGTGGTCATAGGTTGACACAGCTATAAGAGCCTTGCTCCTATCTATCATCGCCGCGTGTATTTCTGCTATTGTTGACGAGTTTGGTATCACTAACTGATTAAAAGACCTATACACCTTCGCAAAGCCCACGCTATCAGCGTATGATTTACTCACCGCAGCACTCGGTCCGCTCGGGGTCGTAGGTACTATCGGTGACGCGGTGTATGTTTTTACGCCTGTTATGGTCTGGGCTGAACTGTCGTCGATAATTTGTTTCCACCCGCTCCATTTGTTTGAGGTATCGCCAGTTCTGTATGTTCCACTATATTGATATAGCGCTGTAGTGTTTGGAACTTTCGCAATAAATTCCGCAGAACATCTAGCAGCCGAAAATGCTCGTGTTGCTATTAACAACCCATATCCTGGGAATGGTAAAGAAAGACCTGTATTTTCAGCTGTAACATCTAGAATCGCTGTAGAATTACCTACCATAGCTTCAAATAACTGTTCTGGTGTGAAAGTTACATCAAGACCTAACTCCGTAAAATGCCTATACACTCTCGCAAAACTGCTCTCTTTTAGCAATTTATCGCTCGGCACCGTCGTCGTGCCCGTTCCCTGCGAACTACTCGGTGTCGTAAATGCGTGGGGCTTTAGGTCTGTTGTGTTAGCTTTTAACGCCGCCGTATCGTTTAATAACTTATTTGTCGGTGCCTTGTCCGTTTCCGTTCCAAGTGTTGTTGCAAGGTCATTAAATGCGTGGGTTTTCAAATCCGTGTACCACTTCTTAATCTTCCCGAACAGTGTCGCGGTGCTCTCGCCCGTTCCAATATTTGCGCGCGTGCTCGCTTCTGTGAACTCTATTCTTTGTTGTTCAATAGGTGGTGGTGCGTGTCCTATATCCGCAAGTCGCCACCCTGCTTCGTGTGTTCCTAGTGCTTCCCAGTAGAAATATGTATGCACATAGTCTTTGTTAGGCTCGGCAATGTCTTTCACCATTAAGGCATCTGTTTCGTTTGGTTGCCTTCCTAAATTAGTTACTATCCAACTTGTAAGCCTTTCACTTAATGTCGGGTTGTCAGGGTTATCGTTTTCTCTATAATCAAGGCTAGGGTTTATGCTCTCTAACATATCGCCTGCATTGTGTATTTCTCTAGGCACTATACCTAATTCCAAGTTGTTTATAATCGCCTCTATGTGGGCAATATCGCTTTCGCTTAATGTCAGTCTATTGTCCTGCTCACTATCTTTCTCTTGTATTGCACCTACCGTATCGCCTAGATTTTGTATGTTTGCGCCCAAAAGTGTAATATCCGCTTCTGCACCTGCCATATCGGTTTGCAATGTGTCTATCTCACTTTCAGCAGTTTCTAACCTAGTATCAAGTCCATCAGCGTTTCCGTTAATGGTTTCTATTTCCTCGTTCACCTCATCTACTATCCTGTTGAGTTCTGCAACAACGCTCTCGTTTTCATCGGTCATCCCTGCGTAAAAGTGTCTGCGTACTGCTTGAGGCGACATTCCACTCGTTGATGGGTTGATAGGTAGGCTTTCGGGTGTCTTTGCCCTGATTTTATCTAGTCTTGTTTGGTCTATTTTCTCTATCATTTAATTTACTCCCATATTAGTACTTATGTATTTATATCCAACAGTAAAGCCTCTAACACAACAGTTCCCGTTAGTTTCGTGCTTGTATTTCAGTTGCATAAAGTTAAAAGGTGGTGTACACACTCGCTTTGTGTAGTTCGTTTTGAATGTGGTTGCAAAGTCTAGGTTGCCAAAGTCCACATCACCAAAATCAAGTCCTTTATCTGCCTTTAGCAAACTCTTTCCACCTTTTCGTGTTTCATATCCCCACCAAGTGCCTTGTGTGTCTGCATCTATGGTTATGTAATTCAATACTTTCGTGTGGTCGCTTGCCCCTAAGTCAAGCAATGTGGACTGCCATTCGCATACTACTGGCGTGACTTTTTCTAAAGTGAATATATGTGTATCTTTCGCACCAAAAACCATAGGATATTTAAAATCCTTGTCATAAAACATTGTATATGTTGTATTTTCTCCATCCTTTACTAATTTTATATATGCCTCCAGTATCCCGTTCTCTTTTATATTAGGTTTAAAATACAAAGTAGCATCAGGGTGTATATATTGGTCTATTGGCTCCACCTGCAATCTTACATTAGCACTATGCACGGTCCAGGATTTGCTAGTTCCAAGAATCTCGCCGTTTTCTATTACATAAAAAGTACCGCCTGTATAAATTGCATAATAATTAGGGTCTGTAAAAAAAACACTAGGCAGTTGGAAATCACCACTATAGTTTGGGTTTTTCTCAAAAGCTATAAACCCATCGGGAAAGCCGCTCACGTAGTATAAATCACTAGGCGACCATTTAAACAACTTGCCTATATAAATCATTGTGTCAAGTAAAACACACTTGTCGCCATTTTTTATAAAATCTAAACTGCTTGATGTAAACTCGGTAAAATCGTCTGTAGCACTTGAAGGTGAAAAAACACCACTGACTTGTATTTTATCCTCAAAACTTTCACTAAACTTACACAAGTTCCCAAAAGGAGTGCCAAAATGCACCTCGTTTTCTATAATTCCCCAACTCTCAACAGGCATATTATCCCACACCCACCACTCGTAATTGCCTAACTCATCGTATGTGTACCTACTATCAGCAACATATACCTTATTATTTATCGCTATGTATAGTCTGCCATTATGCACTATGCTTTTTGCGTTTTGTAGGTTAGGCTCTTTGGCTAATGCTCGGTTGATAGGATTGCCTCTCTCTACCGCATATCTTTCAGTACTTGCTACATTGTGGTTTGCTTTAATTGCATAAACGCCATTTCTTGATATGATTATCGGCTCACCATTGAAAAAACAACTACCTTGTGGCGCATAACTGCCTTCACCTATGAATGAGGTTACATCGCTAAAAATCGCCTGTTCAAACTCATCGTCGGGCAATAGTTTTTCAAATTTGCCTGTGCGAATAAAAAGTGATGGCTCGGTTGCGCTTGTTTCTTTGAATACCGCTAGTGCGTTATCAGCAAGTAATTGATAGCCTGTTATTTTCGTTTGTTTACTACCTAAATCTTTGTAGTTAATATCGGGGAAGTATGTGAAATCATCCATCGCGCTATGCCATTCTCTATTGGGATAATCAGGGTTGCCACTAACGAATAATTGATTTAATCTACCTTCGACACCAAAAATCACACCAAAACTGCATTTAGATATAGGGTTATCAGTATCTCTTAATTCCCTGCAATATGTAATGCGTATATTGTCGCTATCCCCCGTTGTTTCAAAGTCTGTTTTTCTCAAGTTTAAGGTATCAGTAGTTATGTCCATCGACCCTGCGTAATCTGCTTGCCCGTCTATCTTAAACTTGAGAAGATTTCCATCTATTTCTGTTGTTAGGCTTTCCCATTCGCCATTCATAAGCCTTTCAACCTTAAACTCTTGAGTGTTTTCCAAATCAAGCAACTCGCCTAGTTTAAAAGTACACTCCCCTGCCTCATTTACTGGTGCAGTATCATCGTCTTTAAGCCAAAAGGTAACAGTTCGCCAGTTACTCAAAAGATTGGGATGTTCTAGCATTTGCTTTTGAATTTCTTTGCTACTACCTTCCGCTAATCCGTGCATGAATAGATATGGGGTTTTTGCATATTCCATACTATTAAAAGCCGTTATTGCAATATTTAATCTCCATCCAAGAGTGTCTTTGGTTTTTCTTATAACTAGAATTTCCTTTCCGCCTAAGAGATAAAAATATTCATTGTGTGTAAATAGTAAAAACCTAGTATGTTCTGCGGGCTGTTCGCTAAATGTGTGTAATAACATTGAATATTCGCTAATGGATGCCGATATAAAACTTACTTTTTTTCCTGCAATAACTAAATAATCTGCTACTTCATTAAGTTTAATTTCAAAAAACCCTCGTATTGCATGTTCTTCGCCTAAAAAAGTACTCGACAATGCGAGAACATTTTCCCATCCATGTCTTTTTTGGTTAAAGCCCTCTCTGTTTTCTATGTTTCGCATATAGGTTGCACGACTTACATGAGGCTCGCTCAATGCTAGGTCAAGTCCTCTATGTGCTTTTATTTCTAACCGTTTTTGTGGTCTATAACTCACTGTAAGTCTCCCATCGTGTATATTTTCGTTATGCTTTGTTGTCTGCCCTGTTGTTGTTCATCTTGCATATCCTTTATCGCCCTATCAAAGAACGCCCTTGAATTCAATGCGCTTTGTGGCTCAATTTGTTCGTACAACTCGCCCTTTATGTAGTAGGGTATCAACTGTGCTATGTGGTTAGGGATAGGCAATTCATAATTGTTCCCTTTGCCTGTTATATGCTCGGCTCGTGGAAAGTACTCTATCTCTATGTCTTGGTCCGTATCTACAACTAACATACCGCCTCGTAGGTTGTAGTTAATCGGTTTATCATCTAGTGTAAGGGTGCGTAAAAAATAGAAGTCAGGTACTTTAGTGTATAGGTCGTGCCTATACTTCTTATTCTTCTTTACTGGCGTTTTGAGTTCAGCAAGTTTCAAAGGTAGCACTCGCTTTGTGGTGATAATATCCAATGCCCTATTTATGCAGTCGGTCATATTCACCAAAAAATGTGCGTACTCTATGTTGTCCATTAAAGTATCAAACTCCGCTAAAAAAATATCGTGTTCGTTGTTCGCAAACATTAAACTCAATGCGCCTTTCTTTATATCACTAACTTTCATTTTTTACACCGCCTTTACAGGAGGGAGCAGTCACCCACTCCCCCCTGTTCAACTAAAACTGTTTTGTAAACACACTCAAGGTTACATCAGTCGCTAAAGAGCATTTGATAATCACCTTGCCTTTATCAGTTCCAGACACAACCATATGCCTGCCACTATCAAGCGCAAAGATACCACTCTCGCCCTTTGGTACGGTTAATACAGCATCTGCACCACCAAAGACACCATCGCCCTTGTAAACTGTCAAGGTTGCATCGGTGGATGAATTTGCGTTATTAGCAAAAAGAATGTACTTGTCATCTCTTTGGTCAAAAACAAATTCAAACTCATCATTGGCGGTAGATACCGCTAATCCGTTTGTAGTAGAATCGATTTCGTAAAAAATACCGTTTTCAACTATCGTAGTTGGTATTAATGTTTTTCTTGCCATTTTGCGTTACCTCCTATATTACGAATATTTGCAATGCAGGACTATCATTTGCTTTGGCATTAATATCTTTGCATCAAACCAGCTAAAGCCATTTAAGACTTCATCAAAGAATCCATCTCTAACATACGCTCTACTCTTTGTTACAGGGTTAGCATAGCCGACAGCCTTCTTTGTTTTTACAAACATTTTTTCCTCGTTGCTAGCGTTCTTGTAAATATTGTTTGATAGCTTGATATAGATACCATTGTATTCACCTACAATGCCTCTTTTAATTAGTTCAGGGTTATTAGTAGACAAGTTCACATATGCCTTTCTTAACCTACGCATAAACGCAGGTGATACAGTTGCAATAACTTCCTCGTTGTTAGGCACATCGTTCTCTTGTAGTTTTTGTCTTGCCATGTCTAAACAGTCAAGCACATTCAACTCACCAGAAGAAGCAGTACCATCTACTATCTTTTGTGCAGTTGCGTGTAGTAAAGGTGCGTTGCCATCGTTTGCTAGTGCGCCGATATACTTATCTATTTCGTTTGCCATTCCCTGCCCGAAGCCTTTTTGATAGTTTTCTTTTACAGGGATGTTTGCAAGCATTGTGTCAATACAAGGAAACTCTGTTGAGTAACTTGCTACTTGGTTAATTGTCATTTTTAAGGTTGTGATTTGCGGTTTTTCAGGGTTTCCTGTTCCTTGCGCCTCAAACTGTGATTTTGACTGTCTTTTGATGGTCGGGTCTGCTACATTAGTAAAGATAATATCTTGCCCTAACGCAGAGATAGACCCTTCAAAGTCAGTATGGCAGTCATTAGCAAAAACAGTAGCCCTGTCAAAATGCTCCATAACCTCTTTGTTCCAAATGGATGGTATGAATTTTTGAAAAGCCATTTTTTATTATTCTCCTATTAGTTATTTTTTTGACAGCCAATAGTTATTAGACCTTTGCACCTTCTCCCAATTCGCATTAATTTCGCTATCGCTTAAATTCTGCAACTGCTCAAAAGTGTATAAGTCTTGAGCTGGTGGCGTGCTACCACTTGCACTACCAGTTGCGGAGTTTGCTATCGCTGTCTTTTTCACAATTTCCGCTTCTACCTCTTTCCTTGCCTGTGCGTAGATATTTTCCTTAAAGGCTTTATACCCCTCGTACAACTCGGTTAAAGGCACTTTGCCGACCTTATCGCCTGCGAATAAAGAAAAATGTTTGTCATTGAATAAACTATCCGTATTCACATCGGGATACTTACTCACAAAACTTTCAGCGTCTTGTTGCAAAAATGCGTCCATCTCTGCTTTTTTCCTTAAAGTTTCTTGTTCAGTTCTTTTCTCTCTAGCAACATACTCGGCATAATCAGTTTTCGGGTCTCCACCATCTAGGTCTATCTTCCGCATAGTGTTGTACTCGGCAACATCTACTGCATCTTTGATAGGTTGGTTGGTATAAGGGTTAATTCTAACGGTAGATATAATGGCGTCTATTTTCGCCTGCTCTATCGCTTGTTGTTTTTCCCTTTCCCTGCGTTCCCTAGCATAGCGTGAGTTATCCTCTGCTGACTGTGTAGGTTTGACTGGCTCGGTCTTAACTGTTTCAGTTACAACTGGCTCTGTCGGTTGTGGCTCTACTACTGTGTTATCTACCTGCGACTCGATAACATCGTTTGTTTCCGCAGTAATATCGTTTTCGTTCATAAAAAACTCCTTTGCATTTTTCCGCTATCGCTTGCGAATATATTTACCTCACATTGACTGTGTTGGTATCATTCCTTCTTGCATACCTAACATTTGTGCAAACATTTGTGCATCGTTATATGTCTGCTCGTACTCGCCTATCATTTGGTTTGCAAGGTCTATTTTTTGTGTTGCTTCTTTTGTGAGCTGAGCAACTAGCGCTCTTAATTGGTTGTTTTGCTGTACTATCGGCACTACATCCTCAATAACCTTGTTTTGTTTCTCCACTAACTGCCCTAGTTCAATGACCCTTTCGCCTGCTACTTGCAATTCTTGTGTTAATTGTTTTAACTTATTATTCTGTGCGCCTTCAACGATTTTCACTATCTCGTTTTTATCTCTCAACATATCGCTTGGATATGCCTTGACAAACTCTAACGCAGTAATCTCGCCTTTAGTAAACATAGTTTCAAGCATTTGTATATCGCCTGCTGTACTACTCCTTACTCCCTTAACTGCCTCAACAACAACGCTAAAATTGACATCAGCAAAATCGCTACCATTGAAAACTCTTTCGTTTAACCTCTCTTTTACTTGTTGTGTTTCCTCATCAATTACGCTATCCACATATGCAAAAGGTTTATGGTGATAGTAGTTCTTAAAGAATTGCGCCATAATAAGCCCTTGCTTTTCTTTATTCCGCCAAAACCTCTCTCTCAATTCCTCAATAGGCTGTGTTGCTTGTGCTTGTAATTGTGCTATTGCTACACCGCTCTGCCCACCTTTCGAAAGTTCGCCCGTTAGTATTTCCGTTGCTCCTGCTACCGTTCTTGTATGCTCTATAATGCTCTTTATTGTGTATATAGGCATCATTGAGGCGTTTGGCGGGTCGGCTTTTCTTATTCCATATTGGTCTTTAGAGTAGTCAGTCAATACTTGCCCGCTTTCGTTGGATATTTCTTGCCCTTGTAGTGCATCGGGCTTGACTATCCATTTGCCCCAAGAGTTAGCCTCTGTTGCCATTGTTTGTAATGCGCTTAAATAGTTAATGATTTGTTGGTTAGGTATAAGCCCCTCAACCTCACTAATGCCATAGATACTATCCTCTTGTTCCTCGTACTGCCCTATAACTATCGGGTATAGGTACGATTTAGGTCTTGGTTTCTTTTCGGCATTAAGCGCATTATCGGGAGATGCAGGGTTTTCGGGGTCTGCTTTGATTATCCCTTTCTCTTTTAGGTCTTTTTTGGCAAGTGTTTCATCGGGTGCTAGTGGTCGTGCCGCGTTTATCATTGTGCCTTTGACTGACCTTTCCCAATACACCTCGCCATCTTTCCTAAAGTATTTAAGTAAGACCGTACATAGTCCGCTATTGTCTTGTTCTTTATTGCTTTTCTCATGGTCATCAGCAACAATAAGGGATTCATCCACTCCTTCATCAGCCATTGCCTTTACTGTTTCTATATGTTCCCTAGAGGCAACGATTATCCATCTTTGTTTTTGCTCATCAACTTCTAAAGGGTTAGCGACAAACACTTTGCGTAGGTCTATGGTTTCAACTCTTAACGCGCCTTCTTCTTTTGCAGGTAGTCCTATTATATCTTTATCCCAATAAAAATGGTACACATAAGTACCTTTAATAACTGCATCCTTGACTGCTCTAGCGTCGTATTCATCCAAACGCATTTCTTTAGTCATGTACTCGGCAAACTCGGTGAAAAGTTTAGCATCTATTTCTTGTGAAGTTGCTTGAAAGACTAGCCTAACTGGTACAGATGTCATCAACGCTCTTTTATTTCTGCATATAAACTTAATAAAGTTAGATACAGGTCTAGGCATTGTTTTTGTTCTTTCGGTCGCCTCTGCCCATTGTCTGCCCTCAAAGAAGTCAACATTGCGCTTGGTTTTCTCGGCTATTTTTTGTACGCCTAGATATTCAAGCCCTTTTTGATACTCTCTCCAGTTTTGTGCGTGTCTGTTTTCTTCTGTCATTTCTGCTCCCCAAACAATAATTCAGTGAGTGCTAGTTCTCGTTCTGCTTGTGCTGCGCTTTGTTGTTTCATCGCATCTAGTTTCTGTTGCTCGATTTCAAGCCTTTTCAATTCAATTTCGTTGGCTTTTTCTAGTTTCTCTATTCGTTGTTCTAACTTTCTTAACCTTTTAAACATTTAATTACTCCATGATATATACTCATTGCGTATTGACTGTTTTGGTTTATCAATCAATCTACTCCACCAACTTTCTTTTTTTGGTGGCTCTTTCCAAGTAGTTTCGCCCTGTCTTGCGACAAAGTGCGCTATTGCTGTACACATAACCATATCGTCGTGCTTGCCTGCTGTTGCTTCGGCTTTTCCATCCTTGTTCCGTACAAACGATAGCATTTCTTGTAGCGTTGCTAGGTCGCACTCGGTTTCGGGGTCGTTTCTATGCGCTATCAATAACCCTTGCAAAATCGTGTGTCTTGTCTGTTGCGTGGTTAGAAAGCCGTAACTGTCTTTCATCTTCCCTGTGGTAGTGTCTAGTTTCTCTTGCTTGTATAAGTTTTGGTACTGTGCTTTTACAAGTTCAAGTGTCGGCACTATTGAGAAGTTAGTTTCAATGCCTATAATCGCATCGTGGTAGTATTTCCCTAGACAGTACACTTGGTCGGCGTATAAGTCATCGGCTATATATTTCATTTGCATACTTGCCACCGTTCGCATTGTTATATTGTCAATGACCTTTGCTGTGTTAAAGTCGCTACCATCACCTGCAGTATCGCCACCTATCGCATACGGTTTCTTACTCACTTTATCTGCTGTCGCCTTATCAAAGTCATCGGCTGTTTCTTTTCCGTTCTCTATCCATCTGACTTGTGGTTTTTGGTAGATTCGTATATATCCGTTATCCGTTTCAATAAATCTAATATTCTTTATAACCGTTGTATAAGGGTCAATAGCGTGCTTATCATAAATAAAGTACCCTTGCATTAGTGGTTTTAGTTCACGCACTTGGTCTATGCGTTCAATTAGTGCTTCTTTATCAAAGTAACAGTCGCCACTTGCGATAAACGCTTCTTCGGGAGTACAGGGATATTCTTGCCTAATCATTGCCTTATCAACAAAGTGGTTATAAGTATCAACATACCAAGCGATTTGCCCTCGTGTTAGCCCTTTCTTTTCAAGCCATTTAATGCGGTCTTGTATCCAAGTATCGTTGTCCTTTATTTTCGTGAATGGCTCCTCGCTATCTAGGGTGTATTCTTTCGTTTTCCACCACTCAAAGAAAAGGTTTATACAACTACCGCTATCCCATAAATCTTTGGAAGCGTTAAAGCCATTGGCAGTAGTTTCATAGACCATGAACGAGTTTTTCGTAAGAGCTGGTTTCAAAGCAGTTTGCACCTCGCTCAAAGGCACTTGGAAGAACGCAACCTCGCTTAAATGCAGAAAGGATAGTGTTCTTGACCTACCGACATTCTTTGTTGCGGTTTCCACACGCCAACTAGAGTTAAGCACATCAAAAAACAATTCATACTTACTGTTATATTTCTCATCGGGCTTCAATGCTTTCGGGAGCATATCATAGACTACTTTCGCCTTATCGTTAAAAATGGCTGTGGCGTTCCCTGCTATGTTCGCAACCGTAAACCCTGCGAAGTTCTTTTGAGAAATTGCATAGGATAGTTGAATTGCTGTTATAAGCGAGGTAAAGCCTTGTTGTCTGCCTTTGAGGATAAAGTAAGGTTTTTTCGTGCCATGCGTTAAAAACTCACGCATAAACTCTTTTTGGACATCATTAAAAAAGAAAGGAACGGTATTCTTTTCCTTATCCACGATGGAGAACGCAAGTTCTATCCAATAATATGGTTTAGTTATCAAGTATCGCGAGGCTCTATCATCCGATAGTATCGCCTCTACATTTCCTTGGACTATCATCTTATCGGCGACGATGTCGTTAGATGCAATCCAAGTTTTTTTTCTGCGTTCTACGAGGTTGGCAATAAGTTTCTCGGTTATTTCATCCTTAACTACTAATTCATCATCTAGAAAGTCTGGTAGCATTATTGCCTATCCTGTAATCTGACAATGCCTATTGTGGCATCGGCTATTTGTCGTTCCTTTGACGCGACTGTTTTCATTTTGTCGCTTAATGTATTAATGACTGGCATAATATCTGCAGGTTTTATAAGCCTTAAATCGTTTATGACCTTGATTGCTGCATTTATTTCAGTCTTTGTCATATCGGCAGTTGCTAGTTTCTGTATTGCTAAATCTAGTAACTGTTCATCGTGTTTGGCTCGTGAGAATTGTCTTTTGAGTACAGCCATAGCATCTTGTAGGATTTCAAACGCACCCTCTAGGTACACGCCTCGTGCTTGATTTTGCATAACCTTGTACTGTGGAGTGTCTTTATTTTGCGTACGCCATTTTTGTAAGGTTGCGGGCGGTATGCCTAGTTTACTCCCTGCTTGGCGGATAGAATAACCACTAGCAAGTAGTTCTAGTGCCTCTATCTTTGTTTGGTCATCGTATTTCCTTTGTACTCTAGGTCGTGCCATATATTGTAATTATAAAACACTCCTCGTGTGCGTGTCAATACTTCTTGACAATTACCACTTGCTTTGTCAACTATGGATATGCTACAATGCAGTTAGGCTTGTTTCTCATATAACCTCCTCTAATCTATCCCTAGTCACCCCATTGGCTAGGGATAATCCCTTTTTAAAGGTACTATTCCAAATCGTGGTAAAAATTAGCATATGGTATTCTTTGCATATGAAAGACTTCCTAAAAGATGTAATTAAACTTATTTGCAGGGCTCTTTTCTGCTTTATCGTTTCGTCGGTTTTGTCCTTTACGGACAATATGTTTATATCTCAGGAGGTATAAGGCTTTTACTCTTTATTATTATCATAGTCGGCGGTTCCATTACTTTTAATATAGGCTTTGGAGATGACAAATAAGTCAAAAGAGAATATTTACGTTCAATTTTCAAGCCTTTTTCGTTTTTTATCCCGTCGCTGGAGCTCCTAAGACTTTTCGCATATTCTAACCGTATATTTTCGTTTCGCCACTTTTTACGATTTCCACCTAAAAGAGAATATTTGCTATGCTTTTTTACCTCCCCTATACAAATTCGCCATGTTTTTGCACTAAATTCACACCAAATAACAACCACTCCCTTTATTACGCACGCACGCACACAGCCCTTTAATTTTAAGTCGCACGAGATAGTCCTAGTC
>FZPS01000174.1_pt139 | contig 23124 bp, 23 predicted proteins | sample 1817821 | NCBI WGS metagenome assembly FZPS01 (sample SAMEA104158645, study PRJEB21678) | metagenome | place: Germany | collected 2015-04-21 | reverse complement strand
CGAGGAAATCCGGCCCGCGCCGTATCTTTCCCCGGAAATCGAACTGCAAGAACAAGAATTATCGCTCGCCTCGACCCTGATTGCCGCGATGGCGAAACCCTTCGAACCGGAAAATTACGTCGACGAGTACCGGCAAAAGATTGAGCGGGCGATCGCCGCGAAAATCCAAGGCAAAGAAATCGTCGTCCGCGAGGAGGACGACTTTAACCCGGCCCTTGATTTAATGACCGCCCTCCAAGAAAGCCTCTCCCGTTATGAAACAAACGCCCGCGCCTGACCCTTTCGCGGCGCGCTCCTTCGCGCCGATGCTTTTTCGCGAAAGCGAGCCTTTCGATTCCGGGGATTATATCTTCGAATTGAAACTTGACGGCATCCGCTCCCTCGCATACCTTGATATAGATAAAACCGTCCTGATCAACAAACGGGGAAAAGACATCACCGCGAACTACCCCGAGCTCTCGTCCCTGCACGCGGGATGCCGGGGAAAGGCCGTGCTCGACGGAGAAATCGTCGTCTTTAAGGACGGGAAACCGGACTTTTTTCGCCTGCAACGGCGCAGTCTCTTAAGCGACCGCTTAAAAATCATGCTTGCGGCGGCGGCTCACCCGGCGACTTTCGCGGCTTTCGATATTCTCTACTGGCAAGGCGAGACATTGACAGAAAAACCGCTCCTTGAAAGAAAGCGGCTTCTTGAGAGCGCGATAACGGAAAACAACCGCCTCGTTCTCTCCCGTTATATCGAGGAAAAGGGCGTCGCGTTTTTTGGCCTTGCGAAGCGGGAAAACCTCGAGGGAATCGTCGCGAAAGAGAAAAACAGCCGCTATTATCCCGGCGCCCGCCGGGACGTATGGCTGAAGATTAAAGTCTACCGGGAAGAGGATCTCGTTATTTGCGGGTACGCGCCGAAAGAAAACGGGAGTATCAAGGATTTGATTTTGGCCGATTACGTAAACGGAGAGTTACGGATAAGGACCAAAATCAACACGACGAAAGACCAGAAGATAATTCGCGAGTTCGCCGCGGCTTTCCCGGCGCCGCCTGTCGATTCAGTGTACGGGGAAGATATCGTTTGGATGAGGCCTTATCTAGTCGGCACCGTCCGTTATATGATGAAGACAAAATCAGGCGGGTTGCGGCAACCGGTATTTAAAGGGATCAATACCGACAAGGTTGCTTCCGACCTGCTCGCGGCGAAATGATAATTTAAGATTCCAAATAAGACTCAATCAGCGCGACGAAATCGTCACCGTACCAACGCGGGGAGATTATACATTTTTCATCGCGGCCCTTATCGTAATAACTTGTTCGGTAATGGCCGATTTTAACCGTTTCGTCGCTATATTTAAGAATGATGAAATGAGCGTCGTCGGTCTTTATCATGCCATTATGACGCTGGTACCTAATTTTGTTTAATCGCGTCAAGAAATCCTCGTGTTCTCCCGGATCCAGGGAGTGTTCCGTTTTATGCGCGGTCCTGATTAGAATAATCTCTTCCAAATCTTCGGCGCCTTAATTGGTTTTAAAACTGCCGTATCTGCCGAAACTATCGCATGAACAAAGCAAAAGCAAACATAACGCCAAGAACGAAAGCGCTATAAAGGATATTTTTTTTCATATTACTAAATTATGATTCGACGAGCGCTAATTATTGGATAATCAAATAAAAAATCACTAAAAATAAGACTGCGGTTGGCAGTCATATTTTATTTGCAAATTGAACGCGACTTGACCCGGTGGGGTCGCGTTATCGCCGCTTAAATTGTACTTTGAAACATCATACGTGGTTTTGTCCTAATCCAAAAACAAGGCCCATGAGCGATAATCAAACACGATTTTATCGCCATCGGCATATAAACAAAAATACTCTTGTTCGCCAATAGTTTTAAAACCGTACGTCCCTTGTAATTCTTTGAGGTCTTTTTGAATTTCGGATAATCCCCGTAATTCGCGGTATAAAATACTATTTTATATTCATCGTAGACCAGGAATTTGGGATTACATTATCCAAAGACTCAAATTTATTCCATTTATAATTCACCCTTGCCAGGCCGATAACAGAATTAGTGAATTTTTGATTCCTATATTCATAACGAATACTTACGGAAACATCGGGCGGACTGTAATAACTTCTGGGAACAAACCCGACTACTCCGTTCCCGCATAAATCATAAAAAGCAGTCGCGCAATCGTTAAACTCTGTGAAAGGTCCCGCGTTGTCCCCGAACGATGTCCTTGTGTTTCCATCCGCATATTCCAGTTTTAATGACCAAGCGCCGCCGGCGGCTATGATTTCATCCGTTTCATATCGCTCTTTTAAACCGAACAATCCGTAACTGTAACAATGATCCATGAAGGCTTTTTCCTGCTCTTCCGCAAACGTCGCAGCACAAAAATGAAAAACATGGCGAAAGAATCACCGTGTACATTCAAGACTCTCCTTCGGCGATATGCCAAATTAATCGAAGCTGCCAAATCGAGCTTGATTATCTTCGAAAAAACAAAAAGCTAAGAGATTCATGACGTTTCTCTTAGCCTTATTATACGAAAAGGTCTATGTTGGGTCTCATTTAGCGAGGCGACATAGACCTTATTTATTTATCGTTTTTAATACATGCCTTGGGGCATGGTCGGCGTTTCTTTTTCCTCTTTGACTTCCGCGACGGCGGCCTCGGTCGTGATAAAGAGGGCGGAGATTGAAGCGGCGTTTAATACGGCGCTGCGCGTGACCTTGGTCGGGTCAACGATGCCGGATTTAAACATATCGACCCACTCGCCAGTCTTGGCGTTAAAGCCGATGTTGGGTTTTTCCGCTTTTTGCATTTCGACGATCTCGCTGCCGTCGTACCCGGCGTTTTCGGCAATTTGATATACCGGGGTCAAGAGCGATTCCATAACAATGTTAATGCCTTTTTGGATATCGACGTTATCGTGTTTCAAGGTCGGTTTCAATTCGTTATAAATCTCGACGAGCACGGAGCCGCCGCCGATAACGATGCCTTCCTCAACCGCGGCCTTTGTGGCGTTCAGGGCGTCCTCGATCCGCATCTTCTTCTCTTTAAGCTCGGACTCCGTCATCGCCCCGACTTTAATGATCGCTACGCCGTTAACAAGCTTGGCCAACCGCTCGTTGTAACGTTTCTTATCGTAGTCGCTCGTGGCTTTATCGGCCTGAGCGCGGATTTCCTCGACGCGAGCCTTGACATCCTCGGGATTGCCGGCGCCGTCGATAATCGTCGTGTTTTCTTTGTCGACGATAATCTTCTTGGCGACGCCGAGATCCTCAAGCTTAATATCGGCAAGGTCCATATTCAAGTCCTTGGCGTAGAACTTGGCGCCGGTCATGATCGCGATATCGGCGAGCTGGTCTTTTTGGTTGTCGCCAAAGCCGGGGGCTTTTGTGGCTACGACGTTAAACGTCCCGCGCAATTTGTTCACGATTAAAGTGCTCGTGACTTCCGGCTCGAAATCATCGGCGATCAGCAAAAGCGGCTTATTCGCCTGAACCACTTGCTCGAGAAGCGGGAGAATGTCTTTCACGGTGCTGATTTTTTGATCGGTCACCATGACATAAGCGTTTTCCAGCGCGACTTCCATCTTTTCGCGGTCGGTCACCATGTAGGGGGAAATATAACCCTTGTCATACTGCAAACCTTCCACGACCTCCAGGTAAGTGTCGAAACCTTGCGACTCGTCGACGCTGATAACGCCGTCGCGGCCGACTTTTTCCATCGCCTCGGCGATAATCTTGCCTACTTCCGGACTGTCGGAGGAGATGGTCGCTACGCTCGCGATATCGTCGTTCGTTTCGATCTTTCGGCTCTTCTCAAGCAGTTTTTCCGAAACCTTCCGGCCCGCGAGCTCAATTCCCTGACGGAGAAAGACCGGATTGGCGCCGCTGTCAACGGCCTTAAGGCCCTTATGAATCATCGCTTGGGCCAGGACCGACGCGGTCGTTGTCCCGTCGCCCGCATCCTCGTTGGTTTTATTGGCTACTTCATAAACTAATTTGGCGCCCATATCCTCGAATTTGTTTTCGAGTTCGATCTCTTTCGCGATCGTGACGCCGTCGTTGGTAATCAGGGGCGAACCGTACCCCTTGTCCAGCACGACATTACGGCCCTTCGGGCCCAACGTGACTTTAACGGTATCGACCAACGTGTCAACGCCGCGCAGCATCGACGTGCGCGCGTCTTTTGAAAAACGAATTTCTTTACTCATAACGTACCTCCTATTCTACAATCGCGAGAATATCTTTTTCAGCAATAATCAGATATTCTTCTTCGTCGATTTTAAATTCCGTGGTTGAGTATTTCTTGTACGCGACTTTATCGCCGACTTTAACGGTCGGCGGAACCAGTTTCCCGTCGACGTAAGCGCCGGGGCCGACAGCCACGACGGTCGCGATATTCGGCTCGTCCTTGGCGTCTCCGGTCAAGATAATGCCGCTAGCCGTTTTGGCTTCAACTTGTTCTTTTTTCAGCACAACATTGTCATGCAATGGTTTTAACATATATACCTCCTGTTTTTTATATTATTATAATAGCAAAAGGGGATAAGGGGCCCGGGGTAATCCCTGGACCCCGGATACTATCCGCCGGGCGCGCCGGCGAGGAAAACAAGATGGAAATACTTTAAGACGACTGCCGTTATTACTCGATTTCGATATATTTCTTTTTATCCGCGACGTCTTGTTTCGGAACCGAAACGGTTAAAATGCCGTTATTGTAATTAGCGGTAATGTCTTCTTCGCGAACATCGCCGAGATAAAACGTGCGCGCGCAGTTGCCGTAGTAGCGTTCGCGGCGAACGTAACTGCCTTTCTCGTCCATTTGTTCTTTGTTTTCTTCTCTTTCCACCGCCACGGTCAAATAACCGTTCTCCAAGCTTAACTTAATATCTTTCTTCTCGATTCCGGGAAGCTCGACGTCAAGATAGAAATTCTTGTCGTCCTCCCGCACGTCGGTTTTCATGACCTTGCGTCTATCGTAGAAAAACGGCATATTGAAAAAGTCGTCGAAAAACGGATCGTCAAATAAACTCAGACCGCGTTTTCTGTTTCTTCTAGTAATTAAACTAAACATCCAAATACCTCCTTTTCCTTTTGTTAGCACTTATCACTCCTGAGTGCTAATAATATTATACCACATTAATTAGCAATGTCAAGAGATAAGTGCTATTTTTTTAATTATTTATATGACATTTGCCGGGTTTTTATGCATTTACGAAAAAGAGGACTTAACGTTCTTATTTTAGGCAATATCGGCGAATTTATTTACGGAAATTGGAATCGGCGTCCAAACTAAGAAAAAACGGCGAGAAGCCGTTTTATTCTCTTATGCTCCGCCTAATCTCATCGAGGTTTTTCTTCGCGATCCCGCATTTCTTACAACCCGCGCAGCTGCCTTTACCGGATAGATAGACTTGTCGGACGGCCAAAAACATGATTGGGGTCAAAACGATAAGAATTATAATGTCGGCAAACGTCATGACAAGCCCCCAACGAATGTAAGGATAAGATATAATAACGCCGAGACCACCCAGGCGATCGCGGTTTGGAAGAGAGCGGCCTTTATGGTCGCGGCGGCGCCGCCCAATTCTTTCCGCATCGCGCCGATCGCGCCGATACAGGGGGCGCTGAACAAGTTATAGGCCATAAATGCGTAGGCCGCGGCCGGCGTGAAAAAAGCGAACACCGGTGTCGAAAAAATATCGGCGCCGGATGCGCCCCCGGCAAAGCCGGCGATAATGCTGAGCGAGGCGACGACTTGTTCTTTCGCCACCAGACCCTGCAGGGCGGAAACCCCCGCCGCCCAACTCCATTCGCCGACGATCGGGTAAAAGAACCAGGCGATCAAATTGCCGAGCCCGGCGAGCATGCTATTCTCGACGGGCACACCGTACTTGAAAGCGGGCGAAAACGAGAGCAAGAACCAGATTACGACCGAGCCGACCAAAATGACCGAACCCGCCCGCGAAACGAACGCCATCGTCTTTTCACAGACATAGCGCGCGACGTAGCGGGGATCGGGCAGGCGATATTCCGGAAGTTCGCTAATATATGCCGTAGCCGGCGTTTTAAACACCTTCTTTAAAATTAAAGCCGCGATAATAATTATAAAGATCGACAGGAAAAACAGGGACACGGAAACCAAAACGCGATGTTTGGTAAAAAAGAACCCGGCGAAGAGGGAAATGATCGGCAGCTTCGCCCCGCAGGGGATGAAAGGAACGAGGATGACCGCGCTTTTCCTCTCCTGCTCGTTTTCCAGCGTCCTTGTGGCCATGATTCCTGGGACGCTACAACCGAAGCCGACGATAAAAGGAATCAGGGCGCGCCCGGAAAGACCCAGGCGGGTGAAAATCTTGTCGAGAAGAAAGGACACCCTCGACAAATACCCGCTTGATTCGAGCAAGGCCGCGAGCAAAAAGAGCATCACAATCTGGGGAATGAAAGTCAATACGGCGCCGATGCCGCCGAGAACGCCGTCGCCGATAAGACTCACGGCCCAGTCGGAAGCGCCCCATGAAGAAAGCGCGCTTGCGGCGAGATTCCCGGCGCGATCGAATAGCGACGCCATGTAGTCGCCGAGAGCGGTTCCGGTCATGATAACGGCGAAATAAAGCCCGAATATCACCGCCACGAATATCGGGAACGCGAGATATTTATTTAATATAATCCTGTCAATTTTGTCGGAAAAAGTTTCTTTTAAATCCGGGGTAATCATGACCGCCTTTTTTACAAAATCGATGTAACGGTAACGTTCGGACGCGATTCTTTCCTCAAAATCCTCGTCCTTGAGGCCTTGCAAAATTTTCTCGGCCGCGGGCGTCGCGAGACCGGCGAAGCGCGGGTCGTTTTCCAATAACTTCACCGCGACGAACCGGGCGTTTTCCCCGGGAAGCCCGGCCGCGACTTCCGAAACCAACTTTTCGAGCCGTTCGCTATAGCGGAAACGCGTCTTCTTCGCGGGTTTTTCCAGGACTTTGGCGATGAGTTCGCCGACGCCGACGCGGCGCCGGGCGGAAAGCATCGCGACCTCGACGCCAAGGAGCTCGGAAAGCTTTTGGGCGTCAATCCGGCCGCCTTTTTTGATTAAAATATCGGTCATATTCAAAGCGACGATCACGGGAATATCGAGCTCAAGCAGCTGGAGAGTAAGATACAGCGAGCGCTCAAGGCTGACGGCGTCGATGATGTTTATAATCGCATCCGGCTTTTCCGAAAGCAAGTATTCGCAAGCGATTTTTTCCTCCGTCGTATAGGGGCTTAAGGAGTAAATGCCCGGCAAATCGATAAGCGTGTGATCGGTTCCTTTAATGACGCCTTCTTTTTTCTCGACGGTCACGCCCGGCCAATTGCCGATTTTTTGGTTCATTCCCGTGAGCGCGTTAAAAAGCGTCGTTTTCCCGGAATTTTGATTGCCGACGAGCGCGATTCTCATTCGACCACCTCGACCAGGATAAGATCGAGATCGTCGCGCCGCAGGCAAAGCCGGTAATCGCGGAGGGCGACCTCCACGGGATCGCCCAGCGGGGCGATCTGCTTGACGGCGATTACGGTCCCTACGGTAATCCCCATATCAAAAAGCCGTCGCCTGCGGCCCCCCGCGCGACAACATATCTTTACGACCCTTCCCGCCTCACCAGCCGAAAGTTCCCCCAACGGCACAATCGGGGAATCATTATATTTTCTTTGTCTTCCGCATCTTCTTCTCGCTCTCATAAAAGTTAACCTCGGTTAATATTATATCAAAACGCGGTTGGAAGTCAAGTATTATCGCATGGAAAAACAGAGGTAAACGGTTACCCTTACCGGTAAAACGCAAAACGTCCGCGTTGCATATCCCGGCGATAAATGCTATAATTAAACTATGAAAAACAAAAATAAACTGACTCCCGCTAACGAGGACTATTTGGAAGCGATTTTGGTTTTGGAGAAAAATAAGAAAAAAGTCAAATCGGTCGAAATCGCGCGAATGCTAAGCGTCTCCCAGCCCGGGGTCAATAAAGCGATGAACATTTTAAAAAAAGGCGGCTTAATCGAAAAAGACGATTACAGCGGCATAACCCTCACGGAAAAAGGCCGGGCGGAGGCGGAAAAAGTTTATCAACGCCACCTGCTGATCAACAAGTTTTTACGCATGTTGGGCGTGAGCGCCGAGGTGGCCGAGAGGGATTGCTGTAAGATCGAGCATGTTTTAAGCGAGGAGACAATCAGGCAAATCGAGGCCTTCTGTCAAAAAAAGACGGCTAAACCGTCTGATTAAACAAGCACGCGAGAATATCTTCCTTCGCGATATTGAAAAGGTAGTCGCCTAACGGGACGGAATCAAGAACCGCGGCGACCGCGGCCGGAGTGAACAAGGCGCCCACGAGCGCCATCTCCAGACCCGCAATCTCGAGTTTTCCGAAAAAGTCGCCGCCGATATGGCAGGCCGCGATTTTCCCCGCCTTGATATCGAGATGAAAAGTGATTTTCCCGCCCGCAAAACGGCCGCTTTTTACCGTTTCGAACGCCGGCGACCGGCCGTAATTCCATTCCCAGGTTCGGTATTTGTCGGCGGCGAGGCGCCGCGCCGTCTCTTCCTCCGCCGGAGACAAACGGTACTCCCGGGATTGGATATCGTCCGTGGCCAGCAGGCGGGAAAGCAGGCGCGACTTAAATTCTTCAATAGTGATGTCTTCTTTTAAATATGTCCTGATATTCGCGACGCGGCTTCTTACCGATTTTACGCCCTTTGACTTAATCTTGTCAGGGGCGGCGTTTAAAACGGCGCCGACGGTCGCGAGATCGGAATCGAAAAGAAGCGTGCCGTGATGAAACATCCGGTCCCGGTAATACGCCTGGGCGTTGCCGGATATTTTTTTTCCCCCGGCGACGATATCGTTTCTCCCGGTAAACTCGGCGGGAACGCCGAGGGAGCGCAGGGCGTCAATCACCGGCTCGGTAAAACGCCGGAAAAGCTCCTCGCCTTTCCCCCGCGCCGGGGCGATGAAAGTGAAATTGACGTTCCCGGAATCATGATACACGGCGCCGCCGCCGGAGATTCTCCTGACGACGTCGATCCCGCGTTTCCGGATCGCCGCGATATTGACTTCCTCGAGGGCGTTTTGGTGCCGGCCGATAATTACCGCCGGGCGGTTTTGCCAGAGCCAAACGAGCATGTCCGGCGCGGTTTCGCTTTTTAGAAGCGTCTCCTCAAGCGCGAGATTATAATATGGATCGTTTTCGTTATTAATAATCGTCCGCATTTTATCACCGCATAAAAGTTTATCACAACTTACGCGCGAAGGCAACGAAAAAGATAAAAGAAAAAGGCCGGTTCCGGCCTTTTTTGTTTATTTATTCAATCCCTTCCGCATCGCGGCTAACAAAGTTCCCGTTAAGTCGCAGCCGTTTTCCCAATACATCATTCCCGCCAATCCTTCCTGGTAAATATAATCGCATTTCAACTGAATCGAGCGGGGATCGTCGTAGGAGATAAATTCCGTGCCGTCGTTTTTCAGGATATAGGGCACGCCGGCGACCGTGTCAAAATAAACGGTGTAGTCCGGATTGTTAAGGTAGCTCGACGCAATCGAGGTATAATAGACCGACCCGGCGCTCTTCCATTCGTCTCCCTGTTTGATCTGCTTAATCCCGTAGAACGCGGCGCCGATGATGATCTTCGAAGCGGGAATGCCGTATCCCTTGAAAAGGTCGACGCTTTCCTGAATAGAGCATTTGTTATGCGTCGCGCCCGCTTTATGATCGGGATTGTGATAGCCCGAACGGGGATAAAGGTTGTTTTGATATTGGCCGTAACTGGAAACGAGACCATAAGCCATCATATTAATATAATCAATGTACTTGCCCGAATTCTTAAGGTTATAGTTGGGCGGCTGATAGGGTCCGGCCGCGATCGCGGCGGTAACGAGATGCCGCGGGTTATTGGCCTTAACCTTGGCGTAGACTTCCTCCATCAAATATGTGAAGTTCGTCCCGTTGACCGAGCCCTCCCAGTCGATATCGACACCGTCGAAACCATATTCGTTAATAATCTCGACGATATTTTCAGCAAATTTTACCCGCGCCGCGGGATCGGCGGCCATCTGATGCCATTGCGATTCGGGGGCGATTGAGAAAATCACCCAGCAGCCGTGTTCCCGCGCGCCCGGCATGATGTATGTCATGATATTGTTTAAGGTGTTAGAGCCGTAGATATGCCCGTCGCTCGCCGCGGTTAGAAACGCGCAATTGATAATATCCAACGTCTCGAAGAAAGCGTCGTCGACGCGGTTATAATCGCGGTAAATATAGCTCGAGGCAATCGGGCCTTCCAAGGTTTTATACGCTTTTGCTCGCATGTGGAAATTGACCTCCTCGCTAACGCCGGGGGCCGAGAGAGTCGCGGTCAAGGTGACGACCGTCTCGTCAAACGGCTGCGCGTACTTTCCGTCGTCGCTTAAAATCTCGGGATGGCTGCTCTTCCAGGATACGGCATAGCCGCTGTATGATAGCGGCAACTCCAAATCGCCGTCAATCACGTCCGGAAGCAGCGCGCTCATAAAGACTCTGAATTCCTCGACAGAGTATAATTCCCAAACCGCCGCGTACGTCACCGCGGTGACGTTTTGCTTCCTTTGATATCCGGGGAAAACGGTATGGACGTTTTCGCCGTCGCTCCAGCCGCCGAAATGAAATCCTTCCTTCTCCGCCGGCGGCAGAGTCTCCTTGTCTTTAAACTCCATTTCCAGGTTTTCGTCATGCCTTACCGGGTAAAAAGAGCTCGTAAGCTGGCCGCCGGTAAAAAAGCGGATATCCTCGTCGAAAACGACGACGGCGCCGACGAATCCGGATGTCGCCAAATCTTTGATTACCGCGTACGCTTCACCGTCTTCGCATAGATCATGAACGGCCAGGACAAAATCATAATCATCCACTCCGCATCTGATGATGTCGCGGGTCGCGGCGTCTACGGCGACGACGCGATAAGTATTCGCCCCGCCCGCCTCCTTGATGAAGAGCTTATAATAATACTGATAAAACATCGACTGTTTGTTAAGCAGGGTATATTCCTTCGCCGTCTTGTCGTTTAAGGAAGTGACGGTAAGGTTTGCTTCCGGCTCGCCGTTTTTGATCACGTAAGCGGCGATCCCGTCGGTCCAACGACCGCCGTTTAAATCAAAGGTCACCCGGACGGGTACGTATTCGTCCTCGTCTTCTACGCCTTCCACGATAGCGACGATTTCCAGCGCGAACTCCGAGTCGTCGCCTTTCGCAAGCTCGTACGGGACGGCCTGCAGGAAGTTATCAGAATAAACCGTTTTCTCGGCGCCGGACTTATCGGTATAGACATAATAAGCGCGGAAGGTAAACGTGACGTTATAATCTTCCGCATCAAGATTCTCAATGGCGTAGAAAGCCGGGTTATCATAATCGGAGGACAGGACATAATCGCTATCTTCCTTCGAGATTTTCCCGGGGTTTTCGATCTCCCCTTTCGCGGCGACGACGCCGGCTTCTAAAATGTCCCCGGCCGCCGCGGGGAGGCGCCCGGAATAAAAAGAAACCTCGACGCCGATTCCCCGGCTTTCCGCGTCAAGATAGACGGCGGAAACGGAAACCGCGTTTTTATGATTTATGAAAAATTCGCATCCGCACAATATTGACGCGAACGCCAAAAACAAGATTAAATATAACTTCTTCATCCTAATCCCTCAAATTCATTCTCTGTTTTTTCTCGCAATTATAATATATTCTACCATATTATAGACGTTAAAGACACACACAATTATTGGCAATTCGGTTATCCGGTGAATTGCCGGCCGCGGTCTTATCTTTCGTCTCTTCAGCAAAACCGTTTTTCCCGCCCGGAACTGTTTTGATTCATAAAAAAAAAGACGGCTCCGCCGTCCGAGTCACTCGAAAATCAATGATTGATACTTATCCTTATTGTTTATAAAGGTTTGTAATTCCAAACCGCTGGTGATATTATAGTCTTTTTTAAACACCTCGATGATTTTATTGTTATAACGGAGGGCGGCGCGATAGTCGCCCCTAATCTCGGAAATATGGATTAGCGAAATCAAGGCGTCGATTCGCCGCGGCGGCTCTTCCATCGCGAAACTTTTCTTATACTGCCTTTCCGCGGGCTTGTATAAGCCAAACTTCGCGTAGACCTCCGCTAGCTCGTAATGAATACGGGCGGTCGCGACGGTTTCCGCGACTTCCTTCCATACCTGTTTGGCTTTCCGCGGTTTTCCCGACCGGTAATAAAACTCTCCGCGGTAAATCAAAAGCTCTTCTTCGGCGTCGGGGAAATCATCAAACGCGCGGGCGATTTCCGTCTCCGCTTCTTCCAGGCGGTAATCATCAAGCAAATTAAGAATCAATATTTTCCGGGCAATAAAAGAATCGGGATATAGCCTGCAAAAAATCGAATAATACTCGATCAGTTGCCGGTGATTGCGGTTTTTAAATTCGCCGGTATAGCCGCCCAGCGCGACCGCGAAATTCTCGTGCAGAGCGTCGGAATCCCCGCGCAGGGAGAGCGCCTCGGTCGCGTAAATAATCGCCTCCTGGAGACCGCCCCTGGCTTTGTGAATCAAGAGTTCCGATATTAACCATAGGCACTCCGGGTCGCCTGTTTGTTCGTAGAGTTGCTTCAGTTCCGCGATTGTTTCTCCGCCCTTATTGACCGCGATATCCCAATTAGTAAAAATGTTGTTTTTTATTTCGTCCAAACGTTTGTTCATTCTTTGCTCCAGATTACAATTCCATTTTATCATATTTTCCCAAAAAAGTAAAGAAAAAAGCCCGAACGGGCCTTTATCGGTATTTCCAAATCCGGGGCGAGAACAATATTAACATCGGGAATATTTCCAATCTCCCGGCCATCATGATGAACGAGAGCGCGAGTTTTGATATCGGGCTAAAAACGGCGTAATTACCCGAGGGGCCGACGGCGCCCAATCCCGGGCCGACATTGCTTAGAGACGAAAGCGTCGCGGTAAAATTGGTCGCGAAGGAAAAACCGTCGAGAGAGATGACCAAGGTTCCAATCGCGAGAATAAAAAGATAAGCCACAATATGATTCGCCACCCCTTTTTGCGTCGAATCGGGAAGCGGCTCTTTTTCAAACATCACGGTCGAAACCTGGCGGGGATGAATGCTATATCTAATCTCCTTTAGAATCATTTTAAAATAAATCACGACCCGGGAGACTTTAAGCCCGCCGCCGGTCGAGCCGGCGCTGGCGCCGACGAGCATTAAAAGAACGAGAACCGTCTGCGCGAAAGCCGGCCACAAAACAAAATCGGTCGTCGCGAAACCGGTGGTCGTGATGACGGAGACGGCCTGAAACGCCGAATAACGGAGCGAGCGGCCAAAAGACGCGTAAAAGGAATTCACGCTCGCCGCGATCAAAAAGACCGCGGAAACGACGATCGCGACGTACCAGCGCAGCTCCTCGCTTTTTAACGCCTGGCTTGCCTTGCCGATAAGAAGCAAATAGAAGACGGTGAAGTTCACCCCGAAAAGAAACATAAAGACAGTCAAAACCGTTTCCACGTACGCGCTGTCATAATAAGCGATCCCGGCGTTTTTGATTGAGAAACCGCCGGTCCCGGCCGTCGCGAGCGCGTGATTGACGCTATCGAAAAACGGCATCTTGAAAGATAAGAGGATTATCAAAAGCGCGGTGAGAGCGATATAGATCGCGTAGAGGATCCTCGCCGTGATTTTAACTTTCGAAACGATTTTCCCGACTTTCGGTCCCGGGCTTTCCGCCTTCATGATAAAGATGCTTCGCGCCTCGGTCGTCGGCATAAATGCGAGAACGAATACCAAGATCCCCATCCCGCCGATCCATTGGGTAAAACTGCGCCAGAAAAGCATGCTCCGCGAGAGCGCCTCCACGTCCTTTAGGATTGTCGAGCCCGTCGTGGAAAACCCCGACGTCGCCTCAAAAAACGCGTCGATAAAATTCTTGATCTCGCCGCTGATAACAAACGGCAGGGCGCCGAATAGCGAGATCAATAGCCACGAGAATCCGACGATCGCAAAACCCTCGCGCGCGTAGATCACGGCGTCCTTTTTCCCCAGGCGCGTAAGCAAAAACCCCAGCGCCGCGAGCAGGGTTATCGGGATCAAGAAAGCGAGGAAATTGCCGTCGCCGTCAAAAACGGAAATCGCGAGCGGCAGCGCGAGCAACCCGGCCTCAACCTTCAATAAATTGCCGATATTATAAAAAACCGCGTGTTTATTCATAGATTACCCGCTCAATATATCTTCCAAATCTTTAAGTTTTTGCGTCGAAACGATAATAACGCTATCCCCTGCCCGGAAATAATCTTCTCCGTGGGGAATAATCACGGTTTTATTGCGGACGATACAGCCAATCAAGATATCTTTCTTGAGCGAGAGATCGCGAAATTTAATGCCCGTATAATCGGTCTCGGCGGGAATATAAAACTCGGCGGCCTCGATTTGATTGTTAACGAGTTTATATAATGTCTTCACCTCGCTCGTTATCGAATCGGAGAGCGACCGGACGTAGCGTAGAATTTGATTGGCGGTTAAAGCCTTGGGCGAGATAATCGTCCCCAAATCAAGCTTTTCCAGGATATTATAATAGGAGATATGATTAACCTTAGTGATTATTTTCGGCACCTCAAGCGTCTTCGCGTAAAGAGATAGGATAATGTTCTCCTCGTCGTTCCCCGTCAGGGTCACGAAAGCGTCGGCGTCCAAGATCCCCTCCTCGCGCAAGATCTCCTGGTTCGTCCCGTCGCCGCAGATTACGGCGACGCCCGGCAACCGCTCGCCAAGCTCGCGGGCGCGCTCCCGGTCCTTTTCGATAATTTTTATATCCAGGCGGCTTTCGGATAGTTCTCGCGCGAGATAATAAGATATTTTACTCCCGCCGATAAGCATTATCTTCCGCGCCCGTTGCCTCAAGATTTTTAGTTTCCGGAAAAACTTCCCGATCTCGCTCGCGGCGGCGGTAATGTGAATATGATCCCCCGCGCGCAGGACGAAACCGCCGGACGGGATATGGACGGTCCCGTCGCGGACGACCGCGCAAACGAGAAAACTTACTTCCAGTTCCCGGCCAAGCGCGGAAAGCGTCTTTCCGACCAGAATCGACTCCTCCGGCACCTTTATCTCGACGATCTCCGCCTTGCCCTGGGCAAAAGTGTCGATATTCAAGGCGGAAGGGAATCTCAGGATTTTCATGATTTCCGACGCCGCTTCCAGTTCCGGGTTGATTATCATATTTAAACCGAGATCGTCATGCATAAAGTCGATTTGTTTACCGTATTCGGGATTACGGACGCGGGCGATCGTGTGCTTGACGCCGTTTTTTTGCGCGACCAAACAACAAAGCAAATTGAGCTCGTCGCTTTCGGTGACGGCGATCAGCGCGTCGGTCCGCTCGGCCTCGGCCTGGACTTGGATATCGTAATTGGCGCCGTTGCCGACGACGCCGCGAACGTCATATGTGTCGACCGCCTCCTGCACGATCGCGGCGTCGATATCAACAACGACGATATCGTGGCCTTCGTTCGCGAGATATTCGGTAACAATCCGGCCGATTTTCCCGATGCCGACAATGATTATTTTCATGCTTAATACCTTCTTTTATCGTAATATAACTATATTTTATCGCCTTATGCGAAAAAAATCAATAAAAAGTACAAATCAGACTGTTAACAAACGCCTTATCCAATACTTCAAAAGTATGTTTTCGCAAACGAATGTAGATGTATTTGCTTCGCCGAAATGAAAGAAGAGCGCCGATAAAGCCAGCGCTCTAAATGGCATAACGCTATTTTTCTTCGCCGGTCAAATCCATGGCGACCGTTGCGATCAGGCGGCGAAAGTATTTTTCCGGTTGCGAAAGCGACTCTTCCTCCGAGGCGATATCGCCGACGATTTTGTACAGTTTCAAAACGCCCAATTCTTCAATCTCGCGGTGATCAAGCTCGTTAATGGCGCAGACCAGTATGACATTCTTTCCTTCCGCTTGCCTGATTACTTCCGAGATCACTTTTCCCCGCAGGCTTTGTCCGTCGATTTTCCCCTCGCCGGTAATGATATAATCGTATTGCTCGGCGAGAACGGAAAAACCGTATCGGTCCAAAAGATACTTGATTCCCGATTGGCAGTCGGCGTTGAAGAAAGCGTAAAAGGCGAACCCAAGACCGCCGGCGGCGCCGGCGCCGGGAAGATCGCGATAAGCTCCCCCGGTCTCCTTCTCCACAACCGCCGCGTAATTCGCCATCCCCGCTTCAAGCTTCGCGCGGGCGCTTTCGTCCGCTCCTTTTTGCGCGGAGAAAACTTGGGCGGCGCCTTCTGGGCCAAGCAGCGGGTTCGTAACGTCGCTTAACGCGAGAAAACTGACGCCGGCAATATTTCTGTAAAAATCTCCGGCGTCAATGGCCGCGATTTCGCCCAACTTCCCCCCGCAAAGACCGCTTAGAGCCTCGCCCGAAGCGTTGTAAAACCGGACCCCCATCGCCTCGAGCATCCCGGCGCCGCCGTCATTGGTGGCGCTGCCGCCGAGACCGACGATTATCTCCCGGGCGCCGGAATCTATCGCGGTAAGGATGGCCCGCCCGAGCCCGTGCGTCGAGGTTTGGAGCGGGTCGCGCTCTTCTTTTTTTAACAAGCTTAAACCGCTCGTTTTCGCCATCTCCAAATAGGCGGCGGCGTTTTCATTATCGGATAAAAAGTAAGTGTATAGCGGCCGGCCCAACGGGTCGACGGCAGATATCAAAACCGGCTCGGTTTTTATCGCCTCCACGATTGTTTCCAAAAACCCGTCGCCGCCGTCGGAAATCGGGAAATATTCCGCGCGAATCCCTTTCTTCCCCAACTCCTCGGTCACGATTTTCCCCAGTCGGCTCGAGGATAGCGTTCCCTTAAACGAATCGATTAATACGAGAACTTTCACAACTCGCGGCGCTCCGCCTCGATATATTCGATAAAAGCTCGCATTATTAACATGTGACCGACAATATTTGGATGAACGCGGTCGCGCGAAATTTCGTAACTCGTTATTTCGCGCAAGAGACCGTCATACGCGGCCTGGATGTCAACATAGTGCAAGTCATGTTTTCGCGCCAACTGATGAAGGGCTTCCCGATACTCGTCCAACATCCGGCGGAGCGGGTCTTCCCGGTTTGCTTCGATTACAAATGGCGAAAGCAAGATCGTTCCGATATTCCGCTCTTTGTTCTTGGCGATCATCTCCTCGAGGTTCTTCTCGTAAACCGTAAGGCTCACGTGTCTTTCCTTGATGTCGGGACAATCGAAATGACGCCAAACGTCGTTAACGCCGATCATGATAATGATCCAGTCCGGGTCAAGCGCCAATATGTCGTCATAACGGCGCAAAAGATCGATCGAACGGTCGCCGCTAATACCTTGGTTAATGATGCGGAGCCGTAAATCAGGATATTTGCTTCGAAGATAAGCAAAAGTTAAGGCAACGTAGCCGTTTCCGTAAGGATTGGCGGGAAGATCTCCCTCGCCGGCGGGACGGAGCCGATTGCAATCGGTAATCGAGTCTCCGGCAAAAACAATTTTGTCGTTTTTCTTAAAAAGCATAACAACCACCTATTTAGTTTAGTCAATTTATTATACCACATATCTTGACAATATCAATTATTAAACAGAAAAAACCGGAACCTCGCGGTTCCGGCCCCTGCTAAAAGGAGGATAAACCCTATTTTTTTGCGCTTGCCTATTCTAATTCGGCGTACATGAAGAATTTGTAGCCGAGCGGCGAGGCGAAGAAACCTTTTAATTTCGGGCTTATCATGTAAAGGTCGGTGTAGAAATAAATCGGGCAGATTGCGCCGGTTTCCATCAACAAGTCCTCGGCCTCATGCATCAGGGCGAATCTTTGTTCCTGATCAGTGAGCGACTTAACTTGGCCGATAATCACGTCGTAAGTTTCGGCCCAAGTCTTATCTTTGTTCTCGCCGTAAATCGCGACGGAGGCGTGCGCGCCCTTGCCAAACTGGCAGTCATTGTTTCCGCTGTCGGACGTCCACATGTCGAGGAAAGTAATCGGGTCATTGTAATCGGCGAGCCAGCCGTTACGGGCGACGGTATAATTCCCTTCTTTTCTCGTTTCAAGGAACGTGTTCCATTCCTGGGTTTCAACCTTCATCGTAATTCCGTAGCGGGAATATATATCCTGAATGTACGCGGCAAACGCCTCATGGTCGGTTCTGGGGTTGGTCATATAAGTGAATTCCGGGAAGTTCGTGAACTTCTTGATTGTTTCGTCCCAGGCGTATCCGGCGTCTTTCAACAACTGAATCGCGAGATCGCAGTTCTCCTCGTAATCCGTTTTCGCGACCGAGTAATATCCCTCGCCATTGCGTTCCGGACCATTCTTCGAGAAAAATTCCTTTCCGTCGGGCTCGGTCAAGCCGATGGGAACATAACTGTTGGCGGGAACTTCCCCGGCTTGTCCGATCTCCTCGGCGACATGGTTGCGGTCGATGAGCAGGCCAAGCGCTTTACGGACGTTGGCTTTTTTCACCTCGTCGGTTACGATATCGCCGTAGAGCTCGTCGTCGTTAACGTTGAAACAAATATAATACGTTCCCAATTGCCCGGCTACGACAAATTCATTCGGGTAATCTTTCTTCAGCTGGGAAATCTCATTGTTGGGCACCGTATCAATCAACAAATATTTCCCGTTCAAGTAACCGGCCAAAATGGCGTTGTCATCGTCTGATAACGCGAATTCGATGCTATTGATCTTTATCTCGTCCGCATTATGATAATGCTCGTTTTTCTCGACGACGATCTTACTGTTGTCTTTCCAATAGGTCATTTTATACGGACCGTTGCTAATATACGTTTTCGGTTTCGTGGCCCATGTTTCGGGATTCGCTTCCACGACATCCTTCTTCACGGGGAAATACGTCGGGAACGCGCACAGTTCATAGAAATAGGGCACGTAATTCTTAAGAACAACCGTCAGCTTTTTCCCGTCCTCCGACGCCGCGACGTTCAAATTTTTGGTTCCAAAGCCGTCAATCACGTCAAACATGTAGGCGTAATCGGAGCCGGTTTCATCGGCGGCGGCCCGCTTCCACGCGTACTCAAAATCGTGAGCCGTAAGCGGCGTCCCGTCCGACCACTTCAAACCTTCCTTCAAGGTGAAAACATACTTAATTTTCCCGTCCTCCAACTCCTCCGGTTCCGGCAGAGCGGTCGCGCAGTCGGGAACAAGTTCCAGTTTGTCGTCAACTTGTTTATAACCGACCAATCCCGCGAACGTATGAACGATTATCGTCGCGCCGTCAACCGCGGAGTTTAACGCCGGGTCGATCGTGGCGGGATTGGGACCAACACATACGACAAGTTCGCCTTTTTTCCCATCGCAAGCGGATAAGAAAAATATTGATACCATAATGATCGCAATAGCGAAAACTTTTTTGAAGATATATTTCATTTTTCCTCCTTAATACTATTATTTATATAAACGATGCTTGCGCACGCGTTTATCCTGTTAATGTAAAACGCAAGCCACGAAATGGCCTTTCTTTACTTCCTTAAGCTCCGGCATCTTCTCCGCGCATATCGCGCGGGCCTTCGGGCATCTGGTTCGGAAAGGGCAACCGGAAGGAATGTTTAAGGGACTGGGTACGTCGCCGGAAAGGATGATCCGTTTCCGGGCGCGCGCTTTTTTCGGGTCGGCGACGGGAATCGCCGAGAGCAGCGAGACGGTGTAGGGGTGAAGCGGGTTATTCATCAATTCCCCGCTTTCCGCCGTTTCCACGATTTTACCCAAATACATCACGGCGATTCGGTCGGAGATATGCTCGACGATATGCAGGTCATGGGCGATAAACAAATACGAAAGCCCCAATTTTTTCTGCAGATCCTCGAACATGTTGATTATCTGCGCCTGGATCGAGACGTCAAGCGCCGAAACCGGCTCGTCGCAAACGATGAATTCGGGGTTCATCGCCAGGGCTCGGGCGATGCAGATTCTTTGCCTTTGGCCGCCGGAAAACTCGTGAACATATCGGGTCGCGTGCTCGCTCGACAAGCCGACAAGATCCATCAGTTTCGCAATCCGGGACTCGCGTTCCTCTTTAGTCCGATACAATTTATGAACGTCAAGCGGCTCGCCGATAATATCCCCGACCGTCATCCGCGGGTTCAGCGACGAATACGGGTCCTGAAAAACCATCGCCGCGTGACGACGGAATTGTTTGAGGCTTTCCCCGTCATTTATTTCTTTCCCTCTGAACAAGATTTTCCCGGCGGTGGGCTTATACAAGCGGAGGACCGTCCGCCCGACCGTGGTTTTCCCGCAGCCGGACTCGCCGACGAGACCGAGCGTCTCGCCTTTTTTTATGTAAAAGGAGACGTCGTCGACGGCTTTCAAGTCGACGGTCTTTAGAAAACCGACGCGAACCGGGAAATATTGTTTCAGGTTTACGACTTCCAGCAAATATTCTTCCTTTTCGTGCTCTTTAACCGCGGTTGTCAATTTCCTTCGCCTCCTCTTCGGGGACCAACGCCGCTTCCCCTTTTTCAACCATCTCTTTTACAACCATCCAACAGGAAACGCGATGACCCGGTTCCGTCTCGATCGTGTCCGCTTCCCGCTCGAGACAGACTTTCATCGCGTTGGGACAGCGCGGGCAGAAGGAACAGCCGCGGGGCATGTTAAGAAGATCAACCGGCGAGCCCTCGATCGGAATCAAACGCTCGTTTTTCCCGACCTTGCTGGGAATCGAGCGCATCAGTCCTTTGGTATATTCGTGTTGGGGATTGTAGAAAATCTGATCGACCGTTCCCGCCTCGACGATCTTCCCGCCGTACATGACGATAATCTTATCGCACATCCCGGCGACGACGCCCAGGTCATGGGTGATAAGAATCGTTGTCATCCCGAATTTGCGCTGCAAATCCTGGATTAGGTCAAGAATCTGCGCCTGGATTGTCACGTCCAGGGCGGTTGTCGGCTCGTCGGCGATCAAGATATCGGGTTCGCAGGAAAGCGCCATGGCGATCATCACGCGTTGACGCATCCCGCCCGAAAGCTCGTAGGGGTATTGCCTCAGGCGCCGGGCCGGGTCGTTCACCCCGACTAATTGCAACATTTCCAAGGCGCGCTCCCTGGCTTCCTCGTCATTCCGGTCGGTATGAAGTTTTATCGCCTCGACCAGTTGGTTTTCAATCGTGTAGACCGGGTTCAGGCTTGTCATCGGGTCCTGAAAAATAATGCTGATCTTGTTTCCGCGGATCGCCTGCATCACGTCCTCGCCGGCGCCGACAAGTTCCCGGTCTTTATATTTTATGCTTCCGGAGACAATCTCTCCCGGCGGCGCGAGGATTTGCAGGATCGAATAAGCGGTAACCGATTTCCCGCTCCCCGATTCCCCGACGATGCCCAAGACCTCGCCCTTGTTTATCGAGAAAGACATGCCGTCAAGCGCCTTGACCTCGCCGGAAGGCGTAAAAAACGACGTCCGCAAATCTTTTATTTTTAATATGCTCATCAACATTCCTCCTAAGTTTTAAGCTTCGGGTCAAACGCGTCGCGCAAACCGTCGCCGAAAAGATTAAGCGATAAAACAATCAGGCTAATTATCACGGCTGGGATAATAAGGCGGTACGTGTAGCTGAAAACGCCGTCCAAGGCGTCCGCCGCGAGCGAGCCCAGGCTCGGCATCGGGATTTGCACGCCCAAGCCAAGAAAACTCAGAAAACTTTCGGTAAAAATCGCCGCGGGAATCTGCAAGGCCGTCGAGATGATTATGACGCTGATACAGTTCGGCAATAAATGCTTCCGAATAATGCGGGCCGGGGACGCCCCGATCGAACGGGCGGCCAAAACGAAATCCTCGTTTTTGACGCTTAAGATCTGCCCGCGGATCAGGCGGGCCATGCCGACCCAGTAGAGCAGACCGAAGACGATAAATATGCCGAGCATATTGGGCCCGAGACGCCCCAGAACCCCCGGTAAACGCAGGTTTTTTTGATTGCGGATAATGACCGAAAGCAAGATAATAATCAGCATGTCGGGCAGGGAATAAATCGCGTCGACCACGCGCATCATGATGAGGTCAACCTTCCCGCCGGCGTAACCGGCGATCGAGCCGTAAATGAGCCCGATGATTAGGACGATAATGCTTGCGAAAAAGCCGACAAACAGCGATATGCGCGCGCCGTAGATCACGCGGATAAAATAATCGCGGCCGCGCTCGTCAGTCCCGAAAATATGGGGAAACACCCGCTCGCCGGAAGCGATGCGCTCTTTTTCCGTCGCCCCGTATTGAAACGGCCTTAAATTACTGTAACTAGCGTCCACGGGCCTACCGGGCTGCACGCCCAACTGTTCCGAATAAGAATACGGGTAAAACATCGGCACGAACACGGCGACCAAAATGATAAACACGATGACGAAAAAACAAACCATGGCGATCTTATTTTTCATAAGCCGCCTAATCCCGTCCTTAAAGAAACTCACCTGCTTGCGCATCAAATCCTGCCGCGCTTTTTCCTCGGGAGTCGCCGGGTTGAATTTATCGACATTTAAGTGAAAGCTGAAAATGTTCTTCTTTTTATTTGCGTTCAAATTGGACTCCCCCTAACTAAAATCAATTCTCGGATCGACGATCCGGTAGAGAATATCGGTAATCAAGTTCATAATAACTATCAAGGAAGCGAGAAAGATCGTCGTGCCCATTATCAACGTGTAATCGCGGTTGATAATGCTGTTGATAAATGCCCGGCTTATCCCGGGAATGCTGAATATTCTCTCGACGACCAGGCTGCCGGTTAAAATATAGGCGATCATCGGGCCGACAAAAGTCAGGACCGGTATCAGGGCGTTCTTTAAAGCGTGTTTAAAAATAACCTTGCTTTTGCTTACGCCCTTCGCCCGCGCCGTCCTGATATAATCCTGTCCCAATACGTCAAGCATGCTCGAACGCGTCAGGCGCGTGATATAAGCCATCGGATAAAAACTCAAAGTAAGGACGGCGTAAAAGAACCCTTCGGGCGCCCGCGTTCCCAACCACCGCGGCATATATACCAAAAAGATAAGCATGATAAAGGTGCCGACGACGAAACTGGGAGCCGCCACAAACGCGGTT
>FZPS01000099.1_pt214 | contig 23224 bp, 9 predicted proteins | sample 1817821 | NCBI WGS metagenome assembly FZPS01 (sample SAMEA104158645, study PRJEB21678) | metagenome | place: Germany | collected 2015-04-21 | reverse complement strand
ATCTGGAGTTCAGCAAGTGGGTAAACATCTTCTATGATGAGCAGTTGACAGCGGCGTTAATCGACCGCCTAGTGCATCACAGTTACCTGCTTATTTTTGATGGGCAAAGTTACCGGATCAAAAATTCCTTGATGAAAAACTACACGTAAATTTCCCTGGTGGGTTGCTGCAGAAGGTGTCTGCAAAAACAGGGAAAAAGTACTTGCAAAAAACAATTATAAGAGACTTATTTCCTTTTGCTGCCAGCTTAATTGCTACACGGCAATGTGTTTTGCAAAAGATCTATCATCAACTTTAGAAATATGTATAGTTTAGCTTAGGTAGCATTTTTAGTAATCAGATTTAGATTAAATCGATAAGATTATCGTCAACTGAGGCATAGACTTCTAGCAGGAACCAGTTTGGATGAGAGGAAATGTGGTAGAATAATTTTGTAGATAAGATTTGTGATTCGACATAGACTCTCACCCCTATGTATTGTCAGTCAAAAAACGCTTCTTTATATTTTAAATCATGGGATACGGTAATAACGGCCAACAATCCAATTCTAGTTAAGTATACTATTTTGCTTTCTCCGTTAGGCCAAATTTCAATAGAACTTATAGTTTGATTATCGATGAACTCTTGTTTATTAATTGGTTCATCAAGGTGTCCTCAAGAAGCTCATTATATGCATCACATAAGCCTTGAGCTGCCAGGCTTTTCAAATCTATGTCTTGCTCCCTTAGGGAATCATAAACAGTCCGAGCATTTTCAATAGCCGTATTATCCTGTTCTCCGTTAGTATAATATCACTCTCGTCCCAACACAATTGTTTCTCCCTACTTTGCTTTTCAGTCCTATCCATGATTAAATATTCCTCACTTTAAGTGTTTTTTCGCCAAGTCCAAAAATCTCTTTTTGTTATCCGGTGAGAGTTCTTTAAACTTTGCCAGAAGGCCTTCCAATTCTAGTTCGTCCAAACGTCTCTCACAGGCAACAATAGCTCGATCAACACATTCTACTTGTTCTTTTGTAAGTATCCGAGGTGCTGTTTGTAGCGCTGTTTTTATTTGTAGCACATTCGATGCTTCTAAGGTAGCAATACTACTGATTGGTGGTACGTTTCGCAGAAACCATTCATTTGCCGTATATTCCCTTCTCTTGGTTATTTCTTCCTTAAGATGTTTATATATGTTTTCATGTTCTAATGGAGGAGCATCATCAACAAAGTATTTCTCTGTTTCCTCAATGCAGGTTTCACAGGTGGCGGCAAATTCTTCAGCGTTCAAATTGTAGTCGCTTAATCTATTAAAATGTATTTCTATTAGATCCAAATGTTTAATTACTTGATTTAGGTCTTCAACATCTTTTTCTTGACCACTATATATTACTTTTAGCGCAGCTATCTCATGGCGCCAGTACTCCAAGTCGCTTTCGCTTGACAAGATCTGTATATCAAATACTTTTCTCATTCGTTCTTTATAATGTGACAGCTGTTTTTTACACTGTTGTTTAAAAGTTGATAGATCCTTTACGGCTTTATCAATATTGCTATTCACAAGTCTTGTTCTTTGTTTAGCCATCTCCAAGTATTGCTCAAATCTAGCTGCTTGTTCCAACCAGCTATTTAACACTGAAACAGGCGTATTTTCTGTTATGCAGTTTCGACGAACCATATTGTCAACGTCTTCAGCCACACTGTTGATTCTAGCTATAAGCTTAATGTTCTTTTCAACTTCTTCAACATGAGCTTCAAGCTGTGCTTGCTCTTCCAGTAAGTTTAATTTCTTTAGGCTCACTGCAATTTGACTATTGATGTGTTTAAAACGTTCGAGATGCTCTATTTTAGCTACAGTTAGGTGGGACAACCATTGCTTAAATCTTAACTTTATTTGATCTCGGACTTTTGTAATGTAACTCGTTATTTCATCAAACTGTTCATCAGTCCATAACTCTTTTTGGTCTTCCATGCTCACATACAGATCAACCAGGTCAGCTCCTCCCCATGAAAGCTTTCCCACATCATTTCTTTCAATCCCAGTGTTTATCTTTTCTAAAGCCGTATTTATTTTATTATCAAAATCGTCAAGCTTTTTAAAAGCTTGTTCGCTCTGTTCCTGTAGAAGCTTGTACCGGTAGTGCAGCTGTTGCGGAATGGGAACCCTTTCTTCTAGTTTTTCTGCTTTGAGGCAGTAGCCACACTTTTTTGATAATTTATGCTCATCTTCCCAGCTTTCCAGTAGCACCTCCCATTCTGACAGGCTTTTCTTATCTAAACGTGCTATAAAAGATGTATCAAGAAAAGATAGCTCGAAGAATTTACCGGGTAAAGCTTTTTGCAGCCAATTCTCAAAACTAATCGCACGATTATTCACAAGAATATTTATTTCATCCTTAAGTCTACCAATAAATAATGCTAACAATAACCCGGCTGAAGCAATGTTGCATCCATAGGGTGGAGCACATAGGAAACGAAGTATGCTGCCTAAATTTAATGCTTTACCAGTAATTTCATTCTCCGATCCGGGTAATTCTGACTCCAATAATTCTATAATATTACGCACAGCTAGATTGGTTGGTTTAATCCTTACAGAACCATCTTCGCCAAAAATCCCCCAAGACTCAACAAGGACATGATGCGCTCGGTTTCTTTGCTGTTTATTACGAGCAGATATCCAGTCCTGGTCCAGCCTTCCCAAAATTAATTCACTTGTAAACAGTTGACAATCTACTGCCGCATTACCTCTGGCAGTATGGAAGCCATCAAAAGGAAACGGTATACGTTTTTCATAAATTACATCAAAAAGTTGAGTAAGAATATTCTTTATACGTGCTTTATTAATTGTTTTTTCCGTAGCAAAAACAATATGCTTTTGTAATTCCATCTGTGAAAATAGATTTGCCATCTCTTGTTCCAAACTGTTTTTACGATCAAGAATAAAGTTGCTGTATTTTTGAATTTCATCTTCATCAAGATCCTCAGATAAAACCCAATATTCGGCAATTTTTTGGCCAAATAAACCATCTGTATCATCAAGTAATATAACAGCAATTGGCGCACCAGTAGTCCAATCTATTTTGTTTTTATCCATACATTTCCTTAATGTTTGAACTGTAAATTCTTTTGCATCTTCAATACTGCTTTCAGGTCCCACATAACAGTAAATTAATTGCCCTTTAGCCTCGTCAACACCTCTTGCCTCAATCCAGGTTCGCAGAGCATACTCAACTTGACCTTCAAGTAATGCAATACAAGAAAACGTAACCTGATAATGCCACTCTTTAGTTGGTATTTTATTTTGAGGACCAAAATCAGTATTATAAGTAACCATCCCGGACCATCTCATATAGTATTGACTGAAAACTTTTGCTCTGGCTTTAGAGTCTATTTTTCCTGCTTTAGTGTTTAGGTGTGCAATAAAAGCTTTTTTGGGAACTGAATCGCCTGATATATCAAAGCGATGAAGAGTTTCATTCCATTCCAATACTGCATGCTCAGACTCCAAATTCTTGATCTCTTCAGTAGCCCGGTTAATATCTATCCCGCTAAACAGAGCAAGCACCTGGATACATTCTTGTTTTGTTTCGACTTTAAATCCAACCTTGGTTGATAATAATGCTGCTTTAAGAAGTGCCCCTTGTTCTTTCGTCAATTCGTGTTGATATTTATGGTGCACACTTTGGTATGCATGTGCAGTGGCACCCTGCTGACCGTATTGCTCCGAAGCAAGAAATTCATTGATCATAGCTTCATTACATAAATTAATCGGTAAAATTTGTCTGCCCAGGGGATAGTCAATATCAATGCAACTTTCAAATGCATCTGCCAAAAAAGAAAACGCCGAGCGCTGCTGAAGTGATTTGCCTACAGAGGAAAGCTTATATAATACCCAAGTAGATATGGGATGTAAAGGCCAACAACCCTTAACTATTATGTTTTTGAAGCGGTCTTGATCATTCCACAAAGCGTGATTGTTTATTTCGGGAAACCAGCGTTTCATATAGGTTTGTATCTGCTCAGGTTTTTCTTTAATTGCTGCAATTTGATTTTCCAGTTCACCCGAGTTTTTTTTCTCAAATAAATTGGCAATAAGTGTTTCAAGGTTTGTCGAGAGTTTTACTTTACGAACAACATCATATCTACTGACATAACGGTTTAAATCTTCTTTTAGCTCTGGAGCAATCCTAGAAACGTAAGCTTTTATTTCATACTGAATAAATGCAAGTAAAAATACACTGTCTGCATTATCTTGCACCGCCTCGAATAACTGCTGAAGGGCACCGGAGCCGGCTATATGGGGTCTCTGTACAGCAAACTCCAAGTAGCGGCCAAATTCATCAAACAAGATAACAATCCCCGCAAAAGGTTTATCAGGTCCACAGTAGTTTTTTTTAGTTACAGTAATGAATTCATGAAGCCCCTCTTGCCCTACAGCAGGTATTGGCGAACCAAGCCTTTGCTCATATATGGCATTTACTTTATTAAACACAGTCTCATCTTGATTTTTAAGCGCTTGTATAATATCATTCTCACTAAATGCATCACCAAATTGATCTGAGTATTCTTCCCTTAATATTTTGTAAAATGATTCTGTAAAGCTAGCTGCAGTTTTAAATCGTGGCCTTAAATTTTCAAGAAATGATGTGTCTAGTTTCTCTCTATTTAAAGCAGATATAATCTGCCTCATTACTTCACCGCACAAATAAAAATCTTTCATTCCGTTTATGGCAACCACTAAAAAGGGCTTTTTCGTTGATTCAAGAATCTTCTTAGCTTCTGATCCAATATTTTTATCTGCCAACGCTATATTTGCTAATATTTTGTTAGCTACAACCGATCTGGGTTTGCTGAGTAGAGTTGCCAGTGTAACCCCTAGATGAGATTTGCCAGTACCATATCCCGCTATGGCAAGGGCAAAAGGTTCATCTGCTATAAGGCCATTAACTCTTTTAAGGATATCAAGAGTAAAATCTGCAGTGTCAATTAGTGCATGTTCAGCGTCAAAGGAATCATCTTGGACAACACCATGGTAATCAGGGCCGTGAAAAATATAATGCTCAGCCGCTTTATTGGCGAGTCTTTCATTATTTTCAAACCAACCAATCTGGACAGCACCTTCAAATAATAAATCTTTCCTAAAAGAGACAATATCACAGTACTTCAATACTGCACTCCTCCTATTCAGGCTATTTCATCCCAAATGTGTTGCCAGGCAAGCTTGACATCGGCCCTCTTCTCCAAAATCCATGGCTGCATTTGTCGATCAACTGAAATATAGCCTTTTGTCTCCATTAAGGAGAGGACTCGCTCAAGATCGGATGAGGACCATAAGCAAATATCAAACCACTTGGTCCTTTTATTAAAATCATCAAGTGTAATTTGTGTGTCGCCGGGAAAGATCGTCTCCAAGAGAGACAAAACATGAGCAGAGTATCCAATAGAGTAAGCATCCTTAATCGGCGCTTTTTCCCTGTAAATTATATCGCCTTCTTTTGTTAAAACACCAGCTCTTGAAAAGCCAGCATCTTCAATATACGTTAAAACCAGTGGACCTGTCCGTCTTTTGCCTGCGCCAAATATCTTGATTAAATAACTCTCCAACTCTTCTTCAGAAAAAGTAGAGCCAAGGATGTTTCTACCTTCAGCAAACACAGCATTCCATACTTTGGCACCTATGTCACTACGACATAGGTTCATATGGGCCAACCATTGTGTAATTTCTTCTCCTAAAAACTTATCTTCCGCATAAACAGTCTTGCCAAAGAGAGTAAGGACAGGCTTTTTAATAGAACTGTTATTGTCTACAAGCTTAATAAGGCCCATGCCTCTGGCATAATCAATTATTGCCGGAACTTTACCGCTTGATTTACCCATCGGTATGCCGGTATCAGAAGATATTTCTTGATAGTTGCCTTGTTTACCCTTAGCTGCATAATCAAGAATATCTGCAATTAACCTTCTTTCAGGAATAAATGTTTTATGAAAATTTAAAGGTAGCATAAGAAAACATTTCCTCCTAGAACCTGTCTTCCAGAGCCCTTATTCTTATTTTAAAATACCTATTCACTTCAAATATACCGGTAGCCTCATTCACCGCAGGGCCCAATGAGTAGCACTCGCCACGCTTTAATGATGCTAAACGTCTAACCCATTCTTCATTTTTTAAGCCTGTTGCGTCAGCAAGTATCTGAGCAAAAGAACGAATCTCTGTATCAGCGGGTTTAAAGAAAAGCTTATGACTAGCTTGGAATAAACGATCTCTTTCATCCTTATCGAGATTACTCAAGGTTTGAGTGGCAAGAATCAATGATATTCCAAATTTCCGCCCTTCGGTCAGGAACTGTCCCAGTGGACTATCCAGGCGATGATCTAAGTTTTGAATTTCATCTAGAACGATCACCTTAGGTCTATCTTTACTTCCACTTGCCCGATAGTACCAATATAAGTCTATCAATGAAAACTCAGTAATTAATCGCGCGGCATCTTTCATGAAACCGGCCAGTTGTATAATATGGCACCTGGAAGAATCATCTTGAAAAAGCTTTTCCCAGCTTTCAGGATCTTCCTCGCCAAATGGATTCATATCAACAAAAGGTTGAATTTTACTAATTACGCTAGCTGCCGAGCTACCGGTGGGCCCTCCCTCGTTCTTGATATCCTCCAAAAGTAAGATCAGCTTGTTTAAGTTAAGGTTGTTACCATACTGAACTATACCGGTTCGGATAGCCGAGTATAGTGCAGATTTTTGCTGGTCACCCAGTTGATAAACCTCAGAAAAAACACCGCTGACACGCTGCGCAGTTGTAGCCGGGTCTTCAGGAAGTTCTTCGTTATCTACTATGTCACACTGCTGGCGGAAAGGGTTAACCGACAAGGGCACTCTCCGAATTAGGTGCTGTTTAGGTTTGAGCATACCAATTACAATTTTTTCTAATTGGTTGTTGGTAAAACCGTTGGTGTAATCAACTATCAAGCTATTTTGACCCGCTTTACCCAACTCACACAGAAGCGCTTGAATAGTATAAGTCTTACCCGTTCCGGAAGCACCTAAGACAAGGATATGCCTGTTGTAGAGATCCGGGTGCCCAAACTCCCAGTAAATATCCCTTCCCCCGGCTGTCCCACCGCCCAAGAGAATACGTTCTGGTATTCGTCCAGTCGTTACCACGAACTGATCACCTTCATCCTCTTTTTGAATATCGCGGGTATCGGAATCGGATTCACCTTTATCTTCGTCCTCATATTCCTCTTCAATAACAGATTCGTCAGAATGCCGGCAGACCTCACATTCAAAGCTGATCTTGGATGGGCTGCAGAATATCTCTCCGACGGCACCTTCAAGGCACACTTTTTTTATAAATTCTTTTCCTGCGCTTGCCACAGAAATGATCAAATTCTGACCTTCCAAACTAAATTCCCAAGCAGGCTCACAGTTCATGATAGCGCTGTCAATGTCAGTCCAGAAAGCAACCGCCGCCGCTTGCCAAGTTATGCAATAATATCCTTCACTTAAACGCTCAAGAGCCAGAAGAGTTTCTTTATATTTAGACTTACCGGTTTGTCCTTTACTAGCAATGAGCCTGTGTAGTTGCATCCACCAGTAGCGCTGATCCGGTTTATCCTCAATACCAAGCGGTTTATCACCTTCTCTGGGTTTGAAATTCAGTATAAGTTGCCTTAAACCGCTTTCCAACTGCTGCCTGGCTTTCTCCAGAAACCCTTCCCCTTCTTGCGCAAGCTTACATTCAAGAATCTGTGCTTCTATATGGAAATAACCGTTTATTATTTTGGCGCGCAGCCTTAATAAGTCAGGTCGCATGGTAAGTGTTGTATCATCAAACCAGTGAAGAAAAGCATCTAAGGACATTATCTCATCACAAAATAATGAATCATCCCTTATTAAAAGCTTCCTTACCATAGCATTGGCTATCAATTCCCTAACATACCGGAGCGGACCGGTCGCTTTGACAATTGAGAGACCAGCAATTTGCGCTGCATCACGCACAAGTCTTTCCGCAATGCGATCGCATTCTTCCTGCCCCCATGGACCCAGCAGGCTGGAAATCTGGCTGCTTATTCTTTGCTCTATATCAGCCATGGCAAAATGCTCTGTAGAAATGGTAAAGTTGTTTTCACCGTGCGAGCCGACACCGGTTCCAAAACCTATTATTTCCCGGGTGTTAACATTATTCTCATCTAGCAACTGAAGCTGTCGCTCATCTACGGAGGGGTCTATACATACGACCCATGTACTACTCTTATGGGCAGCATCAACAATAGTAGACCACGGCTTATAATCACTTTGGCTGACAACTGCATGTCGGATTGTGGGAGGCTGGGGGCCTTTACTCATATGTGCCATAACTTCTGAGTGCAAAGACCCCAGTCGAAATCGCTGGTTACTTAAAATTCTTTCACGCTTTTTCTCTTTGCCTCCGCCGATTACCTTGCAACAAGCCTTCTCCAAAACCGGGAACTTCCGATAGTCGTCACTTATTCTTACATCGCCATCGAGCTGTTCAAATTTACTTGCACCTGCCTGGATAAAATCTGAAAAAATCATAATGTCCAACCCGATACCTTGTAAGAGGTTTTTAAATTGATTCCCGTTGTCCTCCATTGATACAACCCGGTATGATATAGATATACGACAATTGCTATAATATTGTTTGCCGCTGGATAATTCTGCTGCCTGCCACCTATCTTTCCAGGCATTCACCCATTGCATTATTGTTGTGTCATCCCTACTATCAGAAAAAAGGATTAGTTGTAGTGAATACTCCTTTTCTCTCTGTTTGGTAAGCAGTTCCACCAAATAGGAATCAATACCGGCGATAACTGGCTGAATCTCCTTGCCACAGTATGAGCCAATGCTAATACCGTCAGTAGCAAAAGGATACAAATCCTTATAATCATTTAGAACTTGCTTTATAAGTCTCGATGACTGTGTTTCACGAAACAGTTCGGTATCGGTTATCTCTTCATCTTCCATATCATCATATCGAAGTAGCAACCTTGATGTAATGAGTGATTGCGTATCTTGACTGTCTCCAACGAGATGAAAGTAGTTGTAGCTTCGCATATTAGTATCCAGGACTCTGTTGGCGTCTTTCAATATGCCGAAAATTGGCCAATGAATTTTTGAATGATCTGTTACACGGTCCCAACGTTTAATGGAAAATGCACCTGCACCTGATTCCTCAAGAGCTCTCTCTACGTAAAAACAAAAACTCTCGCAAAGATAAGTGTGCTGATGGCGAATCATTTCCAAGACAGCAGGGTGCAGCGGGGTTACAACCGCCGCTCCCAAATAGTCCTGCCATATCCAGCCATCTATTTCCTGCTCGCCTTGCATGGGAACAACCATAAAAGCTTTCAGCAAAAGGGGGGCAAAAGTGCTGTTAGCGCTCTCTTTTAAAAATGATTCAAATGTAGCGCAATATGCTTTTCGCAACTCATCATAGTTTTTATCCAATACGCTAAAAAAACCCGTTCTCTGAAACTCGCGTAAGTATTTTTGGTATTGTATTGACAAATCATCGACTTTGAGCTTTCTTGCTTCATCCCGTCCATCCGCATCAAGCACACTTGTTAGATCAATCATGTTACAATTTTCACTTTTTAAGGCAGTGCTAATAAGGCGATTTACTTCCTCTTCATCCCGGGCCATAAAAATTTCAGTAAAATAAGGGATAGAAAAAGCTGGCAGGGCATTGGCAGCGTTAAGATAGCCTTTTACTGCCAGATTATACAAATCGACAAGTAAACGGCACTGATGGTTCTGTGGTATGGGCCAGATAAACTCGCGACGGTATGACTGGTTATCTCCAAAATTAATCACTACCTCATACTTTAGTTGTGGTTCAGCAGTACTACTCTTTTTATATGACAATGAGTCATTTTTTTCACCGGGGCATAAGTATGAATTAAAAAGAATATCCTTTTTATTTCCTCTGTCCCCAAGCTGTATTCGGATTTGATCTTCAAGATATTGATCGACGCCTCCTAATACCCGGTAAAGGAAAGCCTGCGCCATTTGTTTATCATCGACAGAGTCAAGGTCTTCTTCATCGCCTGCATCAAAGTCATGCCTAAATACAAGACTGCGCAGGGTTATTTTGGTTAAATCTTCAGAAATAAGAATACCCAGCCTATTTGCTTCTTTTTTATAGTCACCAAGCGTAGACCACATGGCTCGTAGAAATATTTCGGGTGGCAAGCCGGATAATTTTGTTGGCTTTGGCGTCTTGCCATTTTTAGGACCTCTTTCTTTAAATCCGAGAATTCTTTCATATATATAAATAAAGTCAGCGTTCCGCAATTGATTGGACGAGTCAATAGAGCGATTTTCAATATAATCTCGCAAGGTATTGACTAAATCCTTTTTTGATGCTAATCCACCGAGCATTTCGCGATCAAGCTCGTCCTCGCTTTTTTGCAGGTAATTCGCAATTCTTAAAAGAAATTTTTTTCGGCTTGTTTCGTTAATGAACATGCTATAGTTGAAAAATTCCTGAGCTGGTACAATGTATTGGTGAAAGGCTTTATTTGAATGCTTTCTTGATAAGCCAATCATGACCGGTAGTTTAAAATGCTTAAGGTTGCTGAGGATAATTTGGTAAGCGTCCTTACCGCTCATGGCCGCAGAAAAGTCCTGGCTCTCCAGGTATCTACTGATATCCAACAGATCAGCAAGACCGTAGTCGTAAAGAGACTTAAAAACATCTGATATATTTAAAATATCCAATTCGCTGTCTTCAGGATTTACATATTGTTGCAACGCATTAACCACCCATTCTTTAAAAGATCGCTTTAGACATATCTCCCAAAGCGCTTCCTGGTCAAGGTGGAAAAAGTCTTGAAGACTTGCCCGATCATCAATGTGATCGTATCCGGCCAGCAATATTACTAAACCATCATCTTCCGGACTTTTCAGCTTATTGCGCAGACTTGTAAGATTATCTCCCTCGTTATACCAACCTTTTGAACAAATAATTGAAAAGCAATCTTTTTCAGCAGGTGTACCTGACTCATACCACTGCTTACCTAAACGGTACGCTACGCCGTATTCTAAAGGTATGCGATGGTCATGAATGCGTTTTAATTGCTCGTCAATTTCCTTTCCAATACCAAGTAATACCTCTGCGGGATATGACGGTAATACAAACCTGTATGTCCCCGGCTCAGCTGTAGATCGGCTAACAACATAATTTACTATTGTATTTATTAAGTGCTTCATAAGTTCTCACACCTCTTAATTAAAAGGATTACATACTATGGAGCAGGCATCGGATAATTCTGTCAGAAAACCGCCTGCCCGCAACATCTCGGTAAGCCAAGCATCTTTTTCCAGCTGAACGGCAGGGAGATCGCTCCAAGAAAGTGAGTCAGTTAGAGCTTCGCCTTCAACGGCAATCCCGTAATGAAGATAAAGCTTTCCTAAGAAATCATCATATGTGCAGCGCTCACCCGGTCTTAGTAACACTGTTACCAAGTAGCGCAGCAAGGAATCTGTCATGATGAAGCGGGCTCCAGGGCCTGTATATGGTGCTATAATACCCATTTTTTTACCTAGTGACAGGAACAGCTTGTGAGCGTATTTATTATCCGCCTCCCGGTAGAGTTGTTCTTCAGTTTTATTGGGACTCTGCCTGGCATTTTGGATCAATTTCTCAAAGCGCAGCGCTTTTTGAATTAGCGCCTGGACAACTTGGAGATTCCGCTGTGAAGCCAACCTTTGCTGACGAGAAGGCATGTTGGAAGGGGAAAATAGCCATGCATACCCAAGAACACTACCTCGCCCGCTATTTTGCCCATCAGCATAACGTACACTTTGTGCGCATAAACTCCTCAGCACCTGTAAGGCGCAACCTGTCATTAGCAACTCTAGATGCTCAACTGGATCCAGGGCAGCACTAAGCAGACGATTCATCTCCACTGCGAATAGGTAGCTTTCCGGCCAGCTTTCTTTGGGGCACCACTCACAGGATAAACCATCTTCATCTTTATTTGTAAGCTCCTGCGTTTCTTTGTCCAAAGAATCGATGAAGTGTACAAGTTTGTCCAGAGCTGCGATGTATACCCTGTTAAGCTTTTTAAACCCTTCCTGGAGTGACTGGTGAAGAACCGCTAAATTGCCTTCTTCGTAATTAAAACCTAATAGTGTGGAGAACTCATTTAATTTATCGGGACTGCCCGAAAATAGATTACACAATTGCAAGTATAACAGTTCTCCGCCCCTGGCCATAAAGCGATGCTTAGAAACACTATAATATCTGTGGAATCTTATTATGCTATCATACCAGTCTAAAGGTGGTTCTCTTCTCGAAATTGATTCATTCCATAAAGTCTCTTGTATTAACAGCGAAGGAGATATTGGGAAAAACGTTTGTGCGCACCAAGTTCGATTTGCACCGGCTCCGTAGTATCCGCGGAGAAATTGCTCAAGTTGTTCAATTACATCTTGTTTGTTACCGCTATTTATATTTATTTTTTTATATAACTGTTCCACAATCGACCGATAGTGAGCTTTATGTACTTCATGTCTTGTATCAACTCTCGAACTGCTTAGAAAAGCAAATAACTTCAAGTTAAGTTTTACGGGCAACTTGTAGTAAAGTTTTTTCCCTCTAGGCCAATTATGTAAATCTTCGATAGAGGGAAGCGGAGTAGATATTAATTTACTGTGATCGGCAATCCACTTGTTGGAATAAATTAGAGCAAGGAATTCCACCAGATATTCCACGATAGATTGTTCACTTATAAAGCGCTTGCCAAAAAGACGTATTCCCGGGTTATAATCACTGGAGACATCTAAAGCAGGAAACGGTGCCGGTAAAGAAACAGGCATTATAACACCTCCAGGCTCTTTTCATCCACAACTACCTTCATAAATTTGAACTTGCGATCAGTTCTAATCATTAAAAGCCGTAAATATAAATCTTCTTTGCCTTTAACTTTATAATAGTGCTCGATAAGTCTAACCTTGAATCGTTCCAACCTATCGGCATAAAAGGCAGACAACTCCTCGGTTATGTCTCCCTCGTAGCGCCGCCATACATAATCAAAGAAAGGCAAATCAAGCTCCATTTCTGCGACACCCTGTTTGAATCGAAGACAGAGCATGTTTTTTGCCTCGGTACCTACTGTAAAGCGAGGCTTTTTAACAAGCTCAAAATCAGAATTACGGAAGTCTGCCAAAACCATCTGCGACCCGGAACCAGCTATTCCCTGCTTGACGGTAATATACAGATCATCAGCGTGCGATCTATTTTCCGGCAACTTAACACCGATAAAGTATTCCTGCATTACTTGCAAAATTCTTGTACGAAGCATGCTCTCTTTTAATCGAGCTATATTTCTGCTCTCGTTTAGTAAATCTATATAGTTTAACAGCATAGGCGAACGTAAGAAAACTCCAAGAAAATGCCTGCCTGCTTCATCATTCAAAGAGCCAAAAAAATAAACTAGGCGCCTTAGCTGCCTGCGATTAGCGGGTTTTGACTCAATAAACAAATTGTGCAATTTCTCCATCAGATTGTTTGGAGCATCTACCGCAAATGCAGTTCCTTCATTCATCCAGATATTTCTTTCAAAAGTAGGATCAAGAATTACTCCAAACTCTTCTTTGAGCAACTGTTTGACAGGATACAATTGTATAGCTTCCGGTGATGTGTTTACACCATCATCGCCAAAAAACCGGTTGGAAAAAAGTGAACCACATAACTCTTTTTCTAGGGCTGTTTGTGACATGGCCATAATGTCTTGGCATTTCCGTCCGGCTGTAATTGCATAAGCCAGGTGGCCGATCATCTGCCGCATTGTCAGTCTAACATTATATTCAAAAAGTCGACGATATAGCAACATCACTCGCTCCTGAACAATATCAAACTTTTCTCGGAGCAAGGAAATGTTGAAAAATATAGGGCAATCTTTATTTATGGCACAACTAGTACATGTATTCCAGTTTTCAAAATCTATCATTCGCTTAAAAACTGCGCAAGCAGTATTAATGCTGTCTATTCGAGCAATATTCAAGACCAGGAAGCAATTTTTGAATACTTTTTTGGGGCTGTCTGCCTCCAGTGCCTCTAACAGTTCACTTTCATCAAGCCTTAAGCCCTTGCTTTCTAATCCTTTAAAACTTTTCAACAACTTTCCTGTATTGGATATAATTAGATATACCTTTTCTGATGAAGAGGAGGCTTCTTTCAAAACTGCTAATCTAACCGCTTCATCCAGTTCACTCATGTCTTTAATAATCTCTACACCTTGCTCAGCCAGAAATTCTCTGGGATTCAACAACCTGCGTTCACCGCTAAGCCTCTCAAAAATGTCGGCTGCTATAGTAGTTTTACCGTCTCCCGCATTTCCGGTAAGAATTACATTACACCGTTCACGCATTATTTTGTCATAAACAAAATCAGTCAAGGGGTTATCAACCGCTATCTTGTAATAATGCTCGTTTATTAATTGGGCTTCGGCAGTGGCGTTCTCGTTACCCGCTGAATCGTTGGATAACGTATTCAAATAAGAAACAAATGGATTGATTATATCTAATAGGGGAGAAGTAGCTTTTGACTCTGTATCTATTCTTTTCAGGGCATCTTGCTGGACAGAAGGCCCGGCAGAAATTACTTCAGTTAGTGGAATACCAGGCGTCTTATCTTCGACAGCAGGCTTCTCGTCTTCTGCTGTTTTCGTAAATGCCTTATGCATTTCTTCAATATTTGAAAAGCGACTTTCTGCCTCGGTAGCAACTGCCTTAAGTAACCATGCCTTAATAGTATCCGGTATAGAGTCTTCCATATCTTCGGGTATAATCGCAGTATCTCCGATCACTGGGTTCTCATATGGTTTGATGCCAAAAAGCCATTCCCACAAGGTTACGCCAAGAGCAAAAAGGTCACCACCTTCAGAAAAACTCATATCAGTACCACTTAAACAATCTGGCGGCACATAACCAGGAGTTCCTTTAAATGTATCAATTCGTGGTTCACCGGAAATACCGCAGTCTATTAAGATGCCCCTTTTATCCCTGGTGATAATGACATTGTCCGGTTTTATATCGCTATGAAGAAGAGGACTGGGGTTACCTTCAGCATCCTTGTAATAGTGAAAAGCTCTTATTGCTTCCATTAGCCCCAGAGCCACTGTTTTAAATGTTCCAAGATCAGGTTTAGTGCCGGAATCAATAATATTTCGCAACGATTCGCCCTGAATATATTGTAAAACAATAAAATAACGGTCGTGATTCCAGTGCCCAATTTTATTGTCGCAACGGACAACATAAGAAGAATCAATTAAACTTGTTATTTCCGCTTCTCTGAAAATCCTTTCGCGTGGAACCTCCTTGTTGAAAAATTTGAGAGCAACCATTTCGCCTCTGACTGTTCTTGCTTTATATATTTGCGATTCCCTGCCTCCCCCAATATACTCCACTATTTCATATATATCATGCGAACTGCCCGGCTCAAGCTTCTCATTGACAACCGAAGATTTGTGCATACTTTTTTCGGGTTTGTGGTCGTCTTTGCCGAATACTTCTAATATCTCGCTAATATCCACTAATCTTGATTTGCGATCCGCTACCAACAGGTTATCTATGATGTCAACTACATCCTGTGATATTCCCGCATTTTTTAGTCTGGCTAGTTTTTGTTCGTTTAGTTTTCCGTTTTGTGCAACGAATTGTTTAACGCTGTTAAACGGTTTTTCTCCCGTCAGCAATTCATATGCTATAACACCAAGGCTAAAAAAGTCGGTGCTTTCGTCAATGTCTTGACCAAATATGATATCAGGGGCTATATATCCATCGTCTTTAAGTTTCGAGGCATCCTCTATTACAGTTAAACGGTTGTCCTCCAACTGGTAGGCCAGGTCGAAGTTCATCAATTTAGGCATATCGTTCATCATGAGGATATTTTCTGGCTTAACGGCGCGATGAATCACACCAGCTTTGTGAGCTTCATTTAAGGCTCGTGCTATCCCGTAGCAGATATTTAACGCGTAGGCAGCTTGGAAAACATGATTGTTGTTGAGCATCAGATCACGCAAGGTGCCGGTTTCAGACCATTCCGAACCTTCAATAATATCTCCCAAATCATTTTGGATAACCCATACCTTGTGGATATGCGGATGATCCCCAATTTGTGCAACCGACTGAATTGTATTGTGGGCTTTTTTATTAAAGCGCTCTTTCTCTTTTTGAGGAACATTTTGCGGAGGCCGGAAAATACGAAAGCGGTACAAACCTTTGCCATGGCCCTGCAGTGGCCGGGCAATAAGCTCTATGCACTCTGGTTTTTGGGAAATATACTCTACAGTCTCATAGCCGGGAACTATATATTTAAAACTTTGTTTGGGTTTATCTAAAGAAGCAAAATAATTAATGATAGCATCAACTTGCTGGTCATCCAATATTTGATTTTTCGTGCTTGCCCTTCTTTTCTTTAAGTAAGTTATAAAATCCTCTACGGATGAAAATGTCAGATTGCTTAACCTTTGTTCGACAGCAACCCCTGGCGAAGCAGCACCCTCGACTGTTACATCAGGATTTGTAAGAACTACCACTGATTCAACCCATATATTGGGGTAAAACTTAAAACGATGCTGATAGATTCCTTTAATAAGCTGAGATTTAAAGCTGTTTATTTTGTGAGGATCCGCTCTGTAACTAAAATCATTAACAACCCAATTATGAGGTTCAATTTTAATATGTCCGGTCCAATGCTTAAGCTCAATTACAAATATACCGAAATTAGTAACAAGCAGAAGATCAATTTCAAAGTAATTGTTTGATTGGTTGTCATATATTAGTACATTATTAAGGAACTTGCCTATATGATGAGCCTGGCTCTCAATCTTTTTAATTGCTTTTTCTTCATGTAAAAATAAACTATTTGCCTTATAAGCAGTAATTCTAGTTTTACTATTTTTATAGTCCCATAACAACATAATAATTTCTTCTTTAATTTTTTTAGAAGCAACCTTATCTGTGAAAAAGCCATAAATAGAATCGCTCAGATATGCATATTCAACGTTTTCAATTAACTCGTTCGGTCCGCCTACTGAAGTTAAACTCTTTAGTATCTCTTCTCTTGCAGGCTTCGCTTTTAAGTGCCAAAAACCTGAACTCCTTAAATGAAAAAAGGGTGTATAAGGTCTATTTCTATCTCCTTCATGTCCGTATTGTTTAATGTACTTTGTAAATCTATCTTTTACAACATCATCATAAACAATTTTGTTAGTTTTAATAATCTTTTCTTGAATTAAATCAAGAACTACAAGTAACAAAATAAATTTATGTGGTTTAAAGCTTTTTCCAGAGGATAATCTTTTTATTTTAATCAAAAAGTTTTCTAAATCCATAGATTTACTCACCTTTCTTACTTAAAAACATTAGACAATACTTCTGTTAATTTTAGTGCAGTTTTCCCATTATTTACACTGCTTGATTCATCTGACAATATCTTATCTTTTTGTAGTAAAAGCTCTTGCAAGCTCATATCTTCACACCAAGTAAATTTTATACCCGCTTCTGGTATAATAGTTTCATACTTGCTAGCTTTCATGTACAGATTCGGGTGGTTCTCGTATAAACCTATCCATTCTCTTTTTGTTTGGAAGAAACAGAAGTAACATCCTGAGCGTGTCCGCCATTTATAGTAGCTTGGGAAACCTAAACCTGATTGGTTTAAAAGACTTTCAATATCATCATAGGTTAAGCCATCTTCTATAAAAGGAAAATGGGATATAATATCAGTTTTAGTAGATTTAAATCCTTTGCGTTCCCTTTTTTCATCGGCCCGTAAACCTACATAACTATGTATTATGTGATTTGGATATTTCTTCATTAGCCATTCATCATAAGGGATTAATTTTAATACTTCAGTACACCATCTATTTTTAGGAGTTGGTAAATAAGTATAGTTACCAAATTTAGTTCTTTTTACTTTAGCTAATGACCAGTAATTCTCCCAACTTTTTTCTGGCCGTATCACCGTAATATCTATATTTAGCACAGCCCTTATTCGATCTAGATACTCATAAGTTTCAGGAAGCTCACACCCGCTGTCTGTAAAAACATATTCCAAATCCAATTTAGGGTATTTTTCGCGCATGTAAACAGCCAATGCAGCGCTGTCTTTACCACCTGAAAGGGCAAGAATATGGCGTTCTTCTTTACCATCTCTATTCATTTTAAATATCCTCCAAAAGTTCTTCGGCAAGAGCTACCAGTATCGCTTTAGCTTGATCACGTGTTGCATTAGCAATAATTTCCTTTGCTTTCTTTATTATCTCACTGTCATTTGCAGCGCCTGCAACAATAGCTCGCCTAAATGAACCGTCAGGCATCATCATGCTTATAACCCTTGACCCTTTTTCTATTGATTTTGTCTTGACGGAAGCGATGGCCTCAAGGTGATTTATACGATCAGCATAATCATGCAATCTGCTCTCGAAAGTAGCAAGGTCGCTGTCATTCCATGAGTCGATCGGTTTCCCCATTACTCTTCCAGCGATACCGTTTACCCATTCAGCAGCATCAAGTGTGTCCCGTTTAAAGGCAAAGAGAATCGGTTTTAATTCCCAGTCATCGCAGATTTCGACTAAAGGTATGATTTTATTGCGCTGAATTTCATATAATGTTTCCAGCGTATCACAGGCAAAAACATTTAACATAGTTTTCCGTACCTTATTTTTCAGGTTAGGGAAAGCTTGTTGCAATTCGTATAAGGCGGATTTTAGGCGTTTTTCTAGTTGCTTATTTAATGGCATACTGTCCTTATCTTTTAGATTAACACCGACAGCCTTGGGCAAGTCTTCAAAGATAAGGCAAGCCGGATCTACCGAGTTTTGAATTGCCAGACGAACCTGCCGTGCCTCTTTGGAAATTTGCCTTGTTTTTTTTGTGTAAGCCGGAAGATCCTCTACAAACTTAACCAGTGGACCTACAACACTAAGCAATGTCGTATTGCGTAAACCCGTTATACCTTCTATCCTTGCCGTTTTTAAAATACTCTCGTAAGTGTTAAAAACTGCGCGGTCTAAATCTGTAAAAATATATTTCTTTATTGTGAATAAATCAGGGCGCTTAATTAAAAGTGCCGCCACTGAAGCACTAAGATAAGGACGATAAGTCCCTTCTTGGAAAACTGCGATGTTGTCGGAACAGACAATTAAGTATAAACAGATATATATCGGCGCCGGGCCTTGCCTAAGCCCGAAGGGTGGCGCTTTAAGTCGGGCAATAATGTCTTCAACTGTTATTCCTTTTTCCGCTGCTTCATCTAAGCACTGGTCAATCTCCGACCATAATGCTTCGTATTTACTTTTATTTCTTCCTATCAAGGTAAATCTCCAGTAACCGGTTTGCTCATCTTTAACATGCAAGCCCTCGTATTGAAGCAAGGTCTTGAAAATGGCAACTTCAGGGCCAAACCCTTTTAAGCCAAGATTCTCTTCTCTTTCTTTGGTTACCATCGCTTCAATCAACTCGCGCCTAGCGCGAGCAGCGGCACTGGATAATTTTTCATAGCTGATCATTTCGTTTCTTACCGGGGGACATTTGTGGTAATAGCTGTCGCAGAGATCGGAAAGGGTAGCTGATAACATTTTTGTATTTGTTATGGGGACTATAATCCCTTCCGAATACCAGGTAACTTTTTCGGAACCGGGAGTATATATTTGCTCAAGGAAAGATCGAAAGTGTTCTTCAGCGACCTTAATTCTATACTTTATTTCTTTACGCGCCACGCTATCATGTTTTAATTCTGGTGATTCATCTAAAACAGACCGGGCAGCTGCTACTTCTAACGCAAGCTCACGCAGTGTTGACTGCGAAGGAGTATAGGCAATTATTATAGGCCGTCCATCAGCGCAGATCTTCGGTACAAACGTTGGCTCTTTAAGTGTGCCAAAACAGTAAAGAAAGAGGCCATCAAACCCTTCCTGCGGCGCTATATTTTCATTTAAATTTTCCTCTGCCATCCACTTTCGTTCAAACCGTCTGACTGTACCTGTCTTATAAGAATGGCGGGAAGCTATAACGGGGTATAAAGGTAAGTATTTTTGTAGTATTTCATGCAGTTCTCCTATTTCCAGCTTTTCCTTCCTATCAGTTATTGCCTGGTAAACATTAAAGTCCGAGCCTTCCCATAACCTGTACTCGCCTGCATACTCACGATATAGCAGTATTCCTCTATTGACCAGGTTTGCGAGTTTTTCTTCAATTAATTTCTTATCTAAACCCGAAGTTTGATTAATAACGCTAGTAATTATTTCGGAGGTTGCTTTTAAACCAAGTGAACCTGATAACAAGTTTAGCACACCGATAGACTTCAATATTTTTTCCTCTACGTCTAAAAGTTCTCCGTTTTGATCAATAATGTCTTGAATTTCAATCCACCGTTGTGACTCCGCGCGGTTGAGATAAGCAGTAACACTAATATTGAAGAAATAATCATAGAGATAATCAAGGCCAACCGCTGGAAGTTCTTTGTCTTCTTCAATAGTAGTACGTTCTAAAAAGGTTGATAGCGCATATCGCTCACCGTTGCACATAAATGAAAGTAGAGTTCTGTCATTTTGGGCAAAACGGGTGCATAGCTCAATTAATGCAATAGCTGTAACGGGGTGGAGGGGATAAATGTTCAAGATGTTGTCGTAATTGAGATCTTTCTTGCCAACAATGTTCGTATTATGAATAAAGTTATACACATTATTTGCCCAATTCTCCAAGCGAACTTTATATTCACCGTTAACATTATATATAAGGGTTTTCCTAATTAAAGAGAGCATCTGGCTAGTAGATTCCACAAATGATATGTCTTCGAAACGCCCCTGAACTTTACTCCATTCATGTCTTTGTAATGCTGACAGACCCGATGCATATCCATCAAATGCTTGATGCAGACAAACCCACAGATATACAGAAGACATTTCTGCGAGTTGCTGCATTATAAAAATGTCCCCTCGGTCATGATGAGTAGACATATAATCAAGATTTTTACCAAACTCGTCTATAACAATAACCATTGGCATATCTATGCTGTCTCGGACATTTTGAAAAACTGCAAAAAGATCGCCGGATTCTACTGCTTTGCTTTGCAGTATATGGTTTAGCGTTGCCATAATCTTGCTTTTATTTTTGAACTGTTCACTTTTTATTGCATTATACAAGCCCCTCGCCAGAGAAATGTTTGCCGGTTCATAGGCAGCGGTTATCGGCAATCTTAGGAATCCGGCTTGTCCACCAACTTGTTCCAAACCTTTGGCAAGACGGTTATATAGCGGTTTATTGGACTGTTTGAGTTTTTCCAGGGCTATTACTGTAGGCGAATCATTTTGGGGGCCGGTTAATGTCAATAGATAGTTAACAAAAGCAGACTTACCCATACCGTAAGGACCGGTAAGTGACCAGGCGTTTACCTTTTCTCCTTCAAGTGAATCAGCAAATCGGCTTAGAATTTCAAGTGTTTTTGCAGTAACATGGTAGTCCTTGATTGTCGCTTCTTGTCTATAATCCCGGTCAAGATTAATAGAACGAGATATATTCATGTTAGGTTTTACGATGCTATTGAGGTTCATCCTATTTCTCCTTATAATACTTCTCTAAAGAAAGCCAGAAGAGCGATTTAGGATCCTGGTCAAAATGTAGCTGTTGAGTTCCCATGTCATCTCTCAAACTAACTCGCTCCAAGTGTTTTAATGCTGAATATAGATAAAACCCTACTACCGTCTCGGGTAACTTAAAAGCTACTCCTGGTGAATTGAAGTCATAAGTTAACCTCTGAAGAGAAATAGTTCTCTGGGATGCTGGCACGTATGATGAAATATAAGAAAATGAAGCAGCAGCAAAAATTAAAGGCGGCAGAGTTTGCTTTTCCGTGTTGCTGAAAGATACCTCATTTTTTTCCTCAGCATTGCGAATAATACCGAGTTGTGTAAAGGGGCAATCAATTTCAGACTCTTTTTCCAGTATTTCTTCAGCATACATACGAATGATACAGGAGGCGTCTTTTTCAAAGGTGCTCTCAGAAACTTTAGCAAAGCGGGGGTATTTTTGAGTAGCAGTATATAAAATTTTACTTAGCTGCTTAATATCAAAGCTCCAAACATTGCATTTATTGAAAGCCAAAGGCCAGTTTATCGTCTCAAGGCGCGGTACAAAAAGCTGCCAGTGCAACAACCACAAAGAAGCGATGTCTTCGAGATAAGGATCCCATCCGTTGTCATCAAGAAGCCTTTCTCCCAGTTGGGTTGTTTTCATAAGACCATTGCCTTCAGGACTAGACTCAATTATATGAAAAGCAGTGCACCAAAAACGGATGGAGCTAACCATGTTCTTACCTACACCAAGCCGCTCTATTGCATCAGTAGCTTTGAATATTGCGCTATCCGCTTTAACTGCGTCGTAACCCTTTTTCAACCAACCATACCTTGGGGTGAAAGTTTCATGTCTTCCAATGCTGCCTTGTTCAATATGTTCATCAAAGCTAATTACTTCAGTTTGCATAAGTAGCTACTCTCCATTAAAGATTTAATATCTCTACGGCTAGATAAGTTGACTACTATTATAAACAATAATACTGTCATAATAATGTCATAGTACAGGCTTTAAAGACTCCCTTGAGGCAAATAGTGATGTTAATTTCTGTACTTCGAATCACAATATATATACAAATTTTATCAATCATTGTCACATAAGGCAACCTTCGGAAGGGGTTTTATACGGCAAAATGCTCGTCAAGTCCATTCATTCAAGTGGCCAGCATAAATCAAGTCAAGTAATTTTTCCATGAAAGGGTTCCTCCCTTACCGGCTAGATAGTTACTTAATCCCTCAGACTTTGGCTTGTATACTTTTAGTGAGCATAGATTCGTTTCGCAGTTATTAAAAATTGCGTCATAATATTAATAATATTATTGGAAACTTCTATACATTGACTGCATTTCCTCTTAGTCACTTTAAGATGACTTTCAAGGTATTTTGAAACACCAATTTATTCTTCCCGCGCCAATTTATAAAGGATATAGGAAGCTTAATCTTAAATAAAAAAGAGCAATTTTAAGTATAAGATTGAGTAGTGTCCGGTATAATGGTGTAAATTTAGGTGGCAGGTAGTGGAGCAGTTAGCAGGAAAGGCCACCGTCCCTCTGGTAATAAGAAGTGTTCAAAACAACTCTAAAACCGGAGGTAGAACGATGGCCCAGTACAAGATTACCATAGACACAGAAG
>FZPS01000155.1_pt109 | contig 23232 bp, 19 predicted proteins | sample 1817821 | NCBI WGS metagenome assembly FZPS01 (sample SAMEA104158645, study PRJEB21678) | metagenome | place: Germany | collected 2015-04-21 | reverse complement strand
GACATTATTAACAATAATCCCATCGAAGCCTTTAACGGTCAGTTTAAGGCTTGGTACAAACCCAAAAGAGGGTTTAAGTCTTTTGATTCTGCAAATCTTCTGATTTCCCTTTTTGTTTTCTTTTACAACTTTGTCAGACCTCATTCTTCACTGAGCAATCTTGCTCCGGCTCAAGTGGCTGGTGCTAAGTACAGTGATAAGGCTAGACAAAAGTTTCTTTTGATTACCTAAGGCTTATTCAGATTTCAAGTTTCAATTTTCTTCTTGTGATCTCTTTTGAGATCTACTTAGGGTGCTAGTTTTTCTTTGTTTTTGTTTTTATTAGCACACTTTTTCTTTTTTTGTTATTCTTGATCTGATTCTAAAAGCTTGAGGTAAGATTTTCTTGTTAATCTTTTGCCAGTTTGCTTTTCAGATCTCTTTTTCTTCATCTTTACTTAACAGAGCCTTTATGATCAAGTAAAACTAAATTATTTTAGTTTTTACCACAACATTTTTTGTATTTCTTACCGCTACCACAAGGACAAGGTTCATTACGTCCCACTTTATCTACCCGCACTATTTTTGATTGACGCCATTCATACAGCATTTCCTGCTGCTTTTCAGGTTCGATAATATCATCCCATGCCGGAATGTTATATAGCCAATCTGCTTTAACATCGTGCATTGCAATAAATAGCTTTTCAAAATCTATGTCCAATTCCAACTCAGAATCATCATTCACTTGATCAAGATCCAGTTCATCTTTTAAACTGGAATTGATACCCTCCAAAAATCCGGTGAAAATAACATATTTATTACCGAAACCAAATTCTTGTCTTAAATCTGCAAAAGATCCTTGCCAGACTTTTTCAGGCTCTGCTAAAATTATTTCATAAGCATTTGTTTCTAATTCATAGTACAAATTAATTTCAGCCATATTCATCTGTTGGCTTTGTTGATCCAAAAACATTGAATTCCACTGTTCAAGATATGAACTCATTATTATTTTCCTTCCATTTGCTGTTTATTTTAATATTATTTATTTTAGCGAGAATCAGTTAACTTTGCTAGCAAAAGTTAAACTAGCTTCTATCAATAGAGTTTCAAATGACAAACGATCCGGCATATGACCTTTTTTCACTTTCCAATCTGACTCAAAACATAAACGATGTAAATATTCCAATTCCTCAAAACTCATTTTCCCGGATTGTCTGATCAGTCCTCGAGCTACGAAGGGATAGACTCCGACTTGATCAACAATATCCTGTGCATTCTTTAACTCTTTGGCACAGATCAATTGCCTGATATGTCTGGTAAACATAAATCTAATTAAAGGCAATGGTTCTTTTAAAATCAATAAAGTGTCCAATAGATAAAGAGCACGCTTAGTTTGTCCTGCAGAAACCGCATCTGTTAAATTAAAAACCGTTCCTCTCAAATCAGGTTTGCAAATTAATTCTATGATCGATAAATCAATACCTTCTAATTTTGCATGCTCTGCATAAAGCATTGCTTTATTAAATTCTTGTTCAATTTGGGTCATGTCGGATTCACAACGATCGATCAGACTATCGGCAGCTTCTGCTGTTACTCTGAGATTTTTTTGTTGAGCTTTGGCTTGAAGCCATCTGCGCAAGACGCTTAATTCTTCATGTTGAACTTCAACAATAATTCCCCCTGCTTCTTGCCAATTTTTCAATCTTCTCTTTTGTCTACCATCTAGCGTGTCTTCCAGCAAGATCATGCAAGAATTGGAATTCAACAAAGAGACCACCTGATCAAATTCCTTTTGTAATTTTTTATGTGACTCGGATTGACCCTTACCGGCTCTTGCAAAAATTCCAGCTTTTTCAAGCAAAATAATCTTGCGTTCAGACAAAAAAGCCGGTGTTTGAAGTTCTTGTTTTATTTTATAAATAGTTTCCGATGAAATATCATTGTCTAAAGACAACTTTACTAAATCAATTTCACGCAGCTCAGGTTGGACAAATCTATCAATAATCGACTCAACTATTTGCTTGATCAAATATTTCTCTGCACCATAAATCAAGTATCCTTGATGCCACTTGTCTTGAGCAATATCTTGTTTGATTGAACGAAAATTATATTTTGTCATTTAGTTTTTGCCGGCTTTCAATTATTAATTATCTAATCTAAATAACTAGATAGTTGCCATCGATCATCTACCAATTCTAACATAATAGCACCATTCAAATCAGTCCGTTTTATATTCACATTCTGTAACAACAGTCTTTCTATCAACTCAGGTGCCGGATGTCCATATAAATTTTTGCCTACTGATATAATTGCCAGCTCGGGATTAGTAATAGATATAAACTTATCTGATGTCGAATATTTTGAACCATGATGTGCAACTTTCAATAAATTTATTTTAGCAAACTCATTTCTAATTAATAAACTTTGTTCAACTTGATTGGGTAAATCTCCGGTAAAAAGAAGTTTTAGCCCTTCAATCTTTAAAATAAAGCATAAACTACTTGAATTAGTATCCTGATAATCAATTTGGTGAGACAGGTCAGGTGAAATCAACAGAGAATCAATTGCATAAGAATTTAAGTTAAAGTTGCTTTTTTGATTGACTAAAGTATATGGCACCTTGTTTTTGAGACAAAGTTCTTCTACTTGTATTGTTTGATCATCCGGAAAATTTGGTAAAATAACATTTTTAATCCGTTTAAGTTTTATTAACTCAAGAATTCCTCCACAATGATCCAGGTCAACATGGCTGATTATTGCCAGATCTATTTTGCGAATCCCAAAATAATGAAGAGCAGGAATTACGGTACGGTATGCTTCATATTCAGTACCACCATCGACCATAATACATCTATTATCAGCTGAAACTATTAAACAACAATCACCTTGTCCAACATCTAAAAAACAAATTTTCCATGATTGTTTATTTGGTAATAAAATAAAACAAAATAAACTAAGTATCATGAACAAAGGTATATGTTTTTTGAATCTGATCTCATCACTTCGTTTTCGCAAAAAAAGATTCAGAAAAAACTTAACAATGATTAGAGCTAAGCTCAATCCGATAATTGCAAAAACAAGCCAAGTCAGGAATGATTGATAATGCTTTTGCAGATCTAACCATATTTCAGCTCTTGCTAACCTGGAGAATAAATGCAACAGATTTTTAATCAGTAGGTTTAATAATTGAAAAACAAGATTGATCAACTTATTTTCAGATGTTAAATTAAAGCCATAAACAAGAAAACTGAAAATCCCACAAAAGAAAATAATACTTAAAGGCAAATTTAATATTCCACTAAAAAGAATTACAGCAGGTTGCCACATATGAAAGTTTTTGAGTAAAAAAGGTAATACAACTATTTGCACAAATATTGAAAGTATCAGTGTCTGCAGTATTTTTTTCTTTTTCAAAAATTCATTTTTTCTTAAATATGGTAATAATGAATAAATAGCTAGACTTGCAAGAAAGCTTAGTTGGAAACTAAATTGAAATATTAACCAAGGATTAACTAATAAAAATATTATAAAAAGCATCAGTAAGAGATTTTTTCGTTCTAAATTAATCGAGTTATGCCAACAGATCAGTCGTGCAATATAGATGATACTCGCTCTGGCCAATCCAATCGGGAAACCACTCAACCAATTGTAAAAAACAATCAAAGGGCTTAATAAAATTATTTGATGAATGGGTTTTCTTTTTTTCAAACCTAAACAATTTGCTAAAGGAAAAATAAACAATTCGAAGTGAAAGCCTGAAATGGCTAATAAATGACTCAGGCCGAGATTTCGAAAATCATATTTGAGATCTTGAGCTAATAATTCTATTTTGCCAAAACATAAGCTAAGTAAAAAATCACAAACCTGTGGATCGAAGCTCTTGCCCAACCAGTTATGAAAATCTTGCAAAATAATCTGTCTATCAAAAAGTGACTTGCCTATTTGCAGAGAAGTTATCTGGGTAGTGTCCGACTCTATATCAATAGATACATAGCAATTGTAATTTGCTAAGTATTTCTTTTGATCAAACCCTCCGGGATTTCTTGCACCTTCGATGAATTTTGGTTCAAAATATCCTTTGATTTTGATCCATTTCGTCTGCTTTGAATTTAACCAAATAGCATATCTTTGGTTATCATTTGATTTAAAGATTGTTAATTGATTTCCTGTTTTTGTGATATATAAAGGTGCAGCTGTTTTTAATTCTAAATACACTGGATGGTTGGCTTTTTGTAGACATTGTTTCGCTTGATTATTCAGCAGGCAAACTCTAAAAAACTGTAATCCCATAATTATAATTAAACAAAAATAAAAGATACGTTTTCTATTATCCAAATCTGAGAAAACAAAAAATAATATTAGAACAAGTATTAATACTGTAAGAAAGGCGAACATTTGATAATCACGAGACAAATATGTGATTAGTCCAAGAGTTAAACAGCTAAATTTCAAACCATAACGCTCGGTATTAAATAAAAAACCCAAAATTCTTTGTTGAAATTTTAACTTCATTCTTCAATTCTCAGTGATTTCAGTCACGGAGATTGAATAATTATTGGTAAACAAATATAAAAAAAGGAAATCTAAAACAGATATATTTTAAACTAAAAAGCTTTCCGGATTAAATCACCTGCTCAAATGCAGATTTCAATTCGCTAATCCCCTGTTTGTTTATTGCAGATGTAACGATCGGATTGAAATCTTCTCTTAGTTCGAGAGAAAGACTTCTGCGAATTGTTTCTATTTGCGGTTTTAATTTACTGCGTTTTAATTTATCAGCTTTAGTAAGAACTACGATATACGGTATACCTGAAAATGAGATCCATTCTAACATTTTGAGATCATCTTTACTCGGTTTATGTCTAATATCAATCAGCTGGACAATCAGATTAATATTGGGTTCTGAATTTAAATATTGATTTGTTAAATCAGAAAATTTTTCTTGTTCAGCATATGAAGCTTTTGCATAGCCATAGCCCGGTAAATCTACTAAGTAAAACAATTGATCGATCAAATAAAAGATGACTTGCCTTGTCTTTCCCGGGCTGCTACTTGTTCTAGCTAAATTTTTATTATTACAAATTGCATTAATCAAAGATGACTTACCCACATTTGATTTTCCTGAAATTACAATATGCGGTAAATCTGTTTGTGGAAATTGTCCGGAAAATCCTGCTACCTGAAACAGGCTGGAATTTTGATAATTTATCTTCATATTTTTGTATCCCTTCGTGAACATTGTTATAATAACTACAATTGGTTAACTAAACAAGCGAGGTAATTATGCCAAAAAATATATCTGAATCCGAGCTCTCTGCACGTTCCGATGCTTTGATATTGAGAAACTACGACGAACAAATCCTCGAGCCCATCGGACCCGTGGGTATTATAACCGAACAGCTCCATACTTCATTTTCTGATGCAATCAACTTTCATCTCAGAAACAGACGAGCTTTAACGATTGCTAAATATCCTGAACAAGAGAACTTCGCCGGATATTATCGTAGCGATTATCGAATTCCGGTCAATTTGGGCAGATATTCTTCAGGTGAAGGTCATGCAACTATTCTTGATACCGTACGAGGTCATGATCTATTTATCATAACCGATGTTTTAAACTACGGTACCTACTATAAGAGATTTAATCAATCTGTTTCAATCAGTCCTGATGAGTATTTCGAAGATTTATGTCGCTTGATCTCAGCAGCCCATGGCGTTACCAAGCGAGTCAATGTTGTAATGCCCTATCTGTATCAAGGAAGACGTTATAGACGTGAAAACAGAGAATCCTTGGACTGTGCAGTCATGTTAAAGAGACTGTTTAACTTGGGTATAGCCAATTTCGTTACTTTTGATGCTCATGATGAACGAATTGCCAATGCTGTGCCAAGACATAATTTTGAATCGGCTGAGACATCTTTTCAGTTGATCGAAGCCTTAGTCAGCGAATATCCTGATGTTAAAATCGACAAAAATAATTTTATGGTGATCAGTGCTGATGAAGCATCTATTAATCGTTGTATATATTATGCTTCTGTAATGCGTGTTCCATTGGGTATTTTTTATCGCAGGTACGATCCGAGACTTTTAAACGGAACTGAATATACTCTACAATCACTGAAATCAAGTGCTGAGAAAAAATTCCTGGGTGAAAATATCGAAGGAAAAGATGTTTTAATAGTTGACGATATGATAGATACGGGTAAAACAATTCTTGAATGCGCCAAACAATTAAAAGAATTAAAAGCAAGAAGAGTTTTCGTTGCTGTGTCCTTTGCTCAATTTTCTCATGGTTTTGAGAAATTTAATCAAGCTTATGAAGCAGGTTTAATCAATCGCATCTTTGCAACTAATCTGGCATATAGACCGCCTGCTCTACTAAAAACTGAGTGGTTTTGCGATGTTAATCTAGCAAAATATTTAGCTTTATTGATCGACGGCATCAATCATGACGCTTCACTATCAAAATTAATAAACCCAACTGAAAGAATACATGCCTTATTAAACTCATTTAAAGGAGAAAAAAATGGCCAAATCTAATCAAGCAATTAGACGGGATGATAAGAATTATTATCGCTATGATCAATACGGCAACAATCCAATGCCGGCACATGCTCCTGTCGGTATTATCTCTTTAACCGGAGCAAAAGAATTTGGAGCAAGGGTTAATCAACATTTAGTCAAAAGGCGTAATGAATATCTTGACCATGTATCCGATGACATCAGTAATGCTGGTTTTTTAAGAGATGATTACAGAATTCAGGCAGAAGCCATCCGTTTTTCTTCAGGTGAAGGAAAAGGAGTAATTAATCAAACTGTAAGAGGTCATGATTTATATATTATTTGTGACGTAACTAATTACAGTTGTACTTATCAGATGCGCGGTATCGTAAATTGTTTCAGTCCGGATGATCATTATCAGGATTTAAAGAGAATTATTTTAGCAGCTTCAGGTAAAGCTCGTCGAATTAATGTGATTATGCCTTACTTGTACGAAGGAAGACAACATCGCAGAAATTCTAGAGAATCTTTAGATTGTGCTTATATGTTGGAAGATATTTACGATTTGGGAATCAGCAACTTTATCACCTTTGATGCTCATGATGATCGAGTAGCCAATGCCGTGCCGACCTCAAGCTTTGAATCAATTCCTTCAACTTATCAAATTCTCAGGGCTCTGATCAAATCAGTTCCTGACATTGTAATCAATCCTGAGAACATGATGATCATCAGTCCTGATGAAGGTGCTATTCAACGCTCAATGTATTATGCCTCAATGCTCGGCTTACCATTGGGAACTTTTTATAAAAGGCGTGATTATTCTAATGTTATTAATGGCAGAAACCCGATTGTTGCGCATGAATTTTTAGGAGAATCAGTTGACGGTCATGATGTTTTAATCGTTGATGATATGATTTCTTCGGGTGATTCTTTGTTAGATCTTGCTAAATCTCTCAAGCAAAAAGGAGCCAAACGCATTTTCTGCGCTGTTACCTTTGCTTTGTTTACAGATGGAATCGAAACCTTCAATGAATACTACGAACAAGGATTAATCGATAAAGTAATTGCCAGCAATTTGATTTATTTAGCAGATGAAGTATTAAATGCTCCATGGTTTGTCAAAGCGGATATGACAAAATTTGTTGCTCTGTTAATTGATGCAATGAATCATGATGCCTCAATGACCGGATTAATTTCACCGACAGTTAAGATCAATAAGCTTTTAAAGAGATTCACTCGATAACTTTATATAATATTATTGCTGATTTTAAAAATACTGCATTTCTATCCAGAATCATGCAGTATTTTTAATTAAAATTTTCTAAATTTATAATCTATCTGAATAATTGATCATCTGTCATAATAAAATTGTCTTTTAATTTCATTTCAGACGCCGCATCTTGATCAAGTACAACAATTACATCATGATGTAGCTGCAAAATTGAAGCAGGTAACTTAGGTGTAATCGGCCCTTCCAAAGCTTCCTTGACAACTTTAGATTTGGCTTTTCCGGAGACTACAAAAATTACTTTCTTGGCTTGCATAATTGTTCGAAAACCCATCGTAATTGCTTGTCGTGGAACTTCATTCTCATTGTTGAAATAAATTGAATTAGCCTTAATTGTACTCTCGGTTAGATTAACAACGTGAGTTTCAGCTGTATAAATATCATTAGGTTCATTAAAACCGATATGACCGTTACCACCCATACCCAATAACTGAAGGTCTACGCCACCTAAATCTCGAATTAAGCGATCATATTCCTCACACTCCTGTTCAGGATTCTGAGCTAGACCATCAGGAACATGTGCTCTATCAGCATCCATATTAATATGGCTCAGTAAGTGTTCATCCATAAAATAGCGATAACTTTGTGGATGATCCGCTCCCAGTCCGATATACTCATCAAGATTAAAGGTATCGACATTACCAAAATTTAATCCTTCTTCATTATATTGACGAACAAGTTCTTCATAAGCACCTACAGGTGTTGATCCGGTGGCCAAACCGAGAACTGTATGTGCATTAATTCTGATTTGGCTGGCAATAATATCAGCCGCTCTTTTGCTCATTTCTGCATAATCTTTTGCTACAATAATACGCATTTTCTCTTACCCTTCGATTTCATCTTTAACATCCTGTTTTGAATTTCGTTTTATCAAGAATATTGTCCAGCCGACAATCATGATCACAACCAATTCAATACCGGTAATTAAAGCAAACTTTTCTAAATCATTAGTTGCAAATAAAGTATTTAGTGTAAGGACCAAAGCAGCGATTACAATGATAGAAATAAATCTTCCGATCACATTGTAACGCAGAAAAGCCAGGAAAGAATGAAAAGCAGTAGTTGCTTGTTCCATATCGTCCCTATCTTTTGAACTTGGTTTACGCTTATTCTGTTTTGCCATATTTGCTCCTGATGTCTAGAATATACAATCTTTACTTATAAATATTACAACTATTAATTTAGATTTTCAATTACAAAATAATTTCAATTTTCATCAGTCCGACTCGGTAATTGCGGCTTTACATTGTAGGTTTTGTAGTGATCATAGATAACCATCCCCGGTCTTGCGCCTTTAGGTTTTTTCACATGTTGAGCTAAACAACTATCCACAGCAATTTGCCCACCATGTTTTGTTTGTACCTGATTAGCCTCAGAATACCAAGCCGCTATTTGAGCTGCAGTCAAGATATGTTCTTGTTCTACCTGATATCCGTCTTGAATTTCCAAAATAACATGAGTACCTGTCAAATCTTTAGCGTGAAACCAAAGATCGTTCGGTTTTGCTCTGCGCAAAGTTAATTGATCATTCTGCAAGTTATTCCTGCCGGCATAAGCTGTGATACCTTCCGCTAGGCTAAACTTTCTCGGCGGCAAAGATTTTTCTTGTTTGTTTTTTCGTTTGGTTTGTTTTTTCTTTTGCGCTTGGAACTTTTTGCGTTTACCCGGTTTACCCGGATTTAAGCGATTTTGTAAGATATGCTGTTTTGGTTGCTTATTTTGAGCAGATTTTTTTCGATTTTTTTCCGGTTTTTCATAAAAATCGAATTCAAGTTTTACAGCTTCTAAATCATCTAAAACCTCGGCGCGCTCTAATGCTGTGTTTAATGAATGTAGCCACTCTAACTCAGCTTGATCCTGAACAATAAATCTTTTTGAACTTTTATATTTTGCCTTTGCTTTATCGTATTTTTTGAATAAATCCTTTACATTTTCTGACGGACTGAGACCTCGTTTTAATTTTATTCTTATTGGGTTTTGTTCCGGATCATAGTAATCAATCAACTCGACTTCTTCAGCTTGATTTTCCACTAAATACAATTGCGTTTTTAATAATTCACCCCATTTTTGATATTGTTCAGCTTTCAAACCCTCATTATAATCTTGTTGATGAAAATCCAACTTCTTTTGGGCACGATTAATTGCTTGTTTAAGCTTACGTTCCAACCTATGGTGAAACTGATTAAATTGTCGTTCCTGATCTCTTAATCTATAAAACACATCCATAACTAGGGACAAATTAGAAACCTTTTCTCGATAAGGCAAAGCTTTTAATTCAAGAGCATGGAAATCGTAAGGTTGTTGATCATGTTCAGAACGAAAATATAATGTAGGTTGATCCGCACCGGCTTTAATCATCTCGCAAACATCATAAAATTTTTTGCTCAATTCTTGTTTAGCTTCTGTTGACAATTGATCAAGATGTGACCTGGCTTCGAGTTTGCTTGCTGCTACGATCGAACGTGACAACAAAGGAGAAAAACCTTGGACATTGTTCAAAATTGCTTGATCTAAACGACTAGGTACCTGATAAGTATCTAAGAAAGATAAAATCTCCGGTTTTTGTTTTAAATAAAAATCTATAGTTTCTTTATCTTGTTTAGGCGGAAGTTGATAAGGTCTGGCAGGCATTATTTCTCTTTTGCTGGAAATTTCTTGATCAACATGAATAATAGAGTCATAAATTTTTTTATCTTGGTTCAACAAAATAATATTACTGTATCTACCCATAATTTCCGCAATCAAATATTTATCTTCAAGATCACCTATTTCATTGAGTGCAGAGAATTTAAAAATAAAAACTCTCTCATATTCCGGCTGAATTATTTCAATCAAACGAGCTCCCAACAGATGTTTACGCAGCATCATGCAGAACGGGGGCGGAGTTTTCGGATTTTCCAGTTCTCCTGTAGTTAGATAAATCCGAGGTGAACTGGGATTAGCAGAGATTAAGAGCTTTTTTATTGTTCGCTCAACCCGAAAAAAGATAATAATCGTAAAACGATCAGGTTGGTAAATCCGATCAGTCCTGGCATTAGATAATTCAAAATTAAGCTCTTTTGTTAAAAATTTAGAACCGATACCATCTAAAGGCATAATATTCGTTTCTCTTTCAAAGTTGCACTCAATTCATCCGGAATCGAATATGCAGTATGTTGTTTTTCAATCTTTGACAAAAAATCTGAATCCTCGAGTGAAATCATACAGCCACAATATTTTTGACGATAAAGGCCGTCTTCTCGAGCCATCTGTTGACCTTTACGAAAACCGTCAGTAAAATCGGCAGCCATAAATTCAATATTATTTTTCTCTGCCTGAATTCTTCCGGAATGATGAATTAATTGTTTGTTTTGATAAGGACTAACCAATAAAGAAGTTGTAAATATATCAAAATCAGAATTACTTGCATATTCTGCTACTCTGGCAAGCCTGGTATCGTAACAATAAACACATCTTTCAGGCGTTCTACCCAAGTCACACCAAGTTTTTGGATCACAGCCTTCTTCAACAATAATAGGAAGCTTGCGGATGTCCGCTAAACGCAAAGCACCTTCCAAGCGGCGATACCATTCTTTTTCCGGCTGAATATTCGGATTATAAAAATAAAGCGTCAAATCGTATTTTTCAAGACTTTTTAAAAGCTCGATCGGATATTCACCGCAAGGTCCGCAACATAAATGTAATAACATTTTTTGTGACATAGATTATTAATTCTCCCTAAAATTAATCCGCCGAATCTTCAATATGCTCCAAATCAATCTGCTTATCTTGTAGATTGTCCGTTATTTGGTCAAGCGGCGGAGTTAAGTTCAAATGATTCCAGCCTTGTTTGGTTAAGATTCTGCCACGCGGTGTTTTAGCAACAAAACCCAGTTGCATTAAGTAAGGCTCACAAACATCTTCGATTGTTTTTGGATCCTCACCGGTCATAGCCGCCAGTGTATCAAGTCCGACCGGACCACCTTGAAAATTCTGTGCCATAATTAGCATCAAATTAAGATCAGTATTGTCCAAACCCCGCTCATCAATTTCTAAGGCTTTTAAACCTAGTTCAACAATCTCTTGATCAATTAATCCCTGACCCTTTACTTGAGCAAAATCACGCATCCTGCGCAATAATCTAATTGCAATCCTGGGTGTTCCCCTGCAACGTGTAGCAAGCATAGTTAAACCTGCTTCATTTATCTTAATTTTTAATAATTCTGCATTATGTTGAATTATTTGAGCTACCTCTTGTGGCTCATATAATTCTAAACGATGAACCATACCGAATCTATCTCGCAGCGGAGCACTCAACAATCCGGCTCTAGTCGTGGCGCCGATCAGAGTAAAGTGTGGTAAATCAAGCCTTATTGATCTGGCACTGGGCCCTTTACCGATAATAATATCTACAATGTAATCTTCCATCGCAGGATAGAGTATTTCTTCTACCTGATAATTAAGACGATGAATTTCATCAATAAACAGCACATCATGAGCCTGTAAATTTGTTAATAATGCTACCAAGTCCCCTTGACGTTCAATCGCGGGCCCTGAAGTGATTCTAATATCTGAATTCATGTTTTGGGCTATTATACCGGCAAGAGTTGTTTTTCCGAGTCCGGGAGGACCATATAATAAGACATGATCCAAAGCTTCTTCACGATTTTTGGCGGCTTCAATAAAAATCTGCAAATTTTCTTTTATTTTAGACTGACCATAAAAATGTGCAAAGTCTTTTGGTCTTAAGGCGCCTTCGAAACTGTCCTCTGCTCGTATTTCTCGATCGACAATTCGAGGTTCATCTTCAATTTCATAATCCTGATTAAAAATACTATAAAAACCTTCTGTATTCATAATCTAGTATTATAACACGGAGAGATGCTTGAGTGCAGTTTTAATCAGAGACTCCACAGCAATCTCCTGTTCCTTTGCTTTTAATGAATGATATGCTTTTTTAAGAGCTTGTTCAGCTTCAAATTCCTGATAGCCTAAAACCATTAAGGCGGATAAGGACTCATGTCCGATACTGAGCATATTGGTATCTTCTGCTTCGGTTTCAGTACCGATTGTAGCCGAAAGGTCGGTCCGACTAATATCAGGTAAAGATTTCTTCACCTGATCTTTAAGCTCTAAAATAATTCTTTGAGCACCTTTATTCCCGATACCCTTAATCTGAGTTAAACTTTTAACATCCTCATTCAGTACTGCCATGGCAAATCTTTCAGGACTCATTCCTCCGACAATTCCACTGGCAACCTTAGGTCCGATACCGCTAACCGTGATTAATAACTCATATAATTTCTTAATCTCTTGAGTAGGAAAACCATAAAGTCTAAGTTCATTTTCTCTGACATTCATATATGTCCAAATTTTAGTTTGTTCTCCAACTGCCGGAAATTGATTCGCCATTAATGAATCGTAAAAGATCTCAAATCCCACCCCTCCGATCATTAAGATCATACTGTCCGGATACTTCTGAACAATCTCGCCTTCCAATACTGCAATCATTTAAAACTCCTTATATAAGTTATCTTTATTCTATTATTGATAGCCGCCAACAGCTAAAGCATCGCTTCTATTGCCACTATGGGCATGGCATAAAGCTACCGCTATTGCATCAGCTACATCATCAGGTTGCGGAGCCTTCTTTAAATTCAGCAGTACTTTAACCATTTCCTGAACCTGAATCTTCTCAGCATTACCATATCCCGTGACCGCAAGCTTTACTTGTTTGGGAGTATATTCAAAAACCGGTAAATTATTTCTGGCACCGGTTACAACTGCAACTCCTCTAGCTTGTGCCGTGCCGATGGCCGTGGTTGTATTTCTACTAAAAAATAATTCCTCAATCGCCATAACATCAGGTTTATATTTTTTAATTAATTTTTCAAGACTACGTTCAATCAACAATAAACGTTCAGGAAAATATGAATTAGCTTTTGTTCTGACCAATCCATAATCCAGCACTTTGAACTGTTGATTTGAAAATTTAATTAAGGCATATCCTGTAATTGCATAACCGGGATCAATTCCTAAAATAATCATACTTGAATTATCCTGCCCAACTTCTATCAAACATTTGTTCTTATTTTATCACATTTTATTAAACAAAACATTTCAAGGATAATCGTATTTGTAAAGTTTAATTGTTCTGGGTAAAATTCAAAGTGAATATTAACAAGGTGGATTCATGTCAAATCAAGATAAAAGAAATAATAAATATTCAGAACTGAATAAGAATCAAAAATCTATTCGCAGAAAATCATGGGCTCGGATTGTTAAAAACTTAATCATCCGCGGACCAGTGAGTTGGTGTGATAAAAAGGCGGGCAGATACTGGAATTATGGAGTAGACTTCGCTCAATTGATTAATTATCACAAAATAGGTGATAAAGCAGCTTCTGTTGTCTATTATCTATTGTTAGCTTTCTTCCCTTTATTAATGTTAATCATGTTTTTTATTTCACTGATCGGGCGCAATATTGAAATAACAGCTGAAGCAGTAGAAAGAGTGAGAACATTCTTGCCCGACCCTATCCTAAATATCATTGAGTCATTAATCAAAGACATTAGATCTCCTCTTTCCAGTATTTCATTAATCATTACTATATCCATGGCTCTCTGGGCATCCAGCCGTGGTGTAGGTCAAGTCTTTAGAGGGATTGCAAGAATTTATCCGCCGCGTGACGATAATTTGCCAATACCTTCCAGAATTATTGGAATTGTGCTCACGATTTTTTTCTTTATATTGTTAACCTTAGCTACAGTGGTAATGAGTTTTGGCAGAGTGATCTTTGATTTTTTAAATGAGCATTTGAAATTTATTGATATTCAAAAATGGGTTGTTGATATTCTAACCTATGGCTTTAGTTTCTTTCTTATCTTCAGTGTTTTATATATACTTTATTACACAAATTCAAGACGCTCGGTAGGAAACATTCCAAGTGCCCCCGGAGCATTATTTGCAACAGTCGGATGGATCCTTTTGTCCTATGTTTATTCATTTTATATTGCAAATAGAGCCTCTCTCGCAAGTCTTTATGGGGGATTAGCTAATATTATTATTCTGATGTTTTGGCTAAACTTTTCAATACAGATTCTATTATTGGGAGCAGTGATCAATTATCAAAGAGCATGGTATAGTCTTCAGACTGATGGTACTTATATTAAGCTGACTGATACTATTCGGAAATTGGAAAGTGAAGAAAATCCTTTTGATTATCTACCAAAATCAGTCGCGATTAAAGATCGTCCGAGTCAAGATAAATTGTGAAAGGACCATCATTAATTAAGTTAACAGACATATTTGCTCCAAACTCACCTTGTTCGAGATCAGGAAAGTCCTGTTTAGCTAATTCCAGGAAATATTTATATAATTCTTCTCCTTTTTCAGGTGAAGCAGCATCAGTAAAACTTGGCCGATTGCCTTTTTTACAATTAGCATAGAGTGTAAATTGAGAAATAATTAACAGATTCCCATCGACAGCTTTTAAGTCAAGATTTGTCTTACCTTCTGCATCAGCAAAAATTCTCATGCCGGAGATTTTTCTCCAGAGTAGATCTGCTTCTTCTTCAGTATCCTCAACCCCTACACCTAACAAAACTAAAAATCCTTGTTTTATTTTTGCGCTAATCTCATCATTTATTGTAACTTCTGCTTGTTTTACTCTCTGTATGATTGCTCTCATTATTGCACCTTTATTTTCTTCTTGTATAGAGTATTATAGTTGATCGACTGTAGCAAGTTGATTTGATCTGATTTGCTTAATCTATATAAAAGTAATATATTGCTAAATGAATTCAAAAATCAACTTGCAATATTTAGGTCCCTTATGAACAAACAAGACAGATCCAATTTAATTACAATTATTAATATTATTTCCATTGTTGTTATAGTAATTTCTGTTACTTTATTATTGACTAAACCCAAAAATACTTTTTTAGAAAATATTAAGTCTATTGAAACAACCACAGAACCTGCAATTCAAAACATTGTTGATAGTACTGTTTCAAATACGGAATTAAATGAAAATATTGAGCAAACAGAAGAAAGTATTGAGAATGAGCCTTTTCAATTAACAGAACAGGAACTAATTGATTTAGAAACAGAAGTTATTTTACCATATTTCGAGTTTTATTCTGGAGAATATCAATACTATTTGGAAATTTTAGATTCAGAGCAAATTTTGAGCAATGATCAGACACCGATGTACCCGGCCAGTTTGGCAAAGTTATTTCTAATGGGTACCATCTTCGAAGCAATTGAAGATCAAGTGTTGGAATATGATGAGTCAATTGAGCAAGATCTGGAGTTAATGATAACTGTGAGTGACAATGCTGCTTATAATCGACTATTCTTTAGATTACAAGCCGAGGTTCCAGAAATAAACATGTTTGATTGGGCTGATCAATTCTGTATGGAATACGATTTTGATGATACGATCATTCACAATCTATATATTATTGAAGGAAATGAAACTTCTTTAATACAATCAGATCTTGTCTTTGAAACCAGTGCTTTAGATGTAGGAAATTTTTTGAGTTTAGTCTATCACGAAAATCTGGTTAGCCAAGAAGCGTCCCGTACGATGTATGAAATCCTCTTACGCCAAGAACGTACAGGCAAGATACCATTTCTATTACCTGATGATGCAATAACTGCGAACAAAACCGGTGAATTAAATTTTTATAGTCACGATGCAGCTATCATCTGCACCCCTTTCTGTGATTATATTTTGGTGCTAATGACTGATTCAACAAATATGGCTTATGTAGCTGATGAAATAATCCGGGAACTTTCGCTTGATATTTATGATTATCTGGGATCAATAGATTAATACTGCTTTGATCAAACAAAGTTTTTGTTGTCTATAAACGCTATACGACTATACAAAATATTTAGCTCCTCCCGAGATGTTTGTTAATCTCTTATGGAGGAGCCTAATAATCGATTCTTAGATTTCACTTGCTATTTTAGTTTTTCGAACTATCTTTCATTCTTTTTCTGACTACAACCAATCCAATTGCTACTGAAATCAGGCTGATTCCAACAATCAATAGAATATTACTCTCACCTGTTAGCGGTGTCACAGGTTTAATAGTTTCAGTTGGCATTGTTGTTTGAGTCGTCTCAAGAGGTTTCTTACTATTAGTGATAGTAAATCCTGTTGTGACATCTCCGGTAATTTTTGAAGTATATCCTTTTACCTCTACTTCAACTATTGTATATTCTACTTTTTTACCCTTATTATACTCAGCCAAATTTTCAAAACTGCCGGTCCATTTATTATCGAGCTTTAGAATTAATTCATCCCCTGTCTCAACCTCATTTGCTAAAAGTTTTATCGTAACTTGATCAGGTCTTGCTTTCTCTTTATCAGCATTGTCTTGCCAAACTTTGGTTACTTGGATATTTATTACATTTGGTTTATGAGTATTTTTGACATTGTATGTATCATACTCCGTAGTATACCCATCAACTTTATCTTCGTCGATTGTATACTTAATTTCGGTTCCGGCTTCAAATTTAGCCAAATCTTCAAATTTCCAAGACCAATTATCTTTTTCTGCAACTGTTTTACTTGCTATTTTATTGCCATTTTTGAATAGATTTATAACTATCTGATCCGGTCTAATACCGTCTTGGTTTTCTGCATCATCCCAGGTTTTTACACCTTCAATCTCAATCGTTTCAGGTGTATAATCGTTTTTGACTATGAAGCCTGTAATTGCATCTCCTGTTATCACTGAACTATATCCGGCAACACCCACATCTACTTCTTCGATTGTGTATTCAATTAATGTTCCGCTACTATACATATCAAGATCAGTAAAAGTACCTTGCCAAGTATTAGCTTCATTCAGTACCAGTGTTCTTCCGGTATCTGTTCCATCAGCCAACAGTATTACAGTGACTTCCACAGGACGTTTGCCGTCTTGATTTTCTGCATCATCCCAGACCTTTTGTACACTTACACTTGTTTTTTCAGGAGTATAATCATTTTCAACATTGTAACCATCATACTCTGTAGAATACTCAGGAATCGCGTCTTCAGTGATCGAATATGAAATCTCTAATCCTTGATGATATTTCGGCAAATTCGTGAAACTCCAGCTCCAATTATCTGCTGCTGTTACTTCTACAAAATTAAATTCATTTCCATTGCCAAGCAATCTAATAATTATTTTATCCGGCCGCTTACCGTCTTGATTTTCTGCATCGTTCCAGATTTTTTCGCCTTCAATCTCAATCGTTTCAGGAGTATAATCGTTTTTGACTATGAAGCCTGTCGTTGCATCTCCTGTAATATCTGAAGTATATCCTTCAACGCCCACATCTACTTCTTCGATTGTGTATTCAATTAATGTTCCGCTGCTATAAATATCAAGATCAGTAAAAGTACCTTGCCAATTATTAGCTTCATTCAGTACCAGTGTTTTTCCGGTATCTGTTTCATCAGCTAATAATTTTACAGTGACTTCTACAGGCCGTTTGCCGTCTTGATTGTCTGCATCATCCCAGACCTTCTGTACACTTACACTTGTCTTGCCCGGTGTATAATAATTAATGACATTGTAACCAGCATACTCTGTAGAATATTCAGGAATCGCGTCTTCTGTAATCGAATATGTAATCTCTATTCCTTGATGATATTTCGGCAAATTCGCGAAACTCCAGATCCAATCATCTTCTGCTGTTATTTCTACAGAATCAATCTCGATACCATCTGCATGTAACCTGATAATTATTCTGTCCGGTCTCTTCCCATCTTGATTTTCTTCATCATTCCAGATTTTTGTACCTGAAATTTCGATCGTTTCAGGAGTATAACTATTCGTTATTATATATCCTCCTGTTTGCGGATCAAACAGTGTTTCCGATTCATATTCTGCAACTTCTACTTCTGAAATTGTATAGACAATTTTTATACCATTTTTATTTTCTAATAAACCACTAAAAGTTCCGGACCAACCATTATTATTGTAAAGGTTTAAAGTTTCTCCGGTATCTACTCCATCTGCAAAAAGCTTTACAACAATAAAATAAGGTCTCTTCCCATCTTGATTTCCCTGATCATCCCAGATTTTGCTAACAGGAATATCAATCAGAGAAGGATCATAAGTATTGGTGTACTGAATAACTTTCGATGAGTATCCACCGATAGCAAAATGGGTCCAAGTACTCTGACCTTCAAAGGACAAAGTTGAACTTTGAACTGTACCGTCTGCATTAAATAAGATATCAATATCTATTTGTCCTTTATTTGGTGTAAGAGGTAAAACATCTTCATGGACATTTGATCCTTCAAACCAAATTAGATATTCTCCGCCATTATCTAAATAGCGCTCAAGATCTTTTAGAGGCTGTTTATCATTACCTGTTGCCTTTGCAACCGCAATAATGTTTCTTAACATTTGAATCCGCTCAGCCGGCGGAACATGATTAAGTGTCCAAATAACAAACGGATTATGTTGTTGTCCGGGAACATTTGCAGTTAATCTCGTAATCACAAATGTTGGATTTTGTATTGGCCAATCTATTTGCCTTTGAGAAGGTTCACAATATACTTCTTGAATGGCACTGGGAATTACGGTCGGCCCTGTCGGCGTATAATCAATCAGATCTTTTTCTTCAATAGTATAATCAATTAAATTACCATCCACATCTCTTAGAGGTAGATTCTTCCATTCAACAACACTTTCAGGATATGTCAATTCCACTGTTCTATCCAGGACACCGTTGCCATATACCTCAATTGTTACACTAGGAGTATCCCCTAGAGGAACATCTACCCATGTTTTTTCAAAGCGTAATGAAGTAATGTTTGTCGTTTCAATTGTTGTTGTTAAAATAACATCAAATTGTTCTGTTTTACTTTCAGCTCTTTCTTGTTGTTTCTTTTCTTCTACCACTTCCTCTTTTTCTATATCTTCCGTATTTATTGGTGATTCAGCTGACGGAACTTCTTGATCATTTGTATTCGGATCATCTGCTTCCACACTTGGTTCAGGATCTGATTCTTCTGTTAGATCTATCTCAGACTCAAGTGGGATCGTTACTTCCGGTTCCGTAGGAATATGAACTTCTGATTCAATCGGTTCCGATTCTTCCACTATTTCTGTTTCTCGGACTGGCTCGGTAGACGTTTCGTTTGTAATATCACTGTTTTCCGCACTAACTTGTGTGATAATTTGCAGAGAAAGTATTACTGCAAACAAAATAGATAGTACTATTCTATATTTTCTTTGCTTTTTCATTTGCAACTCCTTAAGATTGACTCAAATTTAAACTACATTAATTAATTACTTAAATTATGACATATTTTATGATTAAAATATATACTTTTTTCTATTTGAGATATATTTTTATACTAAACAACCAAATAAAAAAATAAATATAATATAATTTCAATCAGTTATTATTTTAAAAACCTCAAAATAAATAATAATATTTTTGTTCTTTAAGAAGTTATTCGTTTCTTAAGCTTGACTTTAGTCTGAATTCTGGTATTATTAATTTTGCATTTGGGGGCGTAGCTCAATTGGGAGAGCGCTTGAATGGCATTCAAGAGGTAGTGAGTTCAATCCTCACCGTCTCCACCAACATAAAAAGGAAAGCTTGTGAAGCCGATATATTGCTTCACAAGCTTTTTTTCTAATAAATAATCAAGTCAGAGCCTATATAGAAAAAGGCTTCTTAACTGGTTAGTCTTATTTGCAGATAATTACAAAAATTATCGATTTAGAAAGGGTTAGAAATTAAGTAGCTTATCTCGTTTGAGATTTTTACCAATCACAACAATTCGATCTTTAGTTAGTCTCGTTTTTTCTGACTTCTCTTCAATTAATAATTCGTCAGTTACGTGCTCTTCAGGAATTTGCTCAACATCAAAGTTACCCAAACCTGTAATACTGAATTTGTTTTGGACTAATTCAACATGGATTGTTTCTTCATTAATAGTCGTAAAACCTTTGGCTCTGACAATTTGACCGAATTTTCCGTTAAGAATCAAATTCATAAATTCATATAAGTTTCCAACGTTAGCGAATTCAGGATTATCTAAAGTCATACTGGTAAGCTCAAGATCAGCTTTTCTTTCAATTTCTCTAGCAGTAAAACGTTCACCGATCTTTTTAATATCTTCTCCGGTAAAATCTGTATTCAACAAAGCAAGCCATTCTTCTTCTGACCACTTGCTATAATGTTGTAACGGAAATTTTACATCTTCAGGAATTTCTAAATACTGAGATATTTCTTTAAAAGTTGCTTCATCTATATTTTCTGATTTACTTAAGACAAGCGTGCCGGCGGATATTAACTGATCCTCAAAGTAATTTTTGAACTCCTGACGTTGAGATAAATAATTATCTGCATCAATTATAGTCACAGGTGCCAAGAGTGAGATTTTTTCATACTCGATCTTCTCAAGACTATCAATGATTCTCGTCGGTTGAGCTACACCCGATGGTTCGACGATTAAATAGTCAGGTTGCAGAGTGTTTGCAATTGTTAAAACTGAAAAAGAAAAATCCAAATTAATTGAACAGCAGATACAACCTTCCGCCATTTCCCACACTTCCATTTGTGAGGTCGCCTCATCAAGATTTAAAATTTCACTGTCGACATCTTGATCTGCAAATTCATTTTCAACAATTACGAATTCTCTACCTGTGGCTTTTGCCATCGCTTTGATAAAAGTTGTTTTACCGGCTCCTAGAAAGCCTGAAATCAATAATATTTTCACGTTTACCCTCAAAAATTCTATCTGCTATTTAGAATTCTTAATATCAAAGAAAAGTGCAATTCGTTTTCACAAATGGCACTTTTCTAAATAATTATTCCTTAGTTATGTTTCTTTCTCAATCTAAAATTAGAGAGTAACAACAGGTTTAATTAAATCTCTCGGTTTGTCTTTCATCAAGAATAAAGCTTCTTCAATATGATCAAAACCATCAAATTTGTGTGTGAGCATTAATGAAACGTCGAGACGACCAGATGAAACTAATGAACCCAGTTTTTGCAAACGGTTTCTTCCGCCTGGCATCAAACCACCGGTAATTGTTTTATGACCCATACCTACACCCCATTCAACACGAGGAACAGTTACGAAATCACCATCACCTAGATAGTTAACATTACCAATTGTACCACCCGGCTTAACAGCTCTAACAGCTGTTTCAAAAGTTTCTACACCACCACCGGCTACGATAACTTTATCAACACCTTCGCCATTAGTAAGTTCTAAAGCTTGATCAGCAATATCGCCTTCTTTGTAACTGATAATATCTGTTGCACCATATTTCTTAGCAACTTCAATACAATTCGGTCTTGTACCAACACCGATAATTCTTGATGCACCACGTAAGTTAGCAGCTGCAACTGACATCAAACCGACAGGACCGATACCGATAACTAAAACAACATCACCAAACTGAACATCAGCTAATTCAACACCGTGAAAACCTGTCGGTACCATATCTGATAACATACAAGCTTCTGCGGGTGAGATATTGTCGGGCAAGAATGCCAAGTTACCATCAGCATCATTTACATGGAAATATTCGCCAAAAACGCCATCTTTAAAGTTTGAGAATTTCCAACCACCCAACATACCGCCTGAGTGCATAGGATAACCGGCTTGAGCAGCGATTGAATCCCAGTCAGGAGTAATGGCAGCCACCATAATTCTATCCCCAACTTTAAAATCTTTAACATTTGATCCGACTTCATCTACAACACCACAGCCCTCATGACCGAGTATCATATTGTGTCTTTCTCCTAAAGCACCTTCCCATACTGTATGTACGTCTGATGTACATGGGGAAATTGCTAAAGGTTTGATTATTGCATCATTTGGTCCACAAGCAGGACGTTCTTTTTCGATCCAACCGGTTTCCCCGATACGAAGCATTGCATAACCTTTCATTAGTTACCTCCTATTTTCAAATAATGTTCTGTTAAGTTAAAAATTAAAAAGAGATCTGAAAAGCCTCTGGTAGAATGTTCTTGAACAACCACACTTACCTCCGAGAAAGGACAGTTCAGATCTCTATGAAAAGTATATCAAATAATTCATCATTTAACCTAGTTTGCCCTCGTTGTTTTTCTAATAATCTTTATCGTTTTGGCAAAGATAAAGACGGTTTTCAAAAGTTTCAATGTAAATGTTGTAAAAGACAATGGGCTCCTGAGAGTTCTGCTAAACCAAGATCTAATTACAATACGTATCCACCTTGTCCTAGATGTGGTAAAGCAACCTTCTTACATCACGACTATCAGCTCTATTCATACTTCACTTGTTCTGACAAGAGATGTAATCATCATTTCTCTGTGCCTAAGTTGGTTGAAATTCCTAATACTTCTTCAAGTTCCATTGATCTGGAAAAGTTTACCATTAAGAGAATGAGACATCCTTTTCACATTGTCTTTACTGCTCTTACTCTTTATTTCTTTGACAATTCTACTCTTAGAAAGATTAGTC
>FZPS01000016.1_pt174 | contig 23245 bp, 19 predicted proteins | sample 1817821 | NCBI WGS metagenome assembly FZPS01 (sample SAMEA104158645, study PRJEB21678) | metagenome | place: Germany | collected 2015-04-21 | reverse complement strand
AATTGGAGAAGGCGTTCGCGCGAACAATGGCGCCGACGGCGGGCAGGCGCAGCAGCAAACGGTCCTTCCACTCCCGCCCGGCGGGGGTGCGGAAGGTCCGGCGCAGGGCGGCAATGCCGAAAAACAGAACAATGGCCAGTACCCAGCCGTAGCGGAGCAACCCCTCGCTGATGGCAATGAGCATGCGCGTGGGCAGCGGAAGCGTGCCGCCGAGTTCCTCAAACATGGCCGAGAAACGCGGCACAACGAAGGTCATGATGAAAATCATCGCGCCAAAGCCAATCAAGGCCACGATAATCGGATAGACCATGGCCATCATCACTTTTTCGCGAGCTTCCAGCAGGCGCTCATAGTGCTTCATAAGCCGTTCGAGCACCGCCGAAAGCTGGCCGCTGGCTTCGCCCGCCCTCACCATGCTGACGTAGAGCGTGGGGAAACTTTCCGGCCAGCGGGCGAGCGCGGTGGAAAGGCTGGAGCCTTGCACAATTTCATCGCGGAGGTCGGTGACGATTTCATCCTGCGCACGGCCGGTTTTACGCAGCGCCAGCGAATGGAGCGCGGTGCCGAGGGTCATGCCGGATGCCAGAAGGTCGGACAGCTCGCCCGTGAACAACAGCAGTTCGGCCAGCTTCATGCGGGCGCGGCCCTGGCGACGGCGCTCCAGCCGGAACCATTTGCGGCGCGGTTTTTCGATGCCGCCGGCGGAGGATGTCAGCGCTTTTCGTTCGGCCCGGCGCGCGGCGCGGCTTTTTTTCTCCGGCACGGCAAGCGCTTGCGTCGCGGCATCGGTGACGGATATTGGAACAAGGCCCTGACGGCTCAACAGCGTCAAAAGCGTGCGTCTGTCCGGCGCTTCCAGCGTTCCTTCGCGGCGCTCGCCGGCGCGGGTTTTCGCGATGTAGTGAAACTGCGGCATGGCTGGAAGCGGTGCGCGGCGGGCGCGCTCAGGCTTCGTCCTCCGAGGCGACGCGAATGACTTCTTCCAGCGTGGTCACGCCATCGAGCGCTTTGCGAAAGCCATCCATGCGCAGGGTATGCATGCCATTTTGCAGGGCGTTTTCTTTGATTTCTGCCGCGGACTTGCGGTCCACAATCATCTGGCGAATGGTGTCGCTGATGAGCAGAATCTCGTAGATGCCGGTACGTCCGGCATAGCCGGTGCCGCGGCATTCCTCGCACCCGACCGGCTCGCAAATAGCGCCGGTGGGCAAATCGTCCACCGGGAAGCCGATGCTTTCCAAAAAGGCCATGTCCACGGGCCAGGGGCGCTTGCAGTGCGGGCACAGGCGGCGGACCAAGCGCTGGGCCACGAGCGCCTCCACGGAGCTGGCGACCAGAAATGGCTCAATCCCCATGTCCACCAGCCGGGTGATGCCGCCGGCGGCGTCGTTCGTGTGCAGGGTGCTGAAGACCAAGTGGCCGGTCAGGGCCGCGCGAATGGCAATGTCGGCGGTTTCCTGATCGCGGATTTCACCAACCATGATGACGTCGGGGTCTTGGCGCAGAATGTGCCGCAACCCCACGGCAAAGGTCAGGCCGATTTCCGGGCGCATTTGAATTTGGTTGATGCCCGCCATCTCGTATTCGATGGGGTCCTCCACCGTGAGAATGCGCTTGTCCACGGAATTGATGGTGTGGAGCCAGGCGTAGAGGCTGGTGGATTTGCCGGAGCCGGTCGGCCCCGTGACGAGCAGAATGCCGTGCGGCTTGCGGATGAGACGATTGAGAATGGCTTCGTCATCCTTGAGCAAGCCGAGCTTGTCCATGCCAAACATGCCGCTGGAGCGCATGAGCAGACGAAGGCTGACGCTTTCGCCATAGACGGTGGGCATGGTGGAAACGCGCACGTCAATTTCCTCGCCCTTGATGCGCAGGCTGATGCGCCCGTCCTGGGGCAGGCGTTTTTCCGCGATGTCCATGCCGGCCATGACTTTGATGCGGCTGATGATGGCGGATTGGAAACGCTTCATCTGCGGCGGCAGGGGCGTCGGATGCAAAACACCGTCAATGCGATAGCGGATGCGCAGGTCGGTCTCCATCGGCTCAATATGAATATCGGTGCCGCGGTCGTGATGCGCTTCCCAGATGATTTGGTTGACGAACTTCACCACGCTGGCTTCCTGGTCAAGGTTGCTGAGATCGCCAATCAGCGAGCCCGTGCCATCGTCCAGGTCCAGTTGGTTGTCGGCGCGCAGACGGTCGAGGGTGTCCGCGCCGACACCATAGAATTTCTTGGCGGCCTTCTCGATTTCGGCGGCGGGCGCCAGCGCGAAACGAACGCGCAACCCGGACGCCAGCCGAAGGGCGTCCGCCAGGCCGGGGCGAAACGGCTCGCTGGTGGCCACGCGCAACACGCCATCTTCCACGCCCAGCGGAATGACGTTGTATTGGAACACCGCCTTTGTCGGCACTTTTTCGAGGATTTCGCCGGGAATGGTTTCGTTGCCCACGCGCACATAAGGCACCTTCATGGCCTTCGCCAGCTCTGTCAGGAAGACATCTTCGCGGGCGTAGCCCTGGGCGACGACCAGCGCGGTGAGCACGCTGTCGTTGTCGCGCTGCTGAACCACCAGCTCCTCGATTTGCTCCGGCGTAAACAGGCCGGTGGCCGTGAGCAGTTTGGTCAATCGGTTGGAAACGGGCGCGGACATCGGCTACATGGGCCGCTCCGTGCGAATTTCGGTCAGCAGAATGCCGATACGGTCGAGAGTGTCCTGCATCTGTTGCACTTCGTTGGCCAGTTGTTGCAGGCGTTCGGTGTGGGCCATCCGTAGTTGTTCCAGAAATGCGCGCCGTTCCTGCAACGCTTCTTTTTCGGCCACCAGCCGGTCGGTTTGCTCGTTGGCATACGCCAGGGCGGCATCCAATTGGCGAATGGTTTCATGCGGGTCGCCGTTGGGATGGATGACCGGCGCACTCGCCCGGCCGGGAATGCGGACTTCAGGCGTGTTGGCATCCGGTATGGGCACCTGCACCTGCCTGTTGCAAGTGACGCAGGGGACCATCAGGCCGGCGCCGGCGGCTTCAATCGCCATGCTTTTTCCGCAATCCGGACATTCAAAAACAATGTCGCCTTCGCGGATTTCGGTCATGTCGTTGGAATGATTGGAGTTTGCGCTCATGGGATTTCTCCGTTGGGTTCCACCAGGGTTTCGGGAGCGGGGAACATGGATGGACGCGGCTCTTCCGCGCGCTTTTTCTTGGATTTGCGCGGGGGCTTGGCGGCGGGTTGCTCGGCGGCCGCCGGCGGCATTTGCTCCGGCGTCGCCTGAACAGCGGGATCAAAACTGAATGGCGCCGCGGAGGCCGGCGATTCCGGCTCCGGCAACGCAGGGGCCGGCGCCAATTCCTTCGCCACGCCCGTAGCGGCGTCCGCTTCGGCGGCCTGACTGCTCATGGCCTGCTCCACCTCGCGCGCGAACGCCACCGGGTCCTTCGCGTCGGGCGTGGGCTTGCGCGGAGTGCTCGACGGGCTAATCAAGGCCACGGGCGGCGGAATCGCCCCGGACTCCTTGGTCTTGATTTGCGCCTGCCGACGTTCGGCGGCCTTCATTTCCCGAAGCTTGGTGGGCGAAAAGGGCGCCAATGAGCTGTCGGACCAGCCGCGATACCAATCTTCCGCGGCGACATTCGAGGAGCGGTGCAGACGCGTGGTTTCGGCGCGCGCCTCTTCGGGGGAAATCAACACGTAGGGCGTAATCAACACCAGCAGTTCGGTGCGGTGGCGGGTGGTATCCTCGCTGCGGAACAGCGCGCCCAAAATCGGAATGCTGCCCAGAATGGGCACATGCGTCTTGGCATTTTGGAAATCAGTCTGCACCAGACCGCCCAACACGATGGTGGAGCGGCTCGGCACGGAAATGGAGGCGGTCATTTCGCGCTTGTTGATGGACGTCATCCGGCCGCTGTTGCCCACTTCCACGCTCTCGCCGAGGGTGTCCGCGGATTGGGTAATATCCAGCGTGACATAACGCGACGGATTGATGCGCGGCTTGACCTTCAACTGAATGCCCACATCCTTGTATTCGTAATCTGAGCGGATGGTGCCGCCGCTGCTTTCATAATCGCCCGTGCGGATGGGAATCTGCTGGCCGCTGATGATGCTGGCCTCGGTGTTGTCGGTGGTCAGAATGACAGGCGTGGCCAGAACCCGGCCTTCGCTGGACGACGCCACCATTTGCAAAACGGCATCAATGTTGAGGTTCGCGAAGGTGAAGAAGTAGTTCAGGCCGGCGCCGCCGCCAAAGGCGCGCGTGATGGTGTCGCCAGCCGCGTTGGCAAATGTGTTCGGCCCGAAGTTGCCGCCCCACGAGGCCATCGGCTCACGAATGCTGACCCCGCCGCCCGGCCCGGCGGTCCGCTGGGTGTAGGCCGTCATGGATTTTTGCAGCCAGCCCACGCCGTAGGCGGTGTTCTTGTTGAGATTCACTTCGAGAATGACCGCCTCGATGAGAACCTGCGCCAGCATGATGTCCACTTTTTTAATCACATCCTGCAACGCGGCAATGTCGCCCTTGGTGCCCATGAGCAACAGCGTATTCGTGCGCTTGTCAGCCAGAATTTTGGTGTTCGGCGAAAGCTGCCCAATTTTGCTCATGGCCGATTCACCCGCCGCCTGCCGGACACGATCCGCCGCCGCGGCGCGTGAGCGCACGTATTCTTCCAGCGCGCGAGCCCGCGATTCGGTGGTGTCTGCTCCCCCATCCGTCTTGGGTGCGCCGCCGGCATCGGCCTCGGACTTGGCCGCGCCGATAAAATCGTTCAACAGTCCGGCCATTTCTTCGGCATCTGCATATTCCAGCGCGCAGACCTTCACAATCACTTCCGGGTCCACCGGGCGGTCGAGCACAGCCACGATTTTATCAAAGAAAACAAAGTTGGACGGCCGCGAAATGACAATGATGATATTGGTGCGCTCATCGGAAAGAATCTTGACCTTGCCTTGCACAATGCCGCGTTCGGCCATGGCCGCTTCCAATGCCGCCGCCGTATCCACCGGCGGAGTTTCCGGGATGGCCGGTTGCCGCGCGCGAATCATGCTGGGCGGACGACGCACATACGGCGGAACGGCGGGCTGCGCCACCTGAGCCACCTCTTCCTTCTTGTCGCCCTGCGAATCGCTGACCAGCTCGTTCAGGCGCGCGGCAATATCCGAAGCCTTGGCGTGGCTGATTTCATAGACGCGGGTTTCAATCCGCGTTTCGGTCGGTTGATCCACCAAATCCAAAATGTCATAGATGCGCTTGAGGTTCGCGGAGGTTTCCGTCACCAGCAGGCTGTTGATGCGGTCAAATCGCTGCACCTTGCCGTAGCCGTGCAACATGGCCTGCACAATGTTCACCGCGTCTTCCATTTCCAGATACTTCAGCGGCACGAGCTGACTGATGAGCGCATCACTTTCCAGATGCTCAAGTTCGGGCGCTCCCTTGCGAATCGTCAACGGCTCCGTGCTGGCGCGGTCCACCTGCACCACGCGATAAAAGCGGCTGCCCAGGGGAATCAGCGTAATGTTGTTCATGGTCAGCAGGCTGTCCATGGCCTGAATCATCTCCGCGCGCGTGAGTTTGCTCTGGGCCTTGAACGTGAACTGCGCGTTGATTCCGGGCGCTTTAATCATCGTGCGGCCGGTCAGCTCGGAATAGCGATCCAGCAACAAATCCAGCGGCGAATCCTTGAAATTAAGCTGATACACCGCCTCGGAATCAGCCCCCGCTGCCGCGTCAAGCGCATCAAAAGCGGGCATCGGCGCGGGCTCATCCGTTGCCGTTGGCATCGCCGCCGGAGCCGTCCGCGCCGGGCGGCTGAGACGAAGCTGCCGGATGCGGTCCTGAGGCGACGGCGCGGGCGCCACCGGCGCAACGCTCGCATCATCCGCAGGCGGCTCGGCTGTCGGCGGCGGCACATCCTGCGCCAGCGCCGGCGCGGGCAGCGAAGCCACGAAAAATGCCAGCGCCAACAACGCGGCCAAACTCCGGGAGCAAAGAGAATTGTGTGTTGCAATCATAGCGTGTCCATTTCAGGTTGTGGCGCTTCCGGCGCGGAAGGAGCAGGCGACGCCTCGGTCTTGCCCTCCGTTGCGCCGTTTTCCCGGCGATAGGCGTAATAAATGGTGAAAGAACCTTTGAGGCGGTCAAGGCCCGCATGGGGGCCGCTGGCCGGCTGAACGGAAAGATGGCGCACATCCGAAACCGCGTTCTCGGTTTGTTGCGCGTACAGAAAATGAACCAACGCGGCGAGTTCCCCTTCCCAATCGCAAGTGATGGCCGTTTCGAACAAATCGCCGGCTTCTTTTTCCGCGTCGGCGGTACGGCGGGTCAAGACCAGTCCGTGCTGGCCCGCTACTTTTTCGAGCGTCATCAGCAACTCCGCCTCCACTTTCTTGCCCGCGGGAAACACCGGCAGGCCCTGACGAATCTCCGCCAGGCGCGCCGTCACGGACTCGCGACGCGCCAGCATGTTTTCCGCCCGCTCCAGGCGGCTCGTCAATTCCTCCTGCTTATCTCGAAAGCCTTTCCACTCCAGAAGGTACGGCTCCAACGCCAAATAGGTCAAGGCGCAGACCACCACGCCCAAGGTAATCGCCAGCAGATTCCATTCACGTGCGGCGATTTTCATGACTCGCCCTCGCTTCCGCCGGGCAGTCGAATCGTCACGCCAAACTGCGAGCGCGACCCCTGCGGCGTATTGCGCGTGCTGACGCCTTCGGATTTCACTTCCGGGAAAACATTCGTTTGCTCCAGCGCCTGAATGAAGCCATAGACCGTGTCAGCCACCTCGGCATCGCCGCGCAAGGTCAGCGTGTTGCCCTTGCGATAGATGAAAGAGGTCAAATCCGTCCCGCGCGGCAGGACTTCTGCCACCACCCGCAAACATTCCAGCGCCGAATGGGAACGGTCGGCATACTGCGTCAATTCCAGCATTTTACTGCGCAGCACGCGCACTGCTTCCGCGGGTTCCTCCGCGGCCTCGACCTGCGCCTCCAGCTTCGCCAGACGTCCGCGCTGAACATTCAAAAGCGTCCAGAACCCGCCCACGACCAGCAACCACACGGCCATGAAAACCGTTGCCGCCTGAAACAATCGCTGGCGCATGGCGCGCGCCTGATCCGCGCGCCGCCATTCTTCGGGCGCCAAATCCATCGCCAGCGGCTCGGCCGGTTCAGCCAGACGGCGGGCCACGCCCTCCGAGACCGTTGGCCACTTATCCACACCGTGATAAAAGACCGACTCCAGCCCCGCTTCGCGGCGCAACGCCTCGCCCCACGCCGGCGCATCCGCCGTGACATGCGCCACATGCAACGTGGGCGTCATGGCAACACCCCACTCCGTTTCGAGCGCGGTCAAGGCATAGCCGATTTCCTCGGCGCACTCGCCGGCCCATTCTTCGGGGTCTTCCGAATCGGCGGGCGGCTGCGACAGCGAACGGAAAATCAGCGGCTTGCCGTCGTTCGCCACAACCACATCCAGCCCGGAGCCGGCATCGCGCAAAAAGACCTGCACCCCATGCGCGGGAACCAACCCGCGAGCGCTCATCCCCCACCACCAGGCCAAAGCCGCGACATCCAGCACATCCGCCGGCGCGCCGGCATCCTGAAAAATCCGGCCGCATGCATCCACGATTTCGCGTTTAATGGTCGCCATCGCCACCAACGTGGAGGTATCGCTCCCGTCGAGCGCTTCCGTGCCGATAGCCATGGTTTCCACAGGAAAAGGCGAAAACTTATCCACCTGCAAATCCGCCATGCCGCGCAATTCGTCGGCATCGGTGCTCGGCAAAAGCGCCGTGCGCATCAACATGGAATCCATCGGCAGCGCCACACCAATCCGGCCGCGAAACTCGCGCACATGCGGCTTCAAGGTCGCGGCCGTCCATTCGGCCACGCCGTCCTCATTGGGCGGGGCCTCCGCGTGCCCTTGGGTATGAATCACCCACGACTCTTTCACGCGCCGCAACACCGTCCATTCCAAACGGGTTGCCTGCCAGCAAACGCCTGTGATCCACGTCAGGGCCATCTTTAGCAATTCCTCACCATTTCAGCCTATTATCCTATAACGCAATCGAGTTGCCAAGCAATCCGATTCCACAAGTGACAAATACCGCCGACACGGCTGAAAACCACACCAAACCACCAGCATCAGCCCGACTGCGTCGCCGCCGGCCACGTCCAGCGGAGATATTGGCGGTGCAGCGCACCGGGGACCGGGCGGGCTGGCGCGGGCGGCGGCTCCGTCAAAAATGGCGCGAGAGCCGCCGGAATGTCGCGCGCGCCAATATGGCGATAGCTGCGAATCAACGCTTCCGCCGCCGTCGCCGGGGCAACTCCTCGAACGTTCGTCAGGTACTCAAAAACAGCCGCGACCAAATCGGAAAGCGCAATGCCATGCTCCCGCCCCAAGCGCGCGCCGAGCCAATCGGCGCAATCCATAAATGCGTCAAAAACCGATGGTGCTCCCTGCCAAATGAGCGGAGCGGCGGCAATAAAACGCTGCGAATTGACGATGGCATCCCAGTAGTGCGCGAAACGCGCCGTGCGGACGAGATGCTCCGCCGGCCAGTCGCGGGTCGAAATCACTTCATACGGCGGCGTGTCGCGATAACGCATGACAAACGCCTCGTCATGGCGCGCAATCGGTGCGCCGGGCAGCTTCTTCAAAATGCCCAGTTGAATTTCGTGAGGCTCCAGCGCGACAAGTTGGTCAAAGCCCGCCGCAAAACTTTCCGGCGTCTCGCCGGGCAGACCGGCAATCAGGTCGGTGTGCAACCAAGCGCCCGTGCGGGCGCGCAAAAAACGCAAGTTCTCAGCCACGCGCGCCAGATTTTGCGGACGCCGAATCGTTTGCAAAACGGAAGGATTGAACGACTGAATGCCAATTTCCAGTTGCAAGGAACGCGGCGGAAAAGCCGCCAATCGCGCGCGCAATTCGTCCGGAAAGCGATCGGGATACATCTCAAAATGCAGGAACAGCCCCGGATAACGGGCCACGCGCTCAAGGAAGAAATCAAGTATGGCCAGCGCGTGCGGAATATCGTGATTAAAAGAGCGATCGCAAAACTTGAACAGGCGCGCGCCGCGTTCGAGCAGCTTCTCAAAGGCCGCCAGAAGCGGCTCGCGCGGGAAAAAACGGACGGCGCTATCGTTCGCGGAAATACAATAATCGCAACGCATGGCGCAGCCGCGCGACGTTTCAACATACAAAAGGCGATGCGCCAAATCGGCGTCGCTATATTCATCATACGGCAGTTGCACCGCATCCAAATCCGGCGGCTCGGTGGTGATAACCGGCGGTAACCTCTGCCCCAAAATGGCGCGGCACATTTCCGCGAAAGCCCAATCACCCTCCCCCGGACAAATATAGTTTGCGGCCGCCCAAACTTGATTCTGGGCAGCCTCATCCGTCATTTCCGGCCCGCCCAGAATAATCACCAATTCCGGCAGTTGCTGGCGCAACAAAGGCAGCAATTCGGTCGCCCATTTCCGGTTCCAGATATAAACCCCCAGCCCCAGAACGCGGGGCCGCCGCGCCACAATATCGGCGGCGATTTCCGCCACCGATTGTTGCCGCGTGTACTCCGCCAGCTCCGCGCGCGTGCGAAGGTCGCCCAAATTCGCCAACAGATACCGCGCCCCCAGCGAGGCATGACTGAACCGCGCATTGATGGCGGCCACCAGAATCTGCGCGGGAGCCGTCACAGGCGATTGCGCCAACGCCTTCCGGGGAAGGCGGGCATTTGACGTTGACCGAGTGGCGTCTTTACTTGGCGTGGACTTTGTAGCGCCCCTTGCCGCTGTCACTGATCCGCAGACCCGTCACATTGCGCGAGCGGCCCAAATCCAAGTCCTGCTTGTCGCCCTTGTTGAAACGACGGGCAACCGTGATGGGCTCCTTGGCAGCCCCTTCACGAATCACGACTGTATTGACAACGACCGTGCCATCCGTGCATTCAATCTGAACAGTGCGAATGGTGCGGTTGACGGCCAATTCCTTGGCATCGCCGCCCGCCGTCACTTCCGCCACGACCTTCCAGCCGGCGCTCGCCGACAAAGCCCCCAGCGTCACCAGCGCAGCAATCAGAATCCATTTTTTCATGTGGCCAACTCCTTTTTTACGTGTTTCATCAACAGTCCCAACACTTGTTCACCATACCATGTCGCCGCCGCCCGGTAAAAGTTACTTTTTACGGCGCAAAAACGCCCACCGCCCCCCCTGTTTTGGGGCTACAACACCTTGTCGAGGATGGCGAGGGCCTGGTCAATTTGTGGCGCGGAAATAACGAGCGGCGGCACAAAGCGCAGCACCGACTCGCCGGTGGCAATGGTCAGGACACCCTGTTCGCGCAACTTCGCTTCAACGGGCTTGGCCGGCACGTGGAGCGCCAGCCCAATCATCAGGCCCAGTCCGCGAACACCTTGAATGCAGTCGTGCCGGGCGGCCAGCTTTTTCAGGCCGTCCGTGAGGCGTGCGCCCATCGCGACGGCGTTGGCCATGAGGTTTTCTTTTTCGATGGTTTCGAGCGTCGCCAGCGCCGCGGCGCAGGCCAGCGGCGTGCCGCCAAACGTGCTCGCGTGATTGCCGGGCTGAAACACATCGGACAATTCCGGGGTCACGGCCGCCGCGCCAATCGGATACCCGCTGCCCAATCCTTTGGCCAGCGAAAAGCCGTCGGCCCGAATGCCATAATTCTGGAAGCCCAGCCATTTGCCGGTGCGACCAATGCCGGTTTGGACTTCATCAAAAAACAGCAGCACGTTTTTCTCGGTGCACAGCTCGCGCAGCCCCGTCATAAACTCCTGAGTCGCCGGAATAATGCCGCCCTCGCCCTGCACGGATTCGCACAGAACCGCCACGGTCCTTGGCGTGATGGCCGCCCGCACGGAATCCAACTGGTTGAAGTCCGCGTACACAAAGCCCGGCATGAGCGGCTCAAAACCCTTTTGGTATTTGGTCTGGCCGGTCGCGGTCATCGTGGCCAGCGTGCGCCCATGGAAGGAGTTTTTCATGGTGATGATTTCATAGCGTCCGGTGGCGGAGCCCCATTTGCGAGCCAGCTTGAAGAGGGCCTCGTTCGCTTCCGCGCCGGAGTTGCCAAAAAACACCTTGCCGCCCAGACCCAGCGCCGAAATTTTCTGCGCCAGCCGCGGTTGCAGCTCGTTGTGAAAAAGATTGGAGCAGTGAATCAACTTGCCGGCCTGCTCGCGGATGGCGGCCACCACCGCCGGATGACAATGGCCCGTGCCGCATACGGCGATGCCCGACGAAAAATCGAGATATTCCCGTCCGGCGTCATCCCAGACAACCGCCCCCTCCCCGCGCACGAGCGTCAACCCGGGCGCATAGGTGGGCATGACATATTGTTGATGCAGTTCTTTCAGATTAGTCATTGATAATCTCCGTGCCGATTCCCTTATCGGTGAAAAGTTCAAGCAGCAGCGAGTGGGGCAGCGCGGCGTCAATAATGTGCGTTTTGCGCACGCCGGACTTGAGCGCCTTGAGCGCGCCGCTAATCTTCGGCAACATGCCGCCGCCAATGATGCCGCGCTCAATCAGGTCTTCCACTTCCGACAGATGCAACGTGCTCATCAGTGAATGGCGGTCGTTGGGGTCCGACAACAAACCCGGCACATCGGACAAAAACACCAGCTTGCGCGCGCGCAACCCCTCGGCCAGTCCCGCCGCGGCGGAATCCGCGTTGATGTTGTAAATCTGGCGGGAGGCGTCCGACCCCAGCGGCGTAATCACCGGGGTGATGTCCGCCTCCAGATACGCCCGGACCGGCTCGACATCCACCGCCGTAATCGCGCCCACCAGCCCCCAATCCAGAACGTTGCCCGTATCCGGATCAGCGGCCGTGTGCTTGCGAACCGTGATGATGTCCTCGCCGTGAATGCCGCGCGCCTTGCAACCATAGCCGTTCAAAATGCTGACCAGTTCCGGGTTGACTTCCTGATTGAGCACGCGCTCCACGATTTCCATGGTAGCCGGGTCCGTCACCCGCAGCCCCTTGACGAAGGTGGCCTGAAGGCCATGCTGCTTCATGCGCGCGTTGATGGCCTTGCCCCCGCCATGAATGATGACCGGGCGCAGACCCACGCAACTCATGAAGGCGATGTCCTCCAGAATCCGCCGCACCACCTCGGCGTTGTCCATGGAGGAGCCGCCGAATTTGACGACGATGGTCTCGCCCCGGAACTGCTGAATATGCGGCCGGGCTTCAATCAATACATTGGCTTTTTGAATAACGTCTTTCATGCTGCGCGCCTACTATCCAATCTTTGGCGAACCGGGGGAAGGAAAATTACCGTCCCGGCCTTTCTGGCGCGCCATCCGCCACCTGCACCTTCTTACATGTTAATGCGCACGTATTCCTCTGTGCAGTCGCAGGAATAAACCGTGGCGGCCTGACGGCCCATATGCAAATCAATCGTAATCGTGAACTCTTTCCTGGCGGCAATTTTTGCCAGTCGCTCCAGAGATGCGCCGGCCTTGAGGCCGTTTTTCACCGCCAGCAAATGGTTGTAGTGAATCTCCACTTTGTTTTCGTTCACTTTCGCGGATGAATAGCCCAGCGCATCCATGATGCGCCCCCAGTTGGGATAACTGCCCACCCACGACGTCTTGACCAACAGTGAATTGGCAACGGACCGCGCGGCCGCCTCGGCATCCGCCGCACTCCGCGCGCCCTGCACCCGCACCGTCACCAGTTTTTGCGCCCCCTCCCCGTCGCGCACCATTTCCATGGCAAGGCGGAACGTCACGCCCTCCAAGGCGGCCACCCAGGCCGCCCAATCCGGATGCCCCGGCTTCAGCAGCGAATGCCCCGCCGAGCCGTTGGCCAGCAACAGCGCCGTATCGTTCGTGCTTTGGTCGCCATCCACCGTGATGCGATTAAACGACTGTGCCACCGCCGCCCGTAGCGACTGCTGCAACGCGCCGCGCTCCACACGGGCATCGGTGAGCAAAAACGCCAGCATCGTCGCCATGTTCGGCTGAATCATGCCCGCGCCCTTGGCAATGCCGGTCAGACGGCACACCTGCCCGTTGACCGTGAAGGTGGTGGTGAATCGCTTGGGCCGCGTGTCCGTCGTCAAAATGCCGCGAGCGGCCTGCTCGCCGCCCTGGGGCGACACCGCCTTCGCCAGCTTTTCAATCCCCGGCAAAATAATATCCATCCGCAACGGCACGCCGATGCGCCCCGTGGAACAGACCAAAAACTGATTCGCCGGCACGTCGAATTGTTTCGCGGCATGCGCCGCCATCGCGCGCGCGTCGCGCAAGCCCTGCTTGCCCGTGCAGGCATTCGCCTGCCCGCTGTTCACCACAATTCCCCGCGCCACGCCGACCTTCGCCACGCGCTCGGCATCCAGCCGCACCGTAGCCGCCTTGACTTGATTCGTCGTAAAGACGCCCGCCAACGTCGCGGGCGGTTCCGAATAAAACAGCGCCATGTCAGGCGCGCCGTTTTGTTTCAGACCAGCGGCCAACCCGGTCGCCTGAAAACCGCGCGGCAACGTTGCCGCCGCTGAGAACGTAAGTTTTTTCATGGAAGTCATTCTATTGTTTTTCGGCTCCTTTTGTCACAAAAAAAGCCCCGGCGCGCGCAGCGACGGGGCCATAAGCCACACGAGGCTTAACGCTTGGAGAACTGGAAGCGACGGCGAGCGCCGGGCTGACCGGGCTTCTTGCGTTCTTTCATGCGCGGATCGCGGGTGAGGAATCCGGCCTTTTTGAGGGGCACGCGGAAATTCTCATCCACTTGCAGCAACGCGCGGGCGATGCCGTGGCGCAGCGCGCCGGCCTGGCCAGCCACGCCGCCGCATTCGCACTTGGCAATCACGTCATACTTGCCCTCGCCCTCAACAGTCTTAAACGGGGCGCGGACCAGCAACTGCAAATCCACGGTGGGAAAATATTCCTCAAACTTGCGGCCGTTGACCGTAATGACACCCGTGCCCTGAAACAGGCGAACGCGGGCGATGGCGGTCTTCCGCCGACCGGTGGCGATGTATTCAATATCAGCTTTTTTAGTGGCCATGATGATTCTCCGAAATTAGCCGAGGGGCTGAGGGTTCTGGGCTTCGTGGGGATGCTCCGCGCCGGGATAAAGCTTCAGGCGCTTGATTTGCTGCCGGCTCTGATGATTCTTGGGCAACATTCCCTTGACGGCATGCCACAGGATGAAATTGGGGTCTTTGCGACGCTTTTCCGCGGCGGTGGTTTCCGAGTAGCCGCTTTGGTAGCCCGTGTATTTCGCATAGGTCTTCTTCTCTTCCTTGGAGCCGCTCAACGCGACTTTGGCGGAATTGATAACGACCACGAAATCGCCGGTATCAATATGCGGCGTGTAATCGGGCTTTCCCCGACCGCGCAGGATGCGGCAAATTTTTACGGCCAAACGGCCGGCGGGCTGGTCTGTGGCATCCACCAAATACCAGCGGCGCTCGATGGCAGATTCTTTCGGCAGTGTTGTTTTCATATGTCCTTACGTTCCAAGCAATGAGCCGCGAACAGTAGCGCGATGCTGGCGCAACTGTCAACGCGGTTCTTTCCAATTGTTCATGAAATCAACCCCGGTGCCGGAAGGATCGGGAAATCCGACGACAGAGGACGTTTCGCCCGCGCTGGCCGCAGAAAACCCGCCGCCGGCGCCTCAACCGGTTACCGCCGGTCGCCGCGCGCGCAAAGCGAAAAATTGGCTCCAGCGACAGGACTCGAACCTGTAACCTATTGGTTAACAGCCAACCGCTCTACCATTGAGCTACGCTGGAACCCAAATTCGGGGGAAAACATAGCGGCCCGCCCGCGAAAGTCAAGCCTCCGTTCCGGCAATTGGATTTTCCGCCCCCCCTTTTCAGGCCGACGACAGCCCCGCCACCGCCGCGCGAAAAGGCGGGACGAACCCGCCGGGCTGTTCGGTTTTCAGGTTTCAGAAAAATCTCTTGCGCCCTTTTCGTCCCTCACGCCCTTTGCGTTAAATCGGCTGTTCTCTGACCTCCGACCTCTGCTCTCCCTCCCCCCGGCCCCCCCCTATCAACGCAATCCGGGCAAATTGGGCAGACGGCCGCCGGACAAAGGTATTTGGGACGGCACGACGGCTCTGCGCGGGAACAGAGCGCGGAATTCGGGGTTGTTGGCCAACGGCTGATAGCGCGGATCCTTTGCAATGGAGTCGCGCGCCTGCTGACCGCCAAGTTCGATGGCTTTTCGGGCGGCGGCAATGGCGTCGCTTTCGCGCCGCACAAATACATACGCCGCGCCTAAATCAAGCCAGATGCCGGGTTGGGACGGGTCGCGCTGGGTGATTTGCTCCAGCGTCAGAATCAACTCTTCGACGCGCTGATCCTCCGCGAAGACGCCGGCGATGGAGTAAAGAAATTCCATGGGCACGGCGGGCTCGTTGATGAAGCGCAGCGCGAGCTGGATGTAGGCGCCGCGCATGCCGGAGGCGCGGTAGATGGAAATCAGCTCGAAGGCTTCCGACGGGGTGATGGCGCCCTGCTCGCGCTGGCGGCGCTCAATCTCCTGTCGCCGGTCCAGCATCTGACGCGTGTGCTGAATCTGGTTCAGGAAGCTGTCGGCGCTTTCGTTCTTGGGGTCCTGCTCGGCGAATTCCTTGACCAGCTTTTCGGCGTCCTCAAAGCGCTGCATGTTCATATACATCTGCGCGAGACGGAAGGTCGCTTCGGGCGAGAGCGGATAGAGGGCGATGGATTGCTTGAAGGCAATTTCCGCGTCGGCGTACATCCGGCGATAGTCATAAATGCCGGCGATGGCGCTGCGCAGCTTGGAGAACGATTTGCGCGCGCAAATATCGCGGCGGAACTCGGACTGGCTCAGCAGCCAGTCGGTGTACCAGCGCCAGAAGTTCTGGTCGTTTTTTACCAGTTGCGGGTCGAGAGCGCCCACCGGGTCGCGGTTGAGTTTGAGCATGATGCCGTTGGGCGTCAAATACGGATACATCCACTGAATGACGTAGCTTTCCTCGACATAGAAATCGTGGCGGTCCTTGTTTTCTTCGAAAATCAGCTTGGCCAGAATGCCGTTGATGGTCATCACCCCGCCCACGCCCTGCACGCTGACCTTGCCGCCCTCAATCTTGATGTCGGCGCCGGCCTGAATGCGCCCCGCGTTCACGTCATCCACATATTTGCGGAAAGCCTCGTTGCTGTCCTCAAGCGACGGGATATAAATGGTGTCGCCGTAGAGGTCGCGCGTGATGTTCATGAAGGTGTTGTCGGCCAGCGCGTTTTGCGTAATCAAATAGACATCGGGTCGGACATCGGCGGAATAAATCATATAGGTGGGCACAAAACGCCCCGGGTCTGTGCCGCCGTAGAAAATGGCATTGGGCGTCATCGGCGGCGGATAGTCCGGCTCGGCCATGCCCAGCGCGTTGGTCAGCGCGCCCCACTCGCGGGCGAAATCCTCCTCCCGCGGGAACCAGTATTGAAAGTCTTCCTTGATGCCACGGATGCCTTCGAGCCCCCAGTTGCCAAATTGCCAGCCGTAGGAATGGCCGTTTTGTTCCGCGCCGCCGACAATCTTGATTTGCTCTTCGTCATACGCGTTTTGCCACAGCAAAACGCCCGGCAACAGCAGGCCGGCCACGGCCGCGGCCTTCATCGCACCCGCGCCCCACCAGCGCTCAATCCAGGCAATCGTCAGCAAAATGCCATAGCCCAGCCACAACGCGTAAAACGCGTGGCTCTGAATGAACTGCACCCGCCCAATGAACAGATTCTGAATGTCGAGCGACGGATTCTGGAAAATCAGGAAAACCACGCTGACCGAGAAGAAGCCAACCACCGACGTCAGCAACCAGCGCTGTTGCGAAGCGCCGATGTCAAAATCCAGACGCAGCGGCGATAAAATCAGCCCAAGGGCGACGGCCATCGCCGCCGGCGGGCCCAGCGCCAGACACACATAAAAGACGCGCCCGGTCGCGGACATGAAATGCTCGTCTCCCTCCGCCACCCCGATGGAGGCAAACACCGCCTTGAGGCTCATGTAGCCCACATAAAGCCCGGCCAACAGTAAAATCAGCAAAAAGCCGCCGGTCATCAATTGCGTGCCGAGCGAGCTGGTGCGCATGTTCGTGATGACATTTTTAATCAGCAGCACGGTCAGCGTCAGCAGCCCCCACCCCGCCAGCAACATAATCAACCCGATGAGCGGGCGATACAGTTTTTCCATCCACAGCCAGCCCGTGACCGTTTCCAGCACAATCAGCGCCGTCGAAGCCAGCATCAGCCCCATCGCCGCCGGAAACACCGAATGCCGCCGCTGGCCGGCCATCACGCCCCACGCGCAGAAAGGCAGGAAACCCAACACCGCCACCGGCAGTGAAAACTGCCCGCGCAAGTCCGTGAGATACGCCCCCAGTTGCTGCAAAAACTTGTCGCTGAAAATATCCGTTGGCACAATCGCCTCGTACTGCCCACGAGTCACCGCGTGCATAAAACCAGCCCACGTGCGCGCGTAGCCCCAGTTCATCGGCGGGTTCTGCTCGGAAGCAATGGGCAGGTACATGTAAAACGCCACGCCCAGCTCCGCCAGCAGAATACTCACGCTGACGGTCCGCGCATTCGGCAGCGACAGAAACGCCAGCGGAATCGGCAGCAGCAACAGAACACGCAACAGCAAAACAACGCTGAACCCCGGCCCCTGCGGCCCCCAGACCCAAACGGCAAAAGGGGATGCCGCGCGCGCGGCCGAAGTCGGCGACACCGCGCTCCATAGCCACGGCGTGTATCCAGGTGTCGCCTTGGCCGCTTCCGACGCAAAAAAGGCGTAACCCGCCACCACCAGAAGATAAATCGCCGCCGCGCTTATCACCGCGTAGGCCGCGCGAATGGAGGGCTTGCGGCCTTTCGTCACGGTGCCAATCAGCAGCGCCACCGGCACCGCCAGGAACAAATAGTTATACACCCAAAACGCCGGCGTGTCGGGCCCCTCCGACCATTTCCACAGCGCAACGTTCGCCCCCGCCAAATCTTTGAATGCTTCTTCCGGGGCAAACAAAGAAATCCCTTTCGCCGCCACAATAAACGCCACGCCAATCGGCAGGGCCGCCAGAGCGAAATCGCGGAAAAGATCAACATCCTTCAGCAACACCGCCACACCCAGCGCCAACCCCAAAAACAACAGCGTCTGGTGATTCGTCAGCCCCAGCCCGAACAAAAAGGCGGCCACAAAAAGCAACACGTCGTTTTTGGGACGGCACATCCACATGTAAATCAGTAGCAGCACCGCCATCTGGAACAGCGCATTGAGGCTGTACACCTCCACAATCACGCTTTGCGACCACAGCACCGGACTGAACGCCAGCAACAACCCGCCCGAAATGCCCGCCACCAGACACAAACCGTTTTCCACCCGAAAGCCAATGCGCTCCGTCAGCGCCGGCACACTGCGCAACAGGTCCGCGCCCGAACGGCTAATCAACAGCGCCAGCAACCCGCACGCCCCCGCCCCCGCCACCGCCGAAGCCAACCCCACCGACCACGCCGGATTCGGATGCCCGTTATACGTCACCCAATGGAAAATCCATTGAAAAAACCACGTAATCAGCGTCCAAATCGGATACCCCGGCGGGTGCGGCACACCGAGATAATCCGACGCCACCGCCAGCTCGCCCGAATCTTCCAGCGTCACCGTCGGCGCCAGCGTGTGGACATACACCGCCAAAGTCACCAGCGAAACAATCCAAAACGCCCACCAGTCAATCCGCCGGAAAAACGCGCCCGTCAGATTGTCTAAAAAACTCTCCTGGCTTTGCGCCGCCAGTTTTTCCACTTGTTGTTCGCTTGCCTTCGTCAGTGTCATATCACCATCACCTCGTCTTTGGGAGTCCCAAGAAGGATGCACCCGGCACGGGATGCATCCTTCAAGACTGCCCCCCAGATTCAAGGGCGGCAATACGCGCCGCCAATTCCTTGAGCTGTTCCTTCAGCTTGGGCAGACCCGCCACATGAGCCAGCGATTTGCCAAACTCCATGCGCGGCACCGCCGGCGAGCCCAGATACATCTGTCCGCCGGGCAAATCCTTCGCCACGCCCGCCTGCGCGCCAACCACCGCGTCATCGCCAATCTGAATATGGCCGGCCAGCCCCACCTGCCCCGCCAGAATCACGCGCCGTCCCAGCTTGGTCGTCCCCGCCATGCCCGCCTGCCCGCACAGCACCGAGTCCGCCCCAATCACGCAGTTATGCGCAATCTGCACCAGATTATCCACCTTCGTGCCCCGTCCCACGCGGGTTTCGCCGAAACGCGCCCGGTCCACTGCCGAATTCGCGCCGATTTCCACATCATCTTCCAAAACGACAATCCCGGTCTGCGGGATTTTGGTGCGAACGCCCCCCTCGCCCACCGTATAGCCGAACCCGTCACTGCCAATCACCGCGCCGCTGTGCAGAATGACCCTGTCCCCCAGCACACACCGCTCGCGCACCATGGTCAGCGGATACAGCAGACAGTCACGCCCGATGACCGCCCCATGCCCCACGTACGTTTGCGGATACAGCGTGGTGCCCGCGCCAATTTCCGCGCCCGCCTCCACCACCGCAAACGCCCCAATCGCCACATCCGCCCCCAGCTTGGCCTCCGGCGAAACACACGCCTGCGGATGCACCCCTCGCGGCAGCACAACCGGCTCCGGCGCGAACAAGGCACACGCCGCCGCAAACGCCGCGTCGGCATCCGCCACGCGCAACAGCGCCGGCCGGGGCGACGCAATCGCCGCGTCCTGCGGCACAATCACCGCCGTCGCCCCGCTCGTCGCCACCGCCGACATATACTTCGGGTTGCCCGCAAACGACACCTGCCCCGCGCGCGCCGACTGCAAATCCGCCACCCCCGTCACGACCGCCGCCGGGTCCCCCTCCAGCGTCGCGCCCAGATGCTCCGCCAACGCGCCAAGTGTCAGTGTCGCCGCCATGAAACCACCCCCTGCCATTACTTGCCGGCCGGATTCAGACGCTTAATCAATTGCTCCGTCACATCCAGACTCGGATTCGCATAAATCGTCAACGGCACCATATTCATCGTCATGCCGGAGCTGTCCAGAATCAAGTCCCAGCCCTCCTCCTTGGCAAAATCCTGCACCGCTTCCGTTAATTCATCCACGATGGATTGGCGCGTCTTTTTAACCTCTTCCGCCATTTGCTTCAGCTTCGCTTCCTGAGTGCGCCGCGCGCGGGCCTGAAACGCCTGCAACTCAATCATTTTTTCTTCCGCCGCATTTTGTTTTTCCATCCGCGCCGCATCCGACAGCATCGGACTCTTCGCCGCCTCGCGCAACTTCTCCACTTCCTCGCCCAAGGCGCGCCCCTCGGCCAGAATCTTCTCCACCTCCGCCTGAACGACATCCTCGGTCGCCTTCAACTCCGCCTCCGCCGCCTTGGTTTTCGGATGCGCCGAAAAAACCTTCTCCAGGTCCACCGTCGCAATCTTCAATTCCCCGGCCCAACACGTCGCCGCGACCACCATGCCTGTCAAAGCCCATAGCAACCATTTACTTGTACGCATCATCTGCTCCTTTTTCCTTACAAACCTGTTCCGTCCGCAATTCGCGCGGCATCTTCCCCCACGCTCCACGCTTTGAAAAGCGGAAAAGTTACACCTGACTCAACCAACAGCCTTTCTCAACGCATCCGCGATGGACTCACACAAGCGGCCCACCATCTCATCCGTAGGCCCCTCCGCCATCACGCGGCACAAATTCTGCGTGCCGGAATAGCGCACCAAAACGCGCCCCTCCTGCCCCAGCTCCTTCTCCGCCGCCGCAATCGCCGCCTGCACCGTCGGCAGACTCTCCAACGGCGGACGGCTCGAAAGCTCCACATTCACCAAACGCTGCGGCGACATTTTCAGAATCGAAGCCAACTCCGACATTTCCTTGCCGCTGCGGCACATCACCGCCAGCACCTGCAAAGCCGCCACAATCCCGTCCCCCGTCGTCTGATGCTCCAAGAAAATCATGTGCCCCGACGCCTCCGCGCCGATGCTCGCCCCCTCCGCGCGCATCATCTCCAGCAAATAGCGGTCCCCCACCGCGCTGCACTTCAACTGAATACCCAGCTCGCGCATGGTCTTGTGCAACCCGAAATTACTCATCACCGTCCCCACCGCCATATTGTTCGGCAACTGCCCCCGCGCCTTCATATCCTGCGCGCAAATCGCCAGCATATGGTCGCCCGTCAGCTCCACCCCCGTCTCATCCACCACAATCAACCGGTCGCCATCGCCATCAAACGCCAAACCAATATCCGCGCGCTCCGCCAATACCTGCTCGCGCAACGAATCCGTATGCTGCGACCCGCTGCGCGCATTGATGTTCAATCCGTTCGGCGTGCAATGCAAACTCGTCACCGCCGCCCCCAACCCATGAAACACCTCCGGCGCCACCTTGTACGTCGCCCCGTTGCCGCAATCCAAAACAATCCGCAACCCCTTCAAATCCAAATCCGCCGGAAACGTGCGCTTGCAAAAATCAATGTAGCGCTCGCGCGCATCCTCCACCCGGAACGACTTCCCGATGCCGCTCCCCGACGGCAGCAGCTCATGCAACCGGTCCCCCGTCGCCAGCGCTTCAATCTCCGCCTCCTCCTCATCCGGCAGCTTGTAACCATCCGCCGAAAACAACTTGATGCCATTATCCTCGAACGGATTGTGCGAAGCCGAAATCACAAGCCCCGCATCCGCCTTCTGGTCAATCACCAGCACCGCAATACCCGGCGTCGGCAGCGTCCCCGCCAAAATCGCATCCGCCCCCATCGAGCACAACCCCGCCACCAGCGCGTTTTCAATCATATACCCGCTCAAACGCGTATCCTTCCCCACCAAAACGCGCGGACGCCGCCCCCCCTTCCGCTCCTTCAACACATGCGCCACCGCCCGCGCCAAATTGACAGCCGTTTCCACCATCATCGGCTCCCGATTCGCCACCCCGCGCACCCCATCCGTCCCAAACAATTTCTTTTGGTTGCTCATGCTATTCTTCCCTTTCAAACAGTCGCGACAGCCGCGTCCACAATTTTCTGCAGCCAGGCCGTGCCCGCCGCCTTCACCTCCGGCGACAACCCCTGAATCCGCGTCACATACCCGCCCTCAGGCGCCGCCAGCCACGCCTCCAAAAACTCCTCTTTCTCCGCGCACTCCACATCCCCCGCCGCCGCCAGCCGCTCGCGCCGCGCCGGCCAGTCCGCCACCTCCGCATCCTGCTGCGCCCGCAACGCCTCCGACACCTCCTTCGTCCCCAGCGCCAAAATCCGGGCCACCACATCATCCAACCGCTTCAACCGCTCCTCCCGCGCCCCCTTCAGTTGCCGCAACGCCCCCCGCACACAAGCCCCCCCGTACGCATCCCGCTCCAGCACCGGCCGCCGAACCAGCGCATACCACACCTCCAGCGCCGCCAAATTACCAATATAAATCCCCCCATTGCGCAACACCCGCGCCACCGACCGCCCCCCGCTCGTGAACGGAAACACCCCCGCCCTCGGCATCGGCGGCACAATCAAATGATTCGCCTCCAGCGCATCCCGGCGCAACACATGCCCCGCCGCCAGCACCGTGCCATACTCCATCCGCACCGGCCCCACAATCCCCGCCTGCCCGCCCAAAAAAATCGGCGGCTGATCCAGCATCACCCCGCGCGGCACATCCCCAATCAGCGACGCCGTCGCCTTGTCCCCGTGCGGCGTATAATTAAAATGAATAAACGACGACCCAATCTCGCTATGCTCCATCCGATTCCGCCCCCCCGCCATCAACGCATCGCAAAAATTGATTAAGCTCCCCCCCACCACAAACGGAAAGAAAATCGTCTGCTTCAGCCCCACCGTATGCGCCATCTCCGCCCCCTCCTCAAGAATCGTCCCCGGCCGCACATGCGCCCCGCACCCCACCACCGCCCCATCCAAAAACACCGCCCCGCTGAAATACCCCCCCCTCAAACGCACCCCGGCCCCCAACTGACAATCCTCAACCGTCACCGGAGCCTCACGCCCCAGCACACACCCCGGCCCGATACTCGTCTCCGCCCCGTAAATCTTGCACCCCGCATGAATCATCACCCCCGGCGCGATACGCCCCGGGTCCACCCCCTCGCCGATTTCCACCGCCCCCGGCGCCGGAATCCGCACCCCCCGCAGCAACAATTCATCCACGCACTTCATTTACGCAACAACGCTCCCGCCACCACCCCGACACCCGCCGCCCCCAGCAACACATAAGACGTCCTCCACGTC
>FZPS01000055.1_pt14 | contig 23259 bp, 10 predicted proteins | sample 1817821 | NCBI WGS metagenome assembly FZPS01 (sample SAMEA104158645, study PRJEB21678) | metagenome | place: Germany | collected 2015-04-21 | reverse complement strand
TGAAAAAGAAAGTGTTATTAAGTTTGTTTGGCGTTATAGTGATGTCGCTAATGTTACTTTTAATTAGTTGTGGTAATGGTAATGATGGCGGTGGAGAAGGAACATTTCGTCTAGAATTGCCAGAAGGTCTTTCACTTACTGATAGAAGTTTAAATCCTAATAAACTTAGGCCAAATAGTCAAGTTGAATTTTTAATTACGCCACCAGCAGGACAAGAACTGGATTTTTTAATAGTTAATTATGAAGATATGACAAGGTTCGTTCAGAACAACAAAATTACTGTTGAAGTTTATGAAGGGATAGAGATTTTTGTTGTCTTTAGAGAAATAGGAACAGGGATAACTTCTATTTTCTTACCAGAAGGGATTACTTTTTGGTTAATCCTAACCTTGATCCAGATGAACTAGTTATTGGAACTGAAGTTGAACTTTTAATTACCCCACCAGAAGGAAAAGAAATAGATCAACTTATTATTAATTATGAAAATAAAACAGCAACAATTCGCAATAATAAATTTACTGTTAGAATTGAACGCGATTTAGATATTATGATCTACTTTAAACAAAGATATACAAGCATTAATTTACCAGAGGGCGTTATGCTTGTGAATGACTCACTTGATCCTAATGATTTGCCGGTTGCAAGTAATGTAGCATTAAAAGTAGTAGAACCAAGTGGAAAATCTTTATCATCATTAAAAGTGAATGGTGAAGAGATTATTGATAGTTTAGATGAAGATAAAAAGTTTACGGTTAAAGTTGCTTTAAATTTAACAATTGAAGCAATATATTCAGATACTTATCATATAACATATTCAATTAATTATGGGCAATTTACAATTACACAAGAAATAGCAGAAACCACTATGGTAACTGAAGATTTCATCTTAGAAGAAGCAGGTGATTTTGATTGGAAGTTAAATGGAGAACCGTTTTCGTTTGATAGGCCATTTAATTATGGTAGAGATATCACCTTAACAACAATAGTAGAAGAGTTACCTGAAGAGAATTTTACATATGATATAGTTGAAGGTTTAGCTGTCATTAGAAGTATTAATAACCCAGAAAACATAAAAGTAATAATCATTCCTGATAGACTAGGTGAATTTTTTGTTGGGAGCACGGCACATTATGATTACTCAACTTCAATATTTGTTCGTAAAAATATTGTTAAATATGTTAAGTTGCCAGGTTTGTTTCAAACATTAGGCGATGGCGCCTTTGTAGATAATGAAGCAAGAAAAGCTATATCAACAGACTATGCAAACGCAGTAATGAGTGGCTCAAGGTCTAATATCCAGTGGGCTAATTACACAATTGAACATCCTAATAGTTATTGGACAAAAACTTTTTATCCAGATAGTGGTACTGGCGATATAACAAATCTCTTTAGTTATTATATATATGGTAGTGGAGCAGCACAATATGAAACAACTAATGATTCAATTGGATTACGTATTGTTCTTCACGGGTAAGCAATTTAATCGTGTGTAAATAAAGTTTAAAAAGTAGATTCTAATAAAGGGTCTACTTTTTATCTTTTTAAATCTTTAAAAGTTCTTTTTACAATATAATTGTAAGCGTTTTTAAAAAAGGGCCTAATTGCCTTTACTTTTAAGTCTTTTTTAGTGTATAATGGGGGTGGAAGTTTTTAAATGAAATTTAAAGTTGACTTTAAATTATTTAGGAGGCCAGTGATGAAAGGGAGAAAATACGTATTAAGTATAATATGTTTTATATTTATGTTCGCTGTTTTTTCAGCAAAAATTAGGCCGTTTGATAAAGAAGTTGTTTTAAATGCTCAAACGCTTGATGAAAGAGAATTGAAGGCTGTTTGGGTAACGCCATTAGTTGGCGATGTTAGTGTTAATGGAGAATCAACATTTAGAACTAACATGACTGAAGTTTTAAATATTATGGATAGTTACGGCTTGAACGCTTTAATTTTCCATGTTAGAACGCACAATAATGCTTTGTATCCTTCGTCGATAAACCCGAAGGCGACTTATATTTCTAATATAGATTTTAGTAGGTTTGATCCGATTGAGTGGTTAATCGATGAGTGTCATAAGCGTGGGATTGAGATGCATGCGTGGATGAATCCTTATAGATATAGTACGACCTATCAAACGGGTACTATGCCTTCAGCTAACCCACAATCAAGTTCAAGCAACTTACTGGAAGGGAAAATCTTAAACCCTGCTTTAAGCAATGTTAAGAATCATATATACGCAACAATAGAAGAATTTGTCAATAGGTATCCAACAGTAGATGCGATACATTTTGACGATTATTTTTATGTTAGTACGACAGCATCACCGACAAGCGCTGATGCGAGAAGAGCCCATATTAATGAATTAATTTCAGGCATACATAGTAGATTAGCATCTTTTAATGAGGCTAATAATCGTCATGTTCAGTTTGGCATATCGCCAACGGGAATTTACCGTAATGGTAATGGTGTTGTAACATATGATGCTTTAGGTAACCCTATTACAACTGGCTCACAAACAACTGGTCAACAACATTACGGTGATTATTTATATGCAGATACACTATATTGGATTAAGCAAGGTTGGTTAGACTACATTATGCCACAAGTTTATTGGGCAAGAGATTTAAGTGCTGCCCCATTTTTAAACGTTTTATCTTGGTGGGATAAAGTAGTTAGATATTTAGATGTTAACCTTTATACTGGTATTGGTTTATATAAGGCATTAGAAAGTAGTGGTGCTGGTTGGTACACAAATTCTAATGAGATGAATGCTCAATTTAATATTATTGAAAATGATTTAAATAATGTTTTAGGTTATAGTATTTATTCGTTTAGACATTTAAAGATGGCTTATAATGGTGATACATCTAGAGTAGGTCAGCAAGTAAGGAACGCATATGAAGGTGCTAATGCGTATCGTAAAAACATTAGAGTTTTACCGGAGATAAAATCGATGACACCTGTTGTACCTAATAGTGTTTCATCAAGTCATGCTTCTGGGACAATAACGTGGAATAGTGTTAGTAATGCGAAGTTTTATTATATATATGGTTCTAGTGGTGAACTTACTTATTCAAGTGATGAAATCATTGGAGTTATCGGTGATAAACCAGGTGTTAATACGTTTACAGTTAGTGGTTATAATGCTAGTTATAATTATGGTGTAAGAGCATTATCACCAACAAATCATTTAAGCCCGATTGCAGCAGCTCCGCCTGTAGAGGTTTATAATATTACATACAATTTAAACGGTGGAAGCTTCACTGATTCTTATGCAACAAGAGATGAAATGATTGTTGATTTTTTAACTGATTTTTATAACTTCTTACAACCTGAAGTTAACTTAACTACATTTATGCATGGTTCTGGTAACACTAGTGGTTATGACGGTTTATATGATGGTGATTATTTTAATCAGTTATATAATGTTAATGATAAAACTGTTAATCCTGGAACTGGTAAATTTATTAACCAAACAGAATATAACAAATGGGTTCCGTTGCTTGATTTAATTGATGAATATACAAATGTTGGCTATCCTCCGCAAACCTTTTGGGGTAGTACATATGTTGGGCAAAGAAGAATTAAACCATTTATTCAACAAATAAATTTATGGGAAGAAGATGGCGAGCCAAAGGCTTCGCAAATTATGGAAATATTAAATAGAATGCCAACGTTTGAGTCTGGTAATAGTACGATTTATTATCAATATACGAAAAACTATCCAGACATTATTTTACCTAATGCGAGTAAGGAAGATTATCGTTTCTTAGGTTGGTATGATGATCCTGTTGGTGGGACGAGAGTAACAGTAATTCCAACCGGTTCAACAGGAGATAAAACATTTTATGCGAGATGGGAATTAATTACTGCTGCTGAAGAAGTTTTAGTAACATTTAATTTAGATTATGAAGGAAAATACTTAACTCCGCAAACAATTGAAAAAGGCACTTGCGCCTTACAACCAGCTAATCCAACAAGAGAACATTATACATTTACTGGTTGGTATAATGGCGGAGTACTATTTGATTTTAGTACGCCTGTTAATAATGATTTAAACTTAGTTGCTGGATGGACATTTTCATCATATATTGTTAAGTTTATTGATCATGATGGAACAGTTTTAAAGACAGAGACGGTTGTACCTAGTGGTAATGCAACAGCTCCAAGTAATCCAACAAGAATTGGTTATACATTTATAGGTTGGGATAAAACATATAAAAATGTTCAGAGCAATTTAAATGTTAACGCAGTTTATGCGATTGCGAAATATTTTGTTGAGTTTGTTGATTCAGGCGAGATAATTGATTCAGTATTAGTTGATTATAATACAACAGTCAGTGAACCTACACAACCAATTAAAGAAGGTTATACATTTATTGGGTGGTATTTAAATGATCAACCATATAATTTTAGTACGCCTGTTACAAGCGATATAGTTTTAACTGCTTGGTGGGATAGTGCGAGATATAATGTAACATATTTAAACTATGACGGTTCAACATTTTTAACTCAATCGGTTGAAGAAGGCGGTAAGGCAACAAGACCTCAAAACAATCCTTATCGGGAAGGTTATACATTTGATGCATGGACATTAAATAGTGCTGTTTATGACTTTAATACTCCAGTTATGGGTAATATTACATTGGTACCAACTTGGGATATTTTAGTTCATACAGTTAGGTTTTTAAACTATGATCAATCAGAGATTAGTAGAAGTAGTGTTAATCATGGCAGTAAAGCAACAAGGCCTAACAATCCTTTAAGGTATGGATATACATTTAAAGATTGGTATTTAGGAGATTTACCTTACGACTTTAATTATGCAGTTTATGAAGATGTAAATTTAATTGCTCATTGGGATATTAATATATATATAGTTAAGTTCTTAGACTATGATAATACAGTTTTAAGCACTCAAAACATCGCTCACGGTAGTGGGGCGATTGCCCCAACTAACCCTAATAATAAAGCGGGGCATACATTTATTGGTTGGGATAGATCTTTTAATAATATTGTTAGTTATACAGAAGTAAAAGCGGTTTATCAACCATTTAATTTATTTGTTGATTTTATTGATGAAGATAATTCGCATATTGATACAGCGACAGTACCTTATGGTAATAAAGTTACTAGACCAACAAATCCATATAAAGAAGGATATGTGTTTGCTGGATGGTTATTAAATGGTAGTTTGTTTGATTTTGAGACAATAATATATGAAGATATTACTTTAAAAGCGAGTTATGAGTTTGGTGGACACTTAGTCACGTTCTTAAATTATGATGGTTCAACTTTTATCCAACAAACAGTTTCTAGTGGTGGCTATGTTGGTAGACCTCAAAATAATCCACAACGAGAGGGATATAGTTTTGTTGATTGGAATTATAACGGTAGTCCATTTGACTTTAATACGAAGATTTATAGTGATTTAACTATTACGCCTAGTTGGACAATATTAGTTCATACTGTAAGGTTTATTGATGGTAGTAATGTTTTAAGTACGGCTAATGTTAATCATGGTAGTAAAGTAACTAGACCAACAGATCCAGTTAAGACAGGATTAGTTTTTACTGATTGGTATTTAGGTGAGTTACCGTATAACTTTAACTATAATGTTTATGAAGATATTGATTTATATGCGAGATGGGAAACTGCATATTACAAAGTAAGGTTTATTGATTATGATGGAACTATACTTAAAGAATATAATAATGTACCTTATGGTAATAATGTTCTTCCACCGGCTAGTCCTAATAATAAGCCTGGACATTATTTCTTAAAATGGGATAAGAGTTCAAATAATATTACCGCAAACACTGATATAAATGCGGTTTATCAAAAGAATAGCTATTTTGTATCACTTTATAATTATGATAATTCAATAATAGATACATTCTTAGTTCCTTATGAAGAATTAGTTGAGCCACCAACTAATGTTTATAGAGAAGGTCATACATTTATTGGTTGGTATTTAAGTTTAGATTATGAAACAGAGTTTAATGTTAATACGCCAATTACTGAAGATATTGATTTATATGCGAGATGGTCGATTAATGTTTATACTGTTGATTTTTTAGATCGCGGAGTTCAGTTTGCGCCTACGCAAAACATTTCATATGGTAGTAAGGCAACTAAGCCAGCTAGTGACCCAGTAAGAGAAGATTATACATTTTTAGGTTGGTATTTAGGCAATAGTTTGTATGATTTTAATAATGAAGTTAAAACGAACATAACATTAACTGCCAAATGGGTTTTAGCAGGTTATACTGTAACATTTTTAAATGCTACAGGTGGAATTTTTAAAACTGTAGTAGTAGAACCTAACACACCGGTTGCGAAGCCTGATACTGATCCAGTGAAAGAAGGCTATACGTTTGATGCTTGGTTGTTAGGCGGTATTAGTTATCCGTTTAGTTGGCCTGTAACTCAAAATATAACATTAGAACCAAACTTTATTATTAATAAATACACAGTTAGATTTTTAGATTCAAATGCATCATTAATTAGTTCGGTAGTTGTTAATCATGGAAGTAAAGTTAGTAGACCTACTGATCCAACAAAAGATGGTCATACATTTAAAGGTTGGAACTTAGGTGAGTTACCATACAACTTTAATTTAGAAGTGTTTGAATCGTTTGATTTAGTCGCTCAATGGTCAGCGAATGTTTATCGCGTTAGATTTTTCTATCGTCAAACATTATTAAAATCAGAAGATGTTATTTATGGCGGAGATGCGACACCGCCAGTAGTTCCAATCAATGAAGGATATACATTTACTGGTTGGGATAAGTCTTATACAAATATTACAGAAAATGTAGATATTAATGCTAAAGAAGCAATTAGCACATATCAAGTAACATTTAAAGATCACGAAAAAACAATTAGTGTTGTCACGGTAAATCATGGCACTACGGCAACAGCACCAAGCCCAACTGTTAGAGAAGGATATAATTTTGTTGGTTGGGATAAAGACTTTAGTCAAGTTGTTCATGATTTAGTTGTAACAGCGTTATATGAAAGAATTCAATTAACAGTTAAATACTATAATTACTATAATAATATTATTAAAGAAGAAACAGTTAATTATGGTGAATATCTAACACCACCGACAGCACCGATAGTTGAAGGGGCAACATTTGATTGTTGGTTAAAAGATGGAGAAACAGAATATAATGTTAGCGCGCCAGTTAAAGAAAACCTAAATCTTTATGCTAACTATAATATGTTTGAATATACTGTTAGATTTTTAGATTATGACAATACTTTACTCAAAACCGAACAAGTTTATCACGGCAACCCTGCAACACCACCAGCTAATCCAACAAGAAGTGGTTATATCTTTACGGGATGGGATAAAGATTATAGCGTTATTAAGAGTAATTTAGATATATCTGCTGTTTATGTTTTAGAAAACGCAGAAACATTTACGGTTAAGTTTTTAAATGATGATAATAGTGTAATTAGAGAGGTAATAGTTAATTCTAACGCAACAGTAACTAAACCAACTAATCCTAATAAGGTTGGTTATACATTTAAGTGTTGGTTATTAAATGGAGTAGAGTTTAATTTTACAACTCCTATTACAGCAGATACTAATTTAATTGCTAGTTATGAACCTATTATTTATCAAGTTATTTATCGTGATAAAGATATAGTTGCAGAATTTAATGTTGCATATAATGAATTAATAAATGTTCCTGCTGTACCTGCAAGATTAGGTTATGAAGGAGCGTGGTCAATTGACTTAACAAATATAAAAATTAAACAAAACTATGATATATCTGCAGTATATACACCAATTAATTATTTAATTACATATCATAATGTTAAAAATGCAACTAACAATAACCCTAATACACATACAATATTAGAAGTTGTTGAATTGTTACCATTAATTCCTGCTGAGGGTGAAAATGGGTTTATTGGTTGGTTTGATGTAAATGATAATGAAGTATTAGTTTTATCAGGTGCAGGCAATAAAGAAATTTATGCGAAGTGGCAATATAATGAATATACAGTTAAGTTTATTGATTATAATGGAACAATTTTAAAAGAAGAGATAGTTGAATATGGTGGAGCTGCAACAGCACCAACAGCACCAACGAGAGCTCACTATACACATATTGGTTGGGATCAACCTTTTACAAATGTTAGAACTGATTTAATTGTAATGCCGTTATATAAAGGAAATGATTATATTTTAACATTTAATACTGATGGTGGAACAGTTATTCCAAGCCAAACAGTTACTTATCCTAACTTACCGGTAATGCCGAATAGTCCAATTAAAGTAGGTCATACATTTACTAGTTGGTATAGAGATAGTAATTTTAACCAGCAATTTAGTTTTAATGAACCATTAGAAGACCATACAACCATTTATGCAAACTATCAAAGAAATACATACTATGTAACATTTGTTGATGATAAAGGTAATGTTATTGAGCAGACAACAGTTTTATATGGTGGGACAGCTCTCTTTACCAAAGCAGTTAAAAAAGAACACTACACACATGTAGGTTGGGATAAACCACTAGAAAACATAAAAGAAAATCAAACAATTACAGCAGTCTTTGAACCAAATAAATATATCTTAAGATTTAATACGGTTGGCGGTAGCGCAATAGATGATATAACTATTACATATCCAAATAACCCAACAACACCGCTAACGCCAATTAAAGAAGGATATGATTTTGTTGGTTGGTATACAAACATAAGCTATACGACACGTTTCAACTTTGATGTTCCGCTTACTAAAAATACGACTATTTTCGCGAGATGGTTAGAAGCGTTAGATGATAACTTATATATTTCGCTTTACCAAAGCGCATCAATTAGATATAAAACAGAAACATCTCTGCAAGGCTTAAGGTTTTCTGCGAGATTAAATGAAGATGTTAAGAATAACGAACATGGATTTTATTTAGTCTATGGTTCTACAACGGTAGAGGAACTGAGAATCGCGATTAACACTAACACAGGTGAGTTAATGCTGAACGGCAAGAAAGTTTATAAAGTGATAGTGCCGAGTATAGACGCTGATAACACCTTTAGTGTAGTTTTAACTGGCATACCTTCTTTTGGTTATATTGATCAGATAAGTGCGATAGGTTATGTTTTAGTACATGGCGAAGAACAATACACACTAGATACAGTTAAAAGAAGTGTGGCAGAGGTTGCCTTTGGAAATTTAAATAATGGCGAAGATAGTAACGCCCTTAATGAAATAGTTAGCGAGATGAATCAAAAAGTAGTGTTAAGAGAAAATGTTTTAGGCAACATTGAACTTAATAATAACTATTTTGAATATAATCATAATTATTTAAAAGAAGAGTTTAATAGAGACTTTAATAAATGTTTAAATAAAGATTATGCAGGATTAAACATTTTAAGCAGTGATTTAAATAGTTTCTATAGTAACTTACAAATGAAAAACAAATGGAGTTTCTTACTAGAATACTTTTTAAGTTTAAGTAATAACACTAATTTAAATACGCAAATTAACAATCTTAAAGCTAGTAATTATGGTGGTAATTTAGATGAGTTAATTTATGCGTTATATAACTTCTTTAATGAGAAGAATGAGAAAATTAATGAAGAAGTTATTAACTTTAAAGACTTAAACAAGTATTTAACACTTAGAAATTATAATAATAAAGTTTACATTAATCCTAGTAAGTATCCAATTTATGAAATAGGAGAAAAAATAGTTTTAAGTGAAGTTGCTGATGATAAAGTTGGTTATGTCTTTAAACATTATTTAATTAATGGTGTAGAGTATAACCCATTAGATATTTATACAGTAACTAACAATAGTGTTGTTTTTGAAAAAATTTATGACTCAACAAACTTTAAAGTAACATTTATTTCTGATGGTGCACATTACTATGAAGTAGATGTTAACCCTTATGAGAGACTAACTTCGTTGCCGTTTATTTATAAGAAAGGCTACAATTTTATTGGTTGGTATACTGAAAACGACACTTTATATGATATTAATACGAAAGTGACGTCTAATTTAAATTTATACGCGAAATATGAGTTGATTAATTATATTAATGTTGTTGATGTGTATATTAATAAAAGCACATACCAGTTAATATCTACTAGTGGAAATGTAAATGTAGAAATTTACTATGATTATAATTATGTAGATGTTATAGTTACACCACTAGAAGGTTATGAGTTTAGTAGTGATGTAATAGTTAACATTTATTTTGGTTCAACTTTAGGTAAAGTAGTAACTTCTGAAATTAGAAAAGATAGTATTCATTATGTGTTAGATGACCCTAATTATACGGGCATATATTAATAGATTAAAAAGGTGATATTATGAAAAAAGGCATGAGATTATTAATAACTTTAATATTAGCATTATTAGCAGTAGTGCTTTTTGCTGATGGAAAAGAAGTAAATGTACAGGCAGAAGGAGTTAAAGACGAAAGGGAGTTAAAGGCCGTTTGGATGTCTACTTTTATTGGTGAGGCACCATACTATAGTGAAGCGCAATTTAAAGCTGATATGACAGAGGCTTTAAATATATTTGACTACTATGGAATTAACGCTGTAATTTATCATGTTAGAACTCATAATAACGCCTTTTACCGCTCCAATTTAAATCCGCTTTGTTCATGGTGGAGTGGAGTTAATTTTGATGTGTTTGATCCGCTTGGCTGGTTAATTGCTGAATGTCATAAAAGAGGTATTGAATTCCATGCGTGGATGAACCCTTACAGATATAGTACGAGTTTCCAATCAGGTACATTGCCAGCAGCGAACCCACAAAGCGATCCTAATAACTTATTAGAAGGGAAAATCTTAAACCCTGCAAAAGAAGTTGTTAGACAACATATTTATGATACGATAATTGAATTTGCAGAACTATATCCTAATGTGGATGCGATACACTTTGATGATTACTTCTATGTTAGTACGACAGCGGCACCAACAGGCGCTGATGAAAGAAGAGCAGAAGTTGATAAGTTAATTCAAGGAATTCATAATGTTTTAACTGAATTTAACCAAACCAATGGTACATCAATTCAGTTTGGGATATCACCAACAGGAATTTATAAAAATGGTAATGGAGTTGTAACATATGATGCAAATGGTAACCCAATTACTACTGGTTCAAGCACGACAGGTTTTCAACATTATGGCGATTATTTATATGCTGATACACTTAAGTGGGCAATAAATGGTTGGATTGATTATTTAATGCCGCAAACATATTGGGCAAGAAACCACGCAGCAGCTTCATATACGAAGTTACTTGATTGGTGGGATAAAGCATTTAGATATTTAGATTGTAACCTTTATTCAGGTATTGGTGTCTATATGGCTGATACATCAGGAACATATGATTGGTATAACAATATGCAAGAGATGAATGCTCAATTAGCGCTAGTTGAAGGAAAAGAACATGTAAAAGGTTATAGTATTTATTCATATAAGCATCTTAAAAATGGTTATACAAACTCAACTGCAAATAGTGGTGTTCAAATTAGAAATGCTTACAATACTGCAGCAAGAAGAGCGATTAAAGTACCACCAGAAGTAAGAACGATGAATCCTGTTAATATTGCAAGTATTAAAAATATAAGTTATGCAGATGGTATATTATCATGGGATAGCGTTCATAATGGTAAGTTTTATTATATTTATCAAAGCGATGGAATTATTACTTATTCAACTGATGAAATTGTTGGTGTAATTGGTCATCAAGATGGCAGAATGAGTTATGATGTTAGTAGTTTAAATGGTGGTAATTTTAGTGTAAGAGCGATTAGTATTACTAATCACTACAGTCCTTTAAGCGCAGTCGTACCAGAAGACCACGCGACAGTTACATTTTCACTTGGTTATAATGCAACTCCACCAGGGGAACAAATAATTCAAAAAGGTAATTTAGTTCAAAAACCAACAGATCCAATTAGAGAAGGATATAATTTCTTAGGTTGGTATTTAAATGAACAATTATTTAACTTTAATACACCTGTTACAACCGATATTAATTTAGTTGCGAAGTGGCAACTACTGCAAGTTTATAATATTAATTATAATCTTAATGGTGGAACATTAGAGAGTATGGGCTACGAAACTCGCGATGAGATGATTGTTGCGTTTTTAACTGACTTTTACAACTATTTATCTTTAAAGGGAATTATAACTCCTGATGATGAGTTAACTGATTTTATGCATGGTTATGGTTATACATCAGGCTATGGTGGGTGGTATGATGATGAATATTATTTTAGCCATCTATATGAAATGAATAATAAAGAAGTTAATGCGAGTACAGGTAAGTTTATTAACCAGCCTGAATATAATAAGTGGGTACCACTTTTAGATTTAATGGAAGAATATACATCAACTGGTAACCCAAACCAAGTAGGTCAGTTTTGGGGAATGCCAGATGTTGTAGGAATAGTAAGAATTAAACCATTTATTCAACAAAGAAACTTATGGACATATTTAGGTCCAACAGAAACAGCTTTAATTACAGAAATATTAAATAGAATTCCACCTGAGCTTGAAAAAGTTCCAGTTATATATAGTTTTACAGAAATATCACCTGATATTACCTTACCGCCTGCAAGAAGAGACGGTTATGAGTTTTTAGGTTGGTACAATAATGCAGCACTTACTGGTAGTCCGATCGGCGTTATTCCTTCAGGTACAACAACTGATGTTGATCTATATGCGAAATGGAATAATATTAATGCGGAAGAATTAACGATTTATTTCTCACTTGACTATGCAGGTTTAAGTTTACCAGCCAAGAAAGTTTATGAAGGTGAAAAAGTAACTAGACCAACAGACCCGGTTAGAAGTGGTTATACATTTGCAGGATGGTATTTAAACAATATATTATATGACTTTAATAATCCTGTTTATAATTCGTTTACTTTGGTAGCGAGATGGGAAGAAGTAGTTAATATTGAAACGGTTACAGTTACATTTAACTTAAACTATGGTAATTTGCCAGTTACTGAAGAAACTATTAATAAAGGTACAGTTATCAACAAGCCAACTAATCCAACAAGACTAAAATATCAATTTTTAGGTTGGTATTTAAATAATGTTTTATATAACTTTAATACACCAGTTAATCAAGATATAACACTCTATGCTAAGTGGGAAGAATTAAATATTTACGAAGAGGTAACGCTATATTTTGATTTAGGTTATAACTCATTATGGTTACCTAATATTGTTATAGAAAAAGGGACAACTTTAAGTGAACCATATAGTCCACATAGAGATGGTTATGAGTTTTTAGGTTGGCTTTTAGATCACCACCTATTTAACTTTAATGAACCTATTTATGAGAATAAAACATTTGTAGCATTATGGAAGAGTGATGGGGGAGTTAAAGAACATACTGTTACATTTAGTTTAGGTTATGATAATTTATCATTAGAGCCTGTCACGGTTCTTGATGGCAGCAGGATTAATGTTCCAAATAAACCTGTAAGAGAAGAACATGTTTTCTTAGGTTGGTATTGTGGAGTTATGCGTTTTGATTTTACAGAACCAGTTTATGAAAATATTGATTTAGTTGCGAAGTGGAATGAATCTATCAATGTTACTAATATGGTTGAAACATTAAGTGGTGCATCGATTAGAGAAGTATCTGAAAGAGGCATTCAAAGATTAAGATTTTATGGTAGGGTTGATAGTTCATTATTAAAGTGTGAATTTGGTTTTTATGCTATCTTCGGTGAAGCGACTTCTGAACAACTTTTAGAGGCCATTAGAAACAGTGATGGAAGCACAATTTATATCAATGGTAGAGATGTTAAAAGACGCGCGATTAACCGTGCTGATTATAAAAATGAATTTAGCATTGTCTTAACAGGAATCCCAAGATACGGATATGCTGATAAGGTGACAGTTATCGCATATGCCATAGATGAAGAAGATAATTTATACTTGGCGAGTGAGGTTGCGACAAGATCAGTTTTAGAAGTTGCAACAAAGATGGAAAGAGTTGGAGATGCAACACTTGAAAGTAGAGAAATAACAAACTATGCCCACAACAATTTATATAAACTTTATTATGATGTTTATGGCAATTTATCCATTACAAAAGGGATTGCGGAAACTAACCATTTTGCGTTAAGAGAAATCTTCTTTAACGATTGGAATAATAAGTTTGGAATTAACCTTGTAGAATCATCAGCGCTTGAGTTTTTCACTAGCGCTAAGGAAGGTTCAACAGTTTCAGATAACAACAATACGAACTTAGCTCCAACAAACATTTATAAGTTCTTTAATGACCCTATTTATAAAACTAAATGGGAATGGTTATTAAACTACTTGCAAGATTATGATTATACAATCCATGCTGCAGGTCAAATAGAAGCGATTAAAGGTAATGGCACATATACTAATCCTAATTTAAGTGGCAGTGGTAAGAACCGTTTATGGAACGCACTTCATTTAAGTTATTCTCTTTATAACTTCTTTAATGAAGCATATGAAAGAGGAGGTTATACAGCAATTGACTTTTATAATACAACACCAGCGCATGATGGATTAAATAAATATGAAAGATATAGTCACGTTCCTGAATATAACGAAAAAATTTATATTGATTGTGGACTTAGCCCAGTCTTTAAAAATGGCGATGTAATTAAGTTGCCAGATATTACCTTAACGCCTTCAGTTGGTAAGATGTATGTTTATTTTGATGGCAGTAATTATTTTGCCCCAGAAAGTTTCTATACAACAAGTGGCGAAAAAACATTTACGGTAGTAGAAGTTACGATAAGTGCTTATCCGATTAACTACTATGATGGGGTGGTAGAGTTAGTTGAACTTAAAGATTATTATATACAAGGAGAAGAAAAAGAATTACCTGAACTAAGAAAAGCAGGTTATAACTTCCTTGGTTGGTATGATAATTCAAACTTAACAGGCTCAGCTATTTCTAAAGTTGCTTCTAGTGATATGGGAGATAAAACTTTTTATGCTAAATGGGAAAAAGCGAACGCGGTTATAAAAGTGGTTTATGATTTTGGTGATTATGGATATCATACAACTAGCAAAAACGAAATCTTTATGAGTTTCCGTGAAGACTATAAAGAATTTTATAATTTATCAGCTCCAATTGGTTCAACAATTCATGATTTCTATCCAAACTCAAAATTAACATTACCAAATAGAATTGAAGAAATATTTAATGATTCTGTTATGGGGGAAAAATGGGGTTGGTTAAAAGATTACATTTTATTAAAAGCGGAAGAAACTAACTATCCACATTTAGATTTACTTTTAGCATATAACCAAGAATTATGGAGATTAAATATTCAAGCACTCTTTATTGATGCTTTATATGAGGTTGATGATTTAGATTATCTTTCGGTTGATTTTAGCAATTTAGAAAATGGTAATTCTTTTTGGATATACACTAAATATAATTCTTATGTTGCTAATTATACTTACGCTGATAGTTTAGTTTTAGGAAGTGCAGTTAAAGTTTGGGATCATAGATATGAATTTGTCGGTTGGGTAAATGAAAGTAACGAAACTATTAACAGCATAAATGACCTAAGTGAAGGGGAACATCACCTAAGAGCGATTTTTATAAAAAAGTAAAGGTTTTAATTTTTAATTAAATTGTGTATAATTAGGAAGTGGAGGCTATATGAAAAAATATAAAATTTGCGACTTAATTGTAAAAATGAATCCAATCTATGAACCTTTAAAATCACAAATCATACCATACTTAGTAGAGACAGATGAAGAAATAGATTTTGAAATACCTAATATAGAAGATAAAGTAGAAAAACTTTTTAACGAAACTCAATTACCAAATATAGGTACAGCTGAATATTTATTATATGGATCTTACTTTTATACAAGACTTATAATGTATGAGGGTGTTATGTTACATTCATCAAGTGTTGTTTATGAAGATAAAGCGTATTTATTCTCAGCACCAAGTGGTACAGGGAAATCTACACATACATCTTTATGGTTAGAAGTGTTTGAAGGTTCATATATCTTAAATGATGATAAGCCGGCGATAAGAATTATCGATGATAAAATCTACGCTTACGGGACACCTTTTTCTGGTAAAACAGATTTAAGCGTTCCGACAAGAAAAGAAATAAAGGGGATTTGTTTTTTAGAAAGAAGTAAAGAAAATTGGATTAAAGAAGCCTCATTAAAAGATGCAATTAGTTTTTTTTACCGAGAAACTGTTAGGCCCGGTCATAAAGAATTATTAGATAGAGCGTTTGATATTGTTGAAAAGATAGTCGAAAATGTAAAAATCTATAGGTTAGGTGTTAATATATCACACGAAGCAGCAATCTTAGCATACAATAAAATGAATGAAGCAACATAAGGGGAACATTATGAGAAAGATAAAGAAAACAATATTATTATTTTTAGCAATAGTTACTATATTTAGTTTAGGTATAGTTAATCATAAAAAAGAAATTATCGAATTAAATGCCCAAACGGAAAACGAAAGAATGTTAAAGGCCGTTTGGGTTAGTCCTTTTGTTGGAGATGTTAGTATTAATGGTGAAACAACATTTAGAAATACTATGACTAACGTTTTAAACAAATTAGATAGTTATGGTTATAACGCATTAATTTTCCATGTTAGAACGCACAATAATGCTTTGTATCCTTCGTCGATAAACCCGAAGGCGACTTATATTTCTAATATAGATTTTAGTAGGTTTGATCCGATTGAGTGGTTAATCGATGAGTGTCATAAGCGTGGGATTGAGATGCATGCGTGGATGAATCCTTATAGATATAGTACGACCTATCAAACGGGTACTATGCCTTCAGCTAACCCACAATCAAGTTCAAGCAACTTACTGGAAGGGAAAATCTTAAACCCTGCTTTAAGCAATGTTAAGAATCATATATACGCAACAATAGAAGAATTTGTCAATAGGTATCCAACAGTAGATGCGATACATTTTGACGATTATTTTTATGTTAGTACGACAGCATCACCGACAAGCGCTGATGCGAGAAGAGCCCATGTTAATGAATTAATTTCAGGCATACATAGTAGATTAGCTTCTTTTAATGAGGCTAATAATCGTCATGTTCAGTTTGGCATATCGCCAACGGGAATTTACCGTAATGGTAATGGTGTAGTTAGTTATGATCCTAACACAGGAAAAGTTACATCTAATGGTTCATATGGAACAAAAGGCCAACAACATGGTAGAGAGGATTTATGTTCAGATACACTACATTGGATGAATGAAGGTTGGATTGACTATATAATGCCGCAAATCTACTGGGAAAGAGGTAACTCTCATGGAGATTTTAATAAAGTGTTTACTTGGTGGAATCAAGTAGCTAGTTATTTACCTGTTAACTTTTATGTCGGTATTGGTTTATATCGTGCAACTGAGGCTTGGGGAACTGACCCTTATGAGTTATCAGCGCAGTTAGGAATAATTGAAAACTCAACAGATGGAGAAGGTTATTCAATCTATTCTTATCGAAGATTTAATGAGTCAGGAGCACCAGCGACTCAATTAAACAATGCTTATGAAGGTTCAAATTCGCATCGTAAGAAGCCAAGAGTTTTACCAACCATAAAAAGTATGACACCGATTGTACCAGGTCATGTTGGAGTTAATCACTCTAACGGGATATTAATGTGGGATAGTTCAAGTGATGCGAAGTTTTATTATATTTTTAGATCAACTGGCACTTTAACATATTCAGATAGTGAAATATATAAAGTGGTAGGTAAAAATATTACTTCAATTACAACTAACGATCCATATGGTACATACAATTATGGGGTTAAAGTATTATCAGCAACTAACCATTTAAGTGGTCAATCAATTGAAGATCCATCACATACAACTTATTCAATTACTTATAATTTAAATGGCGGACAATTTGCTAGCTACAATAATAAAGAAGAAATAACAGAAGCATTTTTAACAGACTTACATGCATTTGTTAATCCGAGTGAAAACTTAACAACATTTATGCATGGTGTAGGTAAGACAAGTGGATTTGATGGCTTATGGTACAGTAATGAAGAATATAGAGCGAAAATCTATGCTGCAAATACTAAGAGTGGCAATAATAACTATTTCTTAAGCCATTCAACATATCAAGCTAAATGGGAGCCGTTTGCGGACTTTATGGTTAACTTTGTTGCGAAAAACCCGAGTCAAAGTTTTTGGGATAGCACATATGAAGGCAATTTAAGAATGAAACAATATTTCACTAATGTTAAACCAGGTTCAGCTTGGAGTGATGCAAATATGGCAGCGATACCGGAAGGTTTAAGTTAGTCGATTATTTATTCATATGATAAAAATACGCCGACATTTAGTTTACCAACGCCTGAGAAAAGTGGAACAACTTTCTTAGGTTGGTATACGAACGCTAGTTTTAGTGGTAGTCCAGTTACACAAGTAACTCAAGGCTCAACTGGCGATAAAGTCTTTTATGCTAGATGGGATGGTGGCACGCCAACAACTTATACAGTAACATTTAATTCTAATGGAGGGTCAAGCGTTCCTTCCCAAACAATTCCTTCAGGCGGGAAAGTAACTCAACCAAATAATCCAACAAGAAGTGGTTATACATTTAGTGGTTGGTATGATGGAGGAAGTTTGTTTGATTTTGGCACATCAATTTACGCTAATAAAACATTAACTGCACAATGGCAAGAAAATACGCCAACAACTTATACTGTTAATTTTTATAGCCAAGGAACGTTATATACATCACAAACAGTTAACTCTGGTGGCTTAGCGAGTAGACCAGCAGACCCAACAAGAAGTGGTTATACATTTAGTGGTTGGTTATTAGGAAGCAGTGTTTATAACTTTAATAGTCCAGTTACACAAAGTATTAATTTAGTGGCTAGTTGGATTATAGACAATCCTGAAGATGAAGTTACAGTTACATTTGATCATGGTTATAACAATATTAAAACAACCAAAACTATTACTTTAGGTTCAGCGGTACCTAGACCAACAGACCCAACAAGAACAGGATACAATTTCTTAGGTTGGTATTTCGCAAATGAACTATATAACTTTAGCAGTCCAGTTAATTATAATATTACTTTGATTGCTGAATGGGAAGAAAAATCTAATGGTGATGAATATAGAGTAGTGACATTTGATTATGGTTATGATGGTATAACAGCTACTCAAGATGTCGTTTTATATAGTAAGGTTACAAGGCCAGAAGACCCAACAAGAGAAGGTTATACATTTAAGGGTTGGTACTTCGTTAACGATTTATATGACTTTAATTCAACAGTTAGTTATTCGTTTACTTTAATCGCGAAGTGGCAAGCAGTGGCTGATAATGTAACAGTAACGTTTGATTATGGTTATGATAATATTAAAGAATTTGTAACTATTCATCGCGGATTGAGAGTAGCAAGACCAACAGATCCAGCAAGAGCAGGTTATACATTTAAAGGTTGGTATTCCGCAAATGAATTATACAACTTTAACAATCCGGTAAATTATTCAATAACGATAATTGCTGAGTGGCAACAAAACCCGCCAACGACTTATACAGTAATGTTTAACTCTAATGGAGGCTCAAGTGTGCCTTCACAAACAGTTAACTCTGGCGGCTTAGCGAGTAGACCAGCAGACCCAACAAGAGAAGGATATACATTTGTGAGATGGAATTTAGGTGCTAATGCATATAACTTTAGCACTCCAGTTAATAGTAATATAACTTTAACTGCAGTTTGGGAAGAAGTAACAAATCCAGATGATAATGTAACAGTAACGTTTGATTATGGTTATGATAATATTCAAAACACAGTAACAATTACTCGTGGAACGAAAGTTACAAGACCAACAGACCCGACAAGAGAAGGATATACATTTGTGAGATGGAATTTAGGTGGAGTTGAATACAATTTTAGTAATACTGTTAATGATAATATAGTGTTAATTGCAGAATGGTCTAAATCAAAATATACAATAACATTTAATTCTGATGGCGGTTCAAGTGTATCTAATCAAGAAGTAGAATACGGAGATAAAATTTTAAAACCATTTACCCCAAATAAAGCTAATTATTACTTTAAAGGTTGGTATGTAGGAAACGAAAAATATGACTTTGATCAAGAGGTATCTGGTGATGTTAGTTTAACTGCTAAATGGGAAAGTTTAAGCAATCTTCAACAAGTATCAATTTATGGTAAAACAACGATCAGATTAAAACTTGGTAGTAATGAACCTGGGTTAGTATTTGAAGGTATGAAAAACAAAAATGTAGAAGGTGAACATGGATTTTATTTAGTCTATGGCAGAACTACATTAAACGCCTTAAGAACAGCTATTATTAATAACGCAAAAATTAACGATAAAGAAGTTATTAAAGTAATAGTCCCAGCGGTGTTAGAAAATGGTGTATATCGCGTGATTGTTTATGGTATTCCAGAGGCTAATTTTGGTGATGTAATAACTGCTGTACCATATGTTTTAGTAGGTGGAGAGGCTATATTTGCGGAAGAAGAGAACATGAGTTCGGTAAATCATGCAATAACGCTACAAGCTTCGGCTTCTGTAAGTGTTAATGTAACACTAACGGAGTTAGAAGAAAAGAAAAAACTTTTAAATAATATTTAAACGAATAATATAAAAAAGAAAAGGTGCACATCAAATAATGAGGCGCCTTTTTTTATGAGAAAATAAAGAAAAGGTTTAAACTAAATAGTTATTGACAATTTATTTTAAAGCAATTATAATAGACTTGAAATTATATAAAAATATATAAATAAGTCTACTTTTGAGGGATAAGTGATTAATATGATTGAAAGGTTAAAAAACAAATTTGGAGTAAACAAACCAATATTTACAAGTGAAATTTTAGAAGAAATGAGTGAGTTTTCTAGAGCTTATGTTTTTCGTTTGTTAAAAGAAGCGGCTTCAAAAGGAGAATTACTTAAGTTTGAAAAAGGAGTTTATTATGTCCCTACTTCTACAATGTATGGGAAATCTAATTTAGCTTTAGAGCAAGTTATATCAAAAAAATATATTAAAGACAAAGATGATGTTTTTGGAATTTATTCAGGCCTCATGCTTAAATACAATTTTTCAATGACTAATCAAGTGCCTATGACAATAGAAATTATAACAAATAATGAAAGTACACCAATAAGAAGAATGAAGAAGGACGAAAGAACAATTGTTTTGCGTAAGTCTCGCACGCCAATTAATAAAAAAAACGTTTATGCATACACAATATTAGAATTATTTAACAATATCAATTTAGAACAATACAAAAAAGATAAACTAGTAAAAAAAGAAATAACACAGTATATTAGTAAAAATAAAATAAAGGCTAAAGATGTATTAGAACTTGCAGTAAAATTTCCTAACAAGGCAACAAAAAACATAGTAGAAAGCGGTATAGTTAATGAATTTACATAAAAATAAAGATGAATTTCTAAACACTTTAATACAAGTTAATAAAGAAAAAAAATATTGCATTGGCTATTTTGGAAAAAGATTATTATGTGACATTGTTATTAAAAGAAGTGGTAAAAAAAATACCTAACTTGGTTTTTAAAGGAGGCACATCATTATCTAAGTGCTATAAAATAATTAATAGATTTTCAGAAGATATAGATTTAACAATTGATTGCGACAATATTACTCAAGGAATAAAAAGAGAGTGTAATTATAAAATAATTGAGATTATTAATGATCTAAATCTCAAACTAACTAATAGAGAAGAAGTTCGTAGTAGAAGAAAATATAACAAGTATCAAATTGAATATCCTCAAAGTTTTAAAGATAGTAGTTTGAAAGAAACTTTATTAATTGAGACAGTTTTTATGGTAAAGGCCTATCCAAAAGAAATCAAAAAAGTATCATCAATAATTTGTGATTATTGGGTAGAAAAGGGAAATTTGGAAGCGATAGAAAAATATAACATGAGACCTTTTAATATAGCGGTTCAAACTCTAGAAAGAACATTTATAGATAAAGTGTTTGCACTATGTGATTATTATTTATCAAATGAAATGTTTGGTTACTCTAGACACATATATGATTTATATAAGCTTTATCCCAATATTAAAATTGATGACGATTTTAAAAAACTGATAGTTTCTGTAAGAGAAGATAGAAAAAAACATTCTAGTTGTATTAGTGCAAAAGATGAATATAATATATCAGAACTATTAAAGAAAATTGTTAATGAAAAGTATTATTATGAAGATTATATAGACGTTACACAACATGTTTTATTTGATGATGTTGATTACGATCAAGCTAAACGACATTATAAAGAATAAATTAATCTAACAAAAAAACTATCCCATTAATTAACATCATAATGAGGATAGTTTTTTGTAAACTTTTGTAATGTTTTGAATAAAATGTATATAAAAAACAGCTATATTTTATTAAATTTTAATCTTACAAAAATATAAACAAAAATTAAGTAAATATATAGTAAGTGTGGTATAATAATTAAGCCGGACAAACTCATTAGTAGGGAGAATAAAATATGAGAAAAAAGATATGTTTATTTACAATTTTATTAGGGATATTTATGGTTCTTGGATTAAGAACTAATAAAACGACAACTTTAGCGGAAACTATAGTTAAAGATGAACGAGAATTAAAAGCGGTTTGGATGTCTACCTTTGTTGGTGAGGCACCATATTATAACGAAAACCAATTTAAAAACAGTATGAACGATTCATTAGATATGTTTCAATATTATGGAATAAACGCTGTTATATTCCATGTTAGAACACATAATAATGCTTTTTATAAGTCAGAATTAAACCCTGTTTGTTCATGGTGGAGTACTGCTAACTTTGAAGTTTTTGATCCGCTTACTTGGTTAATTGAAGCATGTCATAAAAGGGGAATTGAGTTTCATGCATGGATGAACCCTTATCGTGTTGATACAAGTAGACAAAGCGGAGAAGTGCCAGCGTGTAATCCGCAAAACGATCCAGATAATTTACTTTATGGTTCAACAACTATTTTAAATCCTGCCAAAGAAGTTGTTAGGCAACATATCATTAATACGATAAGTGAGTTTATTGAACTATATCCTAGTGTGGATGCTGTTCATTTTGATGATTATTTTTATATTGCAAATGTTGATGCAGAACCTTATGGAGCGGATGCGAAAAGAGAAGAAGTCAACAAATTAATTTTGGGTATTCATAATGTATTAAGTGAGTTTAATGCTACTAATAATAGAGCGATTCAGTTTGGGATATCACCAACAGGAATTTATAAAAATGGT
>FZPS01000191.1_pt89 | contig 23276 bp, 24 predicted proteins | sample 1817821 | NCBI WGS metagenome assembly FZPS01 (sample SAMEA104158645, study PRJEB21678) | metagenome | place: Germany | collected 2015-04-21 | reverse complement strand
AGGCTACAGAGTCAAAAAAGGCTATCGTGAACAATTTACCGATATCAGAATCAAGGATATTCGGGCTTAAGGGAGGATTAAATGGCACAAAAGAAAGGTGGTGGAAGCAGTCGTAACGGTCGCAATAGCAATCCAAAATATCGCGGCGTGAAGAAATATGGCGGGGAAGCTGTCCTTGCCGGCAATATCATCGTTCGCCAGAAAGGCACAAAAGTCCATCCCGGAACCAATGTTGGCATGGGCAGAGATTTCACTCTCTATAGCCTCGTGGACGGACATGTGAAATTTGAAACCAAGAGACTGGGACGCAAGTTTGTAAGCGTTGAACCTCTGGCAAATTAAGATAATAATAAGTTAGATAGAGAGCGGAGCTTTGGTGCTTCGCTCTTTTTTTGTGCGTGAAAATAAGGCTCGGGTTGGGCTTTATCGGTTAACGAGGGCGTTAACCTACCGGATGGGGTGAGGTATGTGCTTCGCACATAGGGTGTTAGAAAGTGGACTGAAGTCCACACAACTACCGACTGAAGTCAGTGTTACGGATGGCGGAGTGCTGCACACAGGGAAAGAGGATGCGCCGGGGGCGCATGCTTGAGAGGGGACGTTCCCGCCCCAAATATAAAAGCGGAAAGACGGGCGACGGGGGCGTCACCCTACCAGGTTTATGAGGAATATCGGGCGGCAGAATGCCACCCTACCAAATTTAATATATATGCGTTTGCAGAATGGACAGAAGGTCTCCATTGTGAATCAGATCTTCCAGCGCTGCCATGATATCATCGTTCATCTTCGCCTCTTTGGGCATAGCGAGCATATATCTATATATTTCAGACTCTTCCTCATCTCTCGTGCCCTCATAATATGGTATTGAATAGTTGATATCGGGGTTGAGATCTTCCTTGTTTTCGATATAGACAAAGCCGAGATCCAGCTCACCTAAGAGCAGCTTCTCTTCTATCTGATCCTGAGGCATGGCGCTGATCTCATAAGGGATTTCGAGGATGCGGATGATATTGTGTGCGATATCCGAATCTATTCCCACGAGTGAGCCATCCACTTCGCTGCAAAAGGGCGGGTTATCATCACTCATGCCAATCCTTAGAGCAGAGGGTTGCTTAGCTTTGCAACCGAGGCTAAAAAGCAGGACGACAAGCACCAAGAAGAGGATAGCCTTACGCATCCGGCGCCTCTTCTTGCTCTTCTGATTGTCGCTTCACGAGCACCTTATTGCCGTCTATTCCCATCACTTCCACCTTGGCGCCCAGTTCGAAAGCTTCTTTGCCATCTTCGGCAACCGCCACCCATTCTTCACCGCCGATCTTGGCATACCCTCTGCCTTCGGCGGGGATTTCTTTGGTGACCACGGCGTTTTGTCCTATGAGTCCATATACATTTGTTTCGGGACCCGATTTTGCAAGAACCTTCTTACCGAGCTTGCGCATAAAGAGGAAACTTATGAAGCTTAGCACGGCAAAGATAAAGATCTGCGCCACGATATGAATGGGCAAAAGGGCAATGAGTCCTGTCAGGATCGCCCCTATTCCCAATGAAATGAAGAAGAAGGAAGGATCAAAGATCTCGATGATTATAAAGAGAATCCCCAAGATCATCCACACATGCCATGCTAATAAAGTCATCATAATCTCCTGTATTATTTGTTGTTTTCTTCCGGGCTATCCGGCTTAATATCTCTGTCTTTGTAGACGCGCTTGATTTTCCTTTTTGATTCTCCTCGATTTGAATAGCGTGTATAATATCCGCTATAGGAGCCAAAACCTTGGTCACTATTTGGTTTGATTCCAACGAGGTTAAAGAGATCCACCAAGAGGTTTGCTATGATCACGAGCAGGATGCGAAGCAAAAATAAGATTGCCAGCCATTTTAGAAATACTATGGAATAATCCATAATGAGATTCAGCCCTTTTTTGGCGGAGCCGCCGGAGCTTAGCGTGATATAAAGTAATGTAATATCGTTTTCACGAAGCTTTTCTAAATTGTTTCTTGCATATTGGATAAGAGCGTGCAATTCCTCTTTACGTTTGTTCTGTATATCGCTGGGAAAGCGTACCTTGCCCAAATCACTGAGTTCTGATTCATAAGATTTTAGTTTGGCGCTTTCGCTGTCAAAATCCAGATTCACCAAAGCAGTGTCAATAAGCTCTACCGTAGTGCCGATAGTGCCTATCTCGCGCAGGCTTCCCACAATTTCGCTAATCGTCTCGTTTCCCACCGTAAAGATATATGCACCATAGCTTCCGCCATCTTCTTTACGTATCCTTCTCTTGCCTTTTTCATCCATGATGCGGGCGATTTCACACTGTGCCTTTGCCGGATCCGGGGTGCTAAAGCTCACTTTCGCTTTGTTTATGAATTTGAGATTGTTAAACTGATGGTTGCTATCTCTAAAATCAATTTTCGGAGCGGAGCTTGTGGCTTTTGTTACCTCATAAACAGTGATGCCAATCGCCAAAATGACGACGAGAACTGCTACTGCACTAAAACGATGTTTTGATTTGCTACTCACAATAATATTCATCCTATATTTTTTAATAAAAGTTCTTTAGCGTGTTTTAGCGAAGCATCGGTGATCGTTCCGGATAGCATCCTGGCGATCTCCACCTTCTGCTCCTCTTTATCCAAGGCTCTCAGGCTCACACCAATCTTTTTATCGCCTCTCTTTTCCACTGCGACATGGTGGTCTGCATAAGCCGCAATCTGAGCTAAATGAGTGATACAGAGAACCGGGCTGTGTTTTGCCAGATTGTAGATGCAGCGTGCAACATAATCGGCCGTCTTGCCGCCTATGCCGGTGTCTATCTCGTCCAAAACAATGAGCCGCGGACTTTCTTTTGCGCTGATTATTTCTTTGATTCCCAGCAGGATTCTACTCATCTCGCCGCCGCTGGCAACCGCCTGCAGAGGCTTGGGCGCCGCACCGGGATTCGCCGAAAAAAGAAAGCTGACTGAATCTTGTCCGCTTTCGCTGCAAAAAGAAATGTCTCTATGACTTAGCTTTTCGGTATCTGATATTTTGTCAATTCTTATTTCAAATTGTGCGTCTTTGATGGCAAGTTTACGGATGGAATCTCTCAGTTCCAGAGCGAGGTTTTTTGCCGCCTGCGTGCGTTTCTGGCTCAGCTTATTTGCCATCTCTCTCAGCTTCTTGTGATCTATGCCCAGTTTGAGTTTTGCCTGCTCTATTTCCTCGCTTAGCTCGTCTGATGATTTCAGCGCTTGCCTGCGCTCTTCAAAGAGTTCTAAAAGCTCGGCTATATCCTTCACCTTATGTTTGTAAAGCAGGCCGTTAATGAGGTTGAGGCGTTCTTCGAGGAATTCGAGGCGACCGGGATCGTGGGTGATGCGCCCCTTTGCGCTGTCTAATGAGAGCGAGCTTTCTTGCAGTGATGAGAGCGCTTCGCTGATTGAATTGTGCGCTTCGGCGAGGGTGCTGTCCATCTTGGCAAATTGTTCCAATCTATAGCTATAGCGGCTGATCTCGTCGAAGAGGCTGTTCTCTTTTTCAAAGAGGTTTTCATGAATCTCTTGGCAAAGCGTGGCAATCTCGGCGGAGTTATTGAGCAGTTCATACTCGCTTTGCAGGGCTGCATCTTCGCCGGCAGAGATGGCAGCTTCTTGTAGTTCATTATATTGATATTGATAGAGTTCCAGCATGTGCCGGCCTTCTTCTTGGCGCCTTATCAGTTCGTCCAGAGAGCGGATATCCGCGCGGATTTGTCTGTACATTGCGCCAAAATCTTCGCGCATAACTGTGGTTTCGCCATAGCGGTCTAAAAGCTCAAGTTGAAAGCCGCTTTGCAATATCTTCTGCTGATCGCGCTGGTGGTGAAAGTCCAAAAGGAGGGGTTTGAGCTCTTTTAATATCGCTGCGCTCGTGCGCCTGCCGCCCAAAAAGTAGGTAGATTTGCCGGCTACGCTGATCTCACGGGCAAGGATAAGCTCTTCCTCTTCCTCGGCGCCAATCTCGTGTAACATCGCCTCTGTGGCCTTATCTCTATAAGGGATGAAGCTCGCTTCCAAATAGATGGGCTGCCCTTTATCCCAGGGTTCAATCCCCGCGGCACTATCGCCAAAGATGAGCCCGATGGAGCCGACGATGATGGACTTTCCCGCGCCGGTCTCGCCGCTGATCACGGTGAGTCCTTTGCCGAAGCTCATGCGCAATTCCGGCACCAAGATATAGTTCTTGATATAAATCTCTGTGAGCATTATTTACCCAAGTGCATCTTATTACGCAAGATGCGATAAAAGCTGCGCTTATTTAGCTTGATGAAGTTCACGCTGCGCTTGGAGGCGGTGATGTGGATCTCGTCGTTCTCATGAATGGGAGAAACGTTCTCTCCGTCTATCTGCAGCCAAGCGTTCTGCGGAAGTTTATATATCCTGAGTTTCAGCTTTTCTTCTGCGGAAAAGACGAGGGGACGGATGGTTAAAAGGTGAGGATTTAGCGGGGTCAAGACCATGGCTTTCATCTGAGGAGCGAGGATGGGACCGCCGGCTGCCAGCGAATAGGCGGTGGAGCCCGTGGGCGTGCAAACAATCACGCCATCGCAGCGCATATCAAAGACATAGCGCCTGTTGGCATAGATGCGCGCATTGATGAGTCCGGGATTCTCTCCCTTATAGACCACGGCATCGTTGAGGGCTTCCCAGGTGAGGGGATCTTCGCCTTTGCGCCTCAGTGTGCACTTGATGAGCATGCGCCCCAAAAGGCTGTATTTGCCTTCTATGAGGTCGCGGATGGAACAGCTGATCTCCGGTAGGGTGCTTTCCGAAAGGAAGCCTAAATAGCCTAAATTGATACCGAGTATGGGGGCATCGGTCTTCAGTGCAAGTTCCTTGGCGCGCAGGATGGTGCCGTCTCCGCCAAAGACCAAGATGCAATCTATCCTAACGGGGCACTTCTCTTCGCAAAAATCGATGGGTATCACAGGATGGCGAAGCATTTCCGCTTGGGCAATATCGCCAAAAAAAAGCATCTCTGAATCGACATTGCGTGATTTCTCTTGTTCTAAGAGACGCAACAACAATTCAAAGATGCTGTCTTTATCCCCGAAAAGGGGGTTGATGAATACTGCAAAATGTTTCATATATTATCTAAAATCCAAAGGTAAGAATCATATCTTTCTATGTGAAGTTCGTCGTTTTCCACTGCGGCTATCACGGCGCAACCTTCCTCGTGGGTGTGGCCGCAATCCCTGAATCTGCAATGAGGGTAGAAGCGATCGAAGCCGGGGAAAAGCCTGGGAAGGAGTTCCTTGAGATCGCGATGCAGGTTGATGGTCTTGATGCCGGGAGTATCAATCAGATGTCCGCCGAAGTCCCAGGGGATCATCACTGCTTGCGTGGTGGTGTGTCTGCCTTTCTCGTTGAATTCGCTGACGGGGGCGGTGAGCAGTTCCAGCCCCGGCATCAGCACGTTTATCAGGGAGCTTTTCCCTGCGCCGGAGTGGCCGGAGAACACGCTGTCTTGCCCTTTCAGCTCTTCTTTTAGCTCTTCTATTCCTTCCATGGTGACGGCTGAGGTGAGGATGGTCTTGATACCCAGCTGCTTGTATTGGCTGAGTTCTTCATCTATATCCTCACGATACTCGCAGAGATCCACCTTGTTCATCACAAGTATTGGCGTCACTTTATGAAGGTTTGCCAAAATAAGATAGCGATCTATGAGCCCTGCTTTGAAGATGGGCTTGCGCCAAGAGACGGTGATGATGAGTCTGTCGATATTCGCCGCAAGCGGGATCTCTTTTTGGAAGGAGCCGCCGCTATAGCGGATGAGGCTATTTGTGCGGGGCAGGATGTTTTCCACGCGGTAATCGGGCTTTTGGGCTACATCCACCTGAACGTAATCCCCCACAGCGAGTATGCCTGTGGCGCGGGATTTGAATTGCTTCAGTCTGCCGCTGATGGAGGCCGAGATCAGCTCATCATCGAGTTGGACGCGGCAATGATAATTGCTCATGATCTCCATCACGCGCCCTTCTTCGAGGATGGCATCGGCTTTGTAAATATCATCTCGTTTGGAGCTTTTGCGGTCGGTTTTATAGTCCGTAAACTCCCGTTCTGAATCCAAGATGTCAACATCGGGCAGGCTGACATTGCGCAGCCTGCCGCGATATCTTATATTCCGTTTCTTATCTCTTTGTCTCACTTCTTGATGAAGGGGATGATTTCGTCGAAGAGAGCGTTTGCTTCCTTGACTTTGGTTTCGCTGCCTACCACCGTGTAGTGGTTGTCTTTCATTACTTCTTCTATCATTTCGGCATAGGCTTTGATGTCCTCCACGTTGGTGGAAAGCACTTCATCGCGAATCTTTTGGAAGAGTTCTTTATTCATTCCGGTGATGTAGTTCACGGCAGCTTCCGTGCCTATGGTCTCCGGTGTTTTGGGATAATCTAAAGTTGAGATTACTCCCAAGATGAACTTATCCATCTCGCGTCTGTTTACATCAAAAGCTCTTAGCGATTCTGCTACGCCGTTATATACATCCAGGCTTTCCTTGAGGTTGGGATCGCGATATGAATAGAAGAACATCGTTCCATCCTGACGGAAGCCTGCGCCGCCGCCATAAGCACCGCCTTTAACGCGCAATTCCTTGTAGAGATGCTCCGTGCTGAGAATGCTGCCTAAGACCATCATCTTGCCGGAATAGTCGTAGCCTTTCTCGCGGAAATCGCCGCCTTTGGCTACATATTGGATCTTGATCGGTGCGGTGATGCCTTCTTTTATCTTTGCGGGGCTTGCGTCTTCTTCTGCAGGAGCGTGGCTTTCTTGGCTTAGTTGAGCAAGCAATGAATCTAACTCTTTCTCTGCCTTGGGGATCAGCTCTTCATTTGCAGTGAGGCTTAACACCAGTCCTTCTTTCGTGAAATAACGCTTTTGTACTTCCTTGAATTTGGCGATGATGCCTGCCATATCACCTTCCATCTGATTTACGATATCACTGAGGAAGTGGAGATAGCCCAAGCCGCCATAAGCGTCCTGTATTCTGTGGGCTTTGGAGATGGGAGCTAACATGCGGGTGATTGCCACTACGTGTCCCATATTGATGGTGCGCTGTTCTGCGCCGGACTTCAGCTCTAACAAAAGGCTCTTGATTCTGCCTTCATCTTCAAAGAGAGGACGCAGGGCTAGTTCTGCCATGAACTTGATGAGCGCAGGAGTCTTATCTGCAATTGCCTTGCCGGCAAGCACTAGCTTGGGCATCACATTTTCGGGGTTTTCTATCTCGCCATAAGCTTGGGTATTTAGTGTTATCCCACCGGTGTTGTTGCGAATCTCGTTATTAAGCTCGGCAAAACTGTAGTTTTCACTGTCGATCTGACCCAAAAGCTGGGTATATAGACGAATCCAGGAGATGTCTTCTATGGTAGCATGCGCCAGATCGAGATGGCTGGAAATATATACGATGCCATTGGTATGTATGGGGTTTTTCAGCAGGGTCCAGCCCTCTTTCTCTTCTACAATGGGCTCGTTAAAGCTTGCCTTGGTATCCACATCGCTGAGGCTTAGCAGCGGGATCTTCAGCATATCTTCTTCACTGTCGGGCGTTTCCTGCCACTCTTTGAGCTTGATGTTCATCTCGATGAGCTCTTCTATCTCCTTTTCGGAGAGGCTGTTCTTATATTCTTCAAGCTCTTTTCTTACGCGCTCTTCACCGGCGGCAATCATGCCGGGAACGGGCTCGAACACTATCTCGCTTCTATGGTCATTTTTGAGCATAGCCTCTTCTATGAGATTCTCATAGAGCGGCTCGGTGATGCCTTTTCTTAGGTGTGCTAAATAGCCTTCAAAAGCTAAGGAATCTATAGGATCTCCGCCATGAATCCACTCCCCTATAGAGCCCAGGCTGTAAAAGAGTCCTTTGGGGAAGTTTTGCATCTGAGCTTCACGCAGGAAGAATTCACGTGCATTTAAGGTAGCTTCGATGAGCTTTTTATCAAAGCCTTCGCTCGCGATACGCTGTAGTTCATTTTGAATGAGTTCAATAAGCGCGGGTATGTCTTCCTTCTTGATCTGCTTGAGGATGATATGTATGGTGGGCTGAACGATGTCTGCACGCACATAGATCATAGAGTTTTTACAGAGCCCTGATCGGATAATAGCAAGCTTCAAGGGGCTTGCAGGGGTGTTCATCAAAAGCTCTGCCAAGATCTGTAGGCTCGTGCCCAAATAGGAGTCTGTAGCCTTGCCATAAGTATAGTTCAGCGTGAGATGGTATTCGCCTTCAATCTCCATATCATCGCCCAAGGGATATTGCATGGTGATCTTCTTCGGCTCATTAAAAGGCTCTTGCATGGGAAAGCGAATCTCTATCTTAGGATCGTCAAAATCCTTGAGATAGCTCTCGTTGATTATCTTGAGCGTTTCATCGAGATCGACATCGCCATAGAGCCAGATCAGGCTGTTTGAGGGATGGTAATATTTGCGATGGAAGTCGGCAAATTTCTCTTGGGTAAGCTGGGGAATAGCATCGGGATCACCGCCGCTTTCAAAGCCGTAAGGCGTATCCGGGAATTGCGCATTGGTGCTGTTTCTAAGAACTATGCTATCTTCGGAGGATAATTCGCCTTTCATCTCGTTATAGACCACGCCGCGATAGTTAATCTCGCCCTCTTTATCAAAGAGTTCATAGTGCCAGCCCTCTTGTTGCAAGATTCTTGGGTCGTCATAGATCAGCGGATTGAGCACGGCGTCAAGATATACGCGCATGAGGTTTAAGAAGTCTTTATCATTTGTAGAGGCTACCGGATATGAAGTCCAATCCGAGGAAGTCATAGCATTGATAAAGGTGTTCAAACTGCCTTTGATCAGCTCCATAAAGGTGCCTTTGGCGGGGAAGTTCTTACTGCCGTTGAGCACGGAGTGTTCCAAAATGTGCGGGCATCCCGTGTCGTCTTCGGGAACGGTTCTGAAGGTGATATTAAACACCTTGTTAGTGTCCTCGTTTTCGAGGTAGATCATGTCTGCCCCGCTCTTGAGGTGCTTGAAGTAGTTGATCGTCGAGCCAATCTCTTTGATCTCTTGGCGACGCGTAAGTTCAAATCCGTGTGTTATTTTCTTTTCCATGATATATCCTTCTAATGTTTAAATTAATTTATATTCTTTGAGAGCCTGCTTGAGGATTTTGCGGTTTTCATCCTTGAGCGGGTACATGGGCAGGCGAAATTCGAGCTCGATCTTGCCCATCATGTGTAGGGTTTCCTTGGCAGGGATGGGGTTGGTTTCGATGAACATCAGGTCATTGAGTTTTGCCAGATGTAGATTCTGCTGTGCAGCGAGCTTGTAGTCGCCTTTGAGGCAGGTATCAATGTGTTCGCTGAGTAGCTTCGGTGCCACGTTTGCAGTCACCGAGATGCAGCCCTTGCCGCCGGTTGCCATGATGCACATATTAAGCGCGTCTTCTCCGCTGAAAACGCTGAAATCCTTCGGCGCATCTCTGATGATGGCAGTAGTTTGAGGCATGTTTCCGCTGGCATCTTTGAGCCCCGCGATGTTCTTAAAATCATGCGCCAATCTCACCGTAGTCTCGGCATCCATATTCACTGCCGTGCGTCCGGGAACGTTGTAGATAACTATTGGGATATCCACCCTCTGGGCGAGCTCTTTGTAATATTCATAGAGTCCGTTTTGAGTGGGTTTGATGTAATATGGGGTAATCACGAGAGCCGAGTCTGCGCCCAATTCCTTCGCCTTCTTGGTATTTGAAAGCGTTTGATTGAGGTTATTGGTTCCCGTTCCTATCATCACCGGAACTCTACCGCCTATCTTCTGTATGGCAAATCTGCACAGTGCATCCTTTTCGTCCGATGCTAACGCGGCAGTTTCCGCAGTGGTTCCCAAAAGCAAGATGCCATGGGTCTTATTTTCTAAGTGAAATTCGATCAGGCCTTCCAGAGCATTCCAATCGATGCTCCCATCCTTAAAAGGCGTTACTAAGGCAACATACGAACCTTGCAGCATATCTCCTCCTTAAGGGAATAATTACTTATTTCTGTAGTCAAAGGGCTTGGGCTCTTCGTCCCAATATCCCATTTCAATCATTAATTAAACTAAAAATCAGTCAACTAAAATATTAGATGCTTTGCTTGTGCCGTGAAGGCGGGACTTTGCTTCCTGCATGTTTTCTTCGCGGCGCTTGCGTGAAATGCTGTGATAGGGGCGGTTCTGCTCCTTGTGAAGCTGCATGAGAGTCTCAAGTATCTTGCTTGCGCTATGCTCTTCTAAAAGCTCGTCCCAGAGCTCGGCGAATTCCTCTTTGTTCCAATACAGGCTGAGCAGGTGGGCGAGATCGTCCAAATAGCAGATCTCGTCATAGCTGAGCGCATCGCTCTTTAGTATCTGATAAGGCGGATCGTCCAGCCATAAATAGCCTCTTTCGAGAGCAATCTCTTTCATGGGAGTATCCGGCAAGACCTTGAGCATGCCCAGCTGCACGGCTGCCGGGCGCGTCCGGCATAACTCGTTAAGTGAATGGATGATGCTGTCGAAGTCCTCACCCGGTAAACCCACGAGTAGGTCGGCATGGATGCGCACCTTGGTTTTGACTCTGAGCTCGTTTAGATAGTAGCGGCTCTTCTGCCAATCAGATTTGCGTCCGCTGCGCATAAGCACCTCTTCATTCACGCTCTGTATGCCAATCTCGAAGCGGATGCGATTTGCCGGCGCTTGCGCAAGAAGTGCGATATCATCATCCGAGAGCAGATCGGGATAGATCTCAAAATGGAAGTCAAACCTAGCATCGCTCTTGATGGCATAATCCCAGATAAGATGCGCGAGCTCCTTGTGGATATTAAAACTACGATCTATAAACTTCAGCGTTCTGGGCTTCAGCGCTGTGAGTGCATCCAGCTCGGCTATCAGCCTCTCTTTCTCCTTTGGCTTGCTGATGTCGAAGCGTAGCTCTTTGCGTTCATCACCGGCAGAAAGGCAATATACGCAACGATAGGGACAGCCGCGATAGCATTCATAATACACAAGATGATCTTCCAGTTCATTTAGATCAGCCTCTTCATAGGGAAAGGGTACCTCTGAAAGAGGTATATGCCTAATATCGGTGAGTTCAAAAGAGGGATCAAAACCACTCTCTGCCAACCCGTAGAAGGCTGCTTCCCCTGCTCCTTTGATGATGATGCATGATTCTATCTCCTCGAAAGCATAAGCCTCGGGACCTCCCACAACGATGACGGCATCCGGCAAGACCTTGCCCAATTCACGCGCCAGTCTTTGCAGATTCACCCTATTCCAGATATACGCTGAAAGGCAGATCACATCCGGCTTTAAGGCATAGATATCGGCAAGCACATGCGTGAAAGGCTCGCTTAAGGTCGCGCTATGTTCACACAGCTCATAATCCATCCCGCGTATCATCCCACGCAGATATTTCAGCGCGAGATTGGACTGACTCCAACTGCTATTGAGCGCAAAAAACAGTATCTTTTTCATCGTTTCAGGCGGTCACCTTCTTGCTTTCTTACATACAAGTAAGGTGTATATAAAGTGATACATGCAGACTTTAGTCTATCCTAAAACCATGAACTTCCCAGCATCCTACATCGTCTATCCAGATGCTGCCTTCGCTGAAAGCAGGGATATAGATGGATACTCGTGCAAACTTGACGCCCGGCTTGAGGAAGCCCGCACTTATCGCCGCAGTATCCCATTCCTTGGAAAGCTTCATTCTTTTACGAAAGCGGTTTGTGATCTTGCCATTGCCCTTAAAGGTTGTCATGCGAAGGCGAGTAAGCGGAGGATTGGGACTATCGGTCTTGAACTTTATCCGCGCAAAATACCCCCCATAGCGACGCACCTCAAAAGAATCCGAGATGATCACCACATCCCTATCTGAGGCGTCAATGCGCAGAGAAGTATCCCCCTCGGTGAAATGCATGGGGTCTATCCTGATTTTATCAAATTCGCTATCTTCGGGTTTGGTATAGATAGTCCAGCCTCTGAGGGCATCTTTACCCGCAAAGGAATATGCATCAAAGCCCGGATTCATAACGAGATTTGGATTATCTTGAATCTCAGACTCCGTAAAGAGCAAGGAAGAGCCCATAAAGCATGAGCTTAGGATTAACGACATTAAGATTAGTAATACGATGTTTTTCATTTCATGAACCCTCTTTCGTTCATATATTTTAGCACAACTGCAACTGAAAGCGTGTTAAACAATAGGTTTGATCCGCCATAAGATATAAACGGCAAGGGAATACCTGTAGCGGGAACCAGGCCAATGTTCATGCCGATATTGATAAAGCTCTGTGATATAAGATACGCGAATATGCCGGAGGTGGCAACCCTTCTTTCCGAGACCATGAGTTCGCCGGAGGCGCGTATCATCCTCGCAAAGAACGCAACAAAGACGCCCAAGAGAATGATAGAGCCCGCAAAGCCAAACTCCTCTCCTATTGTAGAAAAGATGAAGTCCGTATGATGCTCCGGCAAGAAGTTCATATTCTTCTGCGTGCCGCCCAACCAGCCTTTGCCAAATAGATAGCCGCTGCCAATGGCGATCTTTGATTGAATGATCTGATACCCTGCCCCCAGCGGATCCCGCGTTGGATCCAAGAAGGTGAGAATACGATTTTGCTGATAGTCTTTCAATCCCATCCAGAAGAGCGGCATCACCAATGAAACAAAGCCATTAACTATCCCCGCGACCGTGATGGTCACCCAAGATAACCGCGACATGACAAGAAAGCCGATCAAGAATAAAAGCCACAAAACAATGCCAATCCAATGCACGGATGCCACCACCGAGAAAGCAGGCGAAAGAATCAGCAAGATATAGAATACGGGCACATCAGCCGCGATGAGCATAGCCATGAGGCTCACCCAAAAGACAATGGTCGTACCAAAATCCGGCTCCAACATAATCAGGATTATAGGAATCAGCATGATGCTAAAACCATTGAGTATCTTACGATAGTCGCTCAGTCCCTCCCGCGAGATATTGCGTGCTATTATGAGTATACTGAGCAGTTTCGCACTCTCGGAAGGCTGAAAGTTTATCCCGCCAATACTGAACCACCTATGCGCCCCACTCACCGAAGGAGTAAAGAGCACCGCGATCAGAGCAATGATATTGGCAATAAACGCCGGCAGTATGAGTACGTCGAATATAGGCATGGGAAGCCATATCACGAAAGTGAGTCCCGCAAGCGCAACGACTGCAAAGATGATCTGCCGCCACCAATAATTCTGTGTGCCTTTAAAGCCTGATACCACCGTAGTTGAAGCACTATATATCGCAATGCAGCCCAAGAATATGAGCAGCACCAAGAGCGCCAAGAGAACGAAGTCAAACTTCTTGCGATTGATCATTGTTCTTCCTCCTCCTCTTCCTCGATCTCGATGATATCTTCTTCATCCTCAGCCTCTTCCGGCTGGACGATCTCCTCTTCTTCCTGAGGCTCTTCTTCCTCATCTTCAGCCGTGCGGAACTGAGCAGGAATGGCAACCGTGCGCTTAATATCCTCGATATTACCAATATAATAATCAAAGACTTGCTTTGCCACGGGCGCCGCGATAGATCCGCCGCCGCCGGCATTCTCCATGAACACCGTCACCGCGATCTCCGGCTTATCGGTCTCAATATGTCCGCAAAACCAAGCATGCGTGGTCTTGCCCATAGAGTTCTCTGCCGAGCCCGTCTTGCCGAAGGTTTTCGCGCCGGGAACCTGCACCACCGCCGCCGTGCCATACTTACTATTACAAGTAGCATAAAGCCCTTCCAAAATAAGCTTCAAATCACTATCACTAAAAGGCAGCTTCATACTCTTCAAAGGCTGAACTTCCGCCGCCGTGAGCCTACTGCGCCCCACGGTCTGCTTAAGCAGATGCGGCTGAATCCACACTCCATTATTCGCAAGCGCGGCAAAGTAAGCATTCATCTGTATCGGCGATGTAAGGATCTCACCCTGCCCAATGGAAAGATTGATCTTATGCCCGCTTGTTTGAATATTCTGCCCATAATTCTCTTTATACCACTGTGTATCCGGGAAAAAGCCACGCCGCTCATTGGGCAGATCAATCCCCGTTTTACCATAAAATCCACTACGCTGAGCATAGTCCTTAAATTCATCCAAAGGCAGCTTCAAAGAAAGATCATAGAAATACACGTCGCAGGATTGAGCCAAGGCTTGGATGATATTCGTTCTGCCATGCCCGGAATGCAGCCAACACCTGAAATATCTATTCCCATATTGATAGCCACCGCCGCAGGATTTGAACCGCGTATTACGATTGACGAGCTTCTTTTCCATCCCCAGCCCCGCAGTCACCGGCTTGAACACTGAGCCCGGAGGGTATGTAGCATGAATCACTCTATCCAACATCGGCTTGCTCTTGTGATTGAGCTCTTTCCAGGCCTCGGGACTGATCCTCTGCATGAATATATTGGGATCATAATCCGGCTTACTCACATACGCCAGGATGCCGCCGGTTCTGATATCGCTGACCACCAATGCTCCTCTGAGATGCCTTGGAAATGCCTTCTCGCAGAAGTTTTGCAGATCGTTATCAATGGTCAAGACCAAGGAAAGCCCGTTCAGCGGCTCCAGATAACTCTCTTCGTGGCTAAAAAGATCCAAACTACGCCCGCGAGAATCCACCTGAACGATCTCCTTGCCGTCCTTCCCGCGCAAAAGCACCTCATAAAAACGCTCCAATCCCGTCTTGCCGATGTATCCGTTCAAAGAATAATCTTCACTGCGATACTTCTCATATTCCTCTTCATTGATGCGCCCCACATACCCGCTAAAGTGATTCGGATAGAGGTATTCACGCGTAGAACCAATGCGGAAGTTCAGCTCCGGAAAGTTATCTAAATACTCGCTGATTTTCAGCATGCTTTCATATTCTATATTATCCGCAATGAGGATTTCCTCATAAGACTTAAAGCGCTGCTTTTGAACTATTTCCACCAGCTCTTCATTCTCTATTCCCAGATGATGGAAGAGGAATCTCGCCAGCGCCTCGATATCAACAACTTTATTTGTGGTAAGATAGAGGTCATGCGAAGGGATATTTTGCACTATGGGTCTATATTTATTATCATAGATCTCCCCGCGCGTGGCAAAGATACGGCGTATCCTAAGCACATTGCTTTCAGCCACTTGCTGATAGTATTTCCCGCGCAAAACCTGCAAGCGAAACAGCGAGACCAAAAGAATCGCCAAAAGTATGGCGGAAAATATGCTGAACAAACGCGTGGGCTTACTCATGGCGAACCACTATACGCAGCCTGCTGAAGATCTGAATCAAGCCAAAGATAATCGTGCCAAAGATGAGATTATACACAAAGAGGATGAGTATATTCTGATAAAGCTGAAGATCAAAACCCCAGCTAAGCCCCGAAATAAGAAGCAGCAAGAGACTGTATATCAAGTTCACACTGCCGATTGCGATGAACTTTGCCGCAATGCTATCCTGCTCGAAAGGTATCCTCAAAAGATCTATCACCACCGCCAGGATGATGAAGATAAAGGCATGCGTGCCAAAACTCTGCGGATTCAGGGTATCATACATCAAACCGATGATGAAGACCACGGGCAAGGCAACCTGCCAATCCCGCTGCCATACCACGTTTAGCATCCATGGCAAGAGCAACAGAGGAGCCACCCCCGCGATGCTGATACTCGGCACGATGATAAGCTGGGCATACAAAAAGAAGAGCCCGCTCAAAAAGCTTATCAAAGCACCGATATACACGAATCTTATGCCTCTGCCTTGCGCACTATACACAGAGGCGTGAGCTCATCGTCTTGCCCCTGCGGATTATCTTTCATTACGGCTTCTATGAAGTCTTTATTCAGCCTACTTCCGCCAATCATCCAGCTGCCGCCTATGTCGTTAATATCCATGATAGCAACTGGATAATCTATGGCATCAGTAAGAAACTCAGCCACTTTTTGCGGCTCTTTGGGACCCTTGATCACGGTTTCATTATAGGGCGGGATGGGCGAAGTCGTGGCCGCATCCACCAATGCCGCCTGCATGCCCGCAACGCGATAGAAATCACCTTTTCTGCCTATCAATTTACCAATTGCGCCTATAAAAGCCGCAAAAAGAATGCGAATCACACCAGTTTCCTCTATGGCACATTGCATGCTGGTGGGCGCACCCAAGCCTATGCCATAAGGAACTTTGGCCACGAATCTACTCAAGAGCCGCGCCAAAAAGCTCACGCGAATTTCGCTTACCGGGATTGCGCGCCCTTGCGTGATTGCCAAAGGACTTTCGCTGATGGTAAGCATATCACCCTCTTTCATGAGCGGCAGGGCATATTTCTTTATTATCTCCAGCATGTCATCATCTGCGCTAAGCACATGAGTTTTCACGGGTATACGCTGATATATTTGCCCAAATACTTCTATTGTTTCACTCTTCTGTTTCATGAGGTCTCTCCATTAAAATAAAAACGTGTTCCAGATTTTCAACCAAGGTAAAAGGATTTATTTCTGCACTGATAAACAGGTTGTCGGTAGTCTCCCGCGTGCGATTTACCACTCCCACAGGATAGCCTTTGGGGAACAACCGCGAGAGATTGGACGTCACCACCGTATCACCGGCGGCAATCTCAGAGCCCAACTTTATCAGATTCATGGAAATTGATCCACTGACATCGCTTTGCAATATGCCCTGCACCCCCGTGCGCGTATTCATCACCGGCAATTGGAAGTTAGGGTTCGAGAAAGGCAAAATGATGCTATAAGTATCGCTCACGCTGATCACTTTCCCCACGATGCCACTGCCGGAAATCACAGCCGAACGTGCCCTTATCCCATGTATGCGCCCCTTGTTCACTATGAGATTGCGCTGATAAAACGCCCCGGAATAACCTATCACCTCAGCTATCTCAAATTTCGCACAATCAGTGGTAAAATGGATAGACGTGACATCGACCAATTCTTTCATCTGATTTTGCAACTCGATATTTTGCAGTGTAGTCTCCGTAAGGCTGCTACGCAGGCTAAAGTTTTCCTTTTGCAGATCAGAGTTTGTCTCTATGGATCTTATAGAAGAAACCAAAGGGAAAAAGATAGTCCTGCCAAAGAATGCCGCCTTTTTTGTGCGTGCATCACTATCGCCCAAAATCATGATGAAAGTAAAGAGAATCAGCACAGCTGCCGAGAGGTAGCGGCGCAACATCACTTAGCTCCACAGCTTTTCCTCAACCCGGAAAAAGCCTCTTGAGCTGCGACAATAAATCCCGAAAGCATGATATATCAGCTTTAGTCTTCCATTTTTTTGATCAGAACCTGACGGTAGCGCTCAACATCATCCAAGACCATGCCCGCACCTCTAACCACGCATACCAAGGGATCCGGCACCACATGCACGGGAAGATCCACGGTCTTGCGAATTCTCTCGTCCAAGCCCCTGAGCAGCGCACCGCCGCCGGTGAGGAATATCCCACGCTCGGCAATGTCTGCCGAAAGCTCCGGTGCCGTCTTTTCAAAGAGACGTTTGATGGCATCTATCATCGTGGTAATGGTCTCCGAGAGTGCATCACGGATCTCTTCGGAGGAAATCTTAATCGTCACGGGATAGCCGGAGATGATATCTCTGCCGCGCACATCCATGCTCAGTTCCTCTTTGAGGGGATAGGCACTGCCGATGGTCTGCTTGATCTTTTCTGCAGTCTGTAAGCCCACATGCAGATTGCTCTTTTTGCGCAGATAGTTGATGATATCGTTATCTATCTTATCTCCACCCACGCGAATGCTATTGTGCACTACGATGTGCGAAAGCGAGATAACCGCGATCTCACTGGTTCCACCGCCAATATCCATCACCATGTTTCCGCAAGCTTCGTCTATGGGAAGATCCGCGCCAATCGCCGCTGCAACAGGCTCAGAGATGAGATGAACTTCACGAGCGCCGGCATGAAGAACGCTATCGCGCACCGCACGCTTTTCCACTTCCGTGATGCCGGAAGGAACGCAAACAATCACCCTCGGACGCACCAAGAGACGCTTTTTCTGAGCTCTCATGATGAGATTGCGAAGCATCAGCTCCGTCACCTGAAAGTCTGCAATCACGCCATCTTTCAGCGGTTTGATCACGCGCACTTCATCGGGATTTTTACCCAGCATTACCTTCGCTTCTTTACCGATGGCAAAGATCTTACGACTATCCGTAGAAACCGCCACCACCGAAGGCTCGTCGATCACAACTCCGCCTGTTTTTTTATATACGAGGGTATTTGCCGTACCCAGATCTATCGCTATGTCATTGTTCATCCATCCAAAAAAATCAAATATCGACATACGTACCTCTTTTTACTGCATCAGATTAATAGGCTTTAAATTGCACTAATATTACAAATTACCTATATTACCACTATTTCTGATTTGTCTATAAGTGTCAAGAAAAAGCTTGCATGTCAAAATATTTGTATACCTCTGACATAGCCCACACACGGCTAATTCACTATTTTTTACACAACTATACGCTTATAAAAGAACTATATTTCCCCGCTCATGATTTGCGGCATGACGGCTTTTTACCCCTTATTGTCGCGAACTAAAAGAGTAAATACCGACGCCGAACACGAGCGAAGCGAGCACAGCGAGCCTTCCTCTCTTGGGCGGGTAACGTCCTCGTTGCTAAAAAGGCTTCGGTTTGGGAACGCCCTCGTTGCCAAGAGCCTTTTCCCTTGAACCTTTCGGTGGATTGCAAAGGTCCCCGTTTGCATTATCTCGACACGGGAACGTGTCGAATCCAACAACCTGTGCGCAGCACACCCAAAAAATCGAGCGTAGCGAGCCATTTCCAACCGGCACACTGTACCCTCTACTTTTATATAGGAGCCCAAAACCCAAATTTGCGGCTAAAAACGCGATTTATTTTTCATCCCGAAAATAGTCAGTTTTTCAAACACCACCTAACAGCATGAATCAACACATCTTCCGAGAATGAATAAAACCCAAAGATTTTTTTGAGTCAGAAAATGTTATGTAAACTTGTAGCCATTTTCACCCACAAAAAAGGGCAGGAAATAAATCCCGCCCAATTTTAGCTTTCGTAAGCAAACGCCGACTATTTCTTCTCAGCCGCCATTTGCTCCACTTTATCTATCACCTTCAACACCATTCCCATCAGGGCTTGTGCCGCCGGTTTCTTGTTATAGAAATAGATATAGGGTTTCCCCTGATCTCCTGAAATCACGACATTAGGATCCAGTTCCAGCTCGGCAAGCAGGTCTATTTGATGATCAAAGATCAGCTTTTCTATGCCATTGCCGCTGAAGATCTGCGTGGCTTTATCGCAATCCGGACAGCGGAAGAACTTCATATTTTCAACAATGCCGATGATGGGCAGATCTAATTGATCGGCAAAGCTAATAGATTTCTTCACATCGAGGATGGCGAGGTCTTGCGGGGTGGTAACGATCACCGTTCCATCCACATCACCCAAGGTTTGGATGATGGAGAGCGGCTCATCGCCCGTTCCCGGAGGGCAATCCACTACCAAATAGTCCAATTCCGGCCACTCAAAATCGCTGAAGAATTGCTTGATCAGCGCCATCTTCATGGGTCCGCGCCAGATCAGCGCACTATCTTCGGATTCTATGAGTGATGCCACAGATAGGACATACAAGTTCGACAGTGCCTTAATAGGTGCAGGCATGCCATTTTCGGCCATGGGAATGGTCATCCCTTCGGTGCCCGTGAGTTTCACGATCGAGGGGCCATGAACGTCCGCATCGAGGATGCCGACTGTTTTCCCTTGCATTGCGAGACCATAGGCGAGATTTGTGGTGACAAAGCTTTTGCCCACTCCGCCTTTCCCGCTCATTACAACTATGCGGTGTTTGATCTTCGCCAGATTTTTCTGGATTTGTAATTCTTTTTCGTCTGCCATTATTATTCCTTAATTATTTATTCTTGTTCTAATTCCTTGTTGAGCCATTCCAGCTGCTTTTCCAGCTCTTCTTTCTGGAGTTTAAGCTCTTCTTTACTATATGGATACATCGCTCCAACCTGGGCTGCACCCATCATCGGATATGCTCTTCTGCGAAAGCCGCCGCCACGGGCACCATAGCCCATTCTGCCGCCGCCTCTCATTCCCATTCCACCGCCGCCGCGTCCGCAAGGCCCAAGCCCGCGTCCCATGCGACCGTCTCCAAAGGGTCCTGTTCCATCTTGATATGGCATATTTATCCTCCTATGGATTCAAGTTTGTTTGCCTTATAGGCTTCATAAGCTTCACGGATGCCCATGCCACCCGCTTTGATATATATTTTGACGTTCATATTTTTGAGCACTTCAGCAGCATTGCCGCCGGGGCCGTTTCCGGTGATGAGCACCTCTACGCCCAGCTCGTGAATTCTTTGCGCTGTCTTCGGACCCACGCCATGTGCCATTGCAGACACTTCGCGATTGTCCACAGCTTTCAGTTCATCTTTTTCCTCATCATAGAGGAGGATGTAATCTGTGCGACCAAATCTGGGATCTATCTTCGCGTCCCAGCCTTCGCCTGTTGATGTAAAACCAACTATCATATTTTCTCCTCGATGGTTTGCCAAATTCTCTCGAAAACGGGTCTCCATCTTGTTTCATTTTCTTCTATCAAAGTGCGTCCCATGGCAATTGCTCTGGGAAAATCATCACTATATTCTATATCGCCGAGATCGGCAATCTTTTTCTTTTGCATAAACTTTCGTATATCAGCCGCGATTTCGGGATTTATATCCGCCTTGTTGATCAGGCAGGCACCGGGAAGCTTGAACATATCCAAAAGCTCCCAAAGCCGCTCGAGATCGCTGAGCCCGGAGTATGTAGCCTCGGTCACCAAGATCACGTAATCCACTCCCGCAAGAGATGAAATCACAGGGCATCCTATCCCCGGCGATCCATCCACCAGCATGAAGTCTTTACCTTCTTTCTTACACTGCTCTTTGGCAATGCTTTTCACCTTTGCCACCAGTTTACCGGAGTTTTCCGCGCCTATATTCAGGCGAGCATGCACGAGCGTGAAACCCAGCCTGCTCTCCGCCTGATAATAATTTCCTATATTCTGCTCAGGAATCGCTATCGCCTCTTCCGGGCAGATGTAATAGCAATATGCGCAACCTTCGCAATCCAGCGGCTCCACGCGATATTTGCCTTCGTGAAGAGATATTGCATCAAAGCGACACTTCTGAGCACAAAGCCCGCAAGCGGTGCACTTATCGGCATCGATCTCAGCTATAACTCCGCTAAAAAAGTCCACTCCCGGAACCTTTTCAGGCGCCATGATGAGATGTAAATCCGCCGCATCCACATCGCAGTCTGCAACGAGTATATTGTCTTTTTTGATGTGAGCAAGAGCCGAGCAAACGGAGCTTTTCCCCGTCCCGCCCTTACCGGAAAGGATTACTATTTCTTTCATTTTAGTTCCTCCATCTTTTTCAATATCTCGTCTAATGCGCTATCCACCACCGGCACCTTGTCATAAAGTATTTCTCCGCGTGAATAGAGCTCCGCAATCTCGCGCTGATGCGGGATGCGTGCCCAAATATCTATGCCTTCAGCTTTCAGATATTTATCCAGATCGTCATTGCCTATGCCATCGCGATTTATCACCACCGCAAAGGGCAATTTCAGCTGGCGCACCGTCTCCACCGCAAGCTTCAGATCGTGCAATCCGAAGGGAGTGGGCTCGGTCACCAAGATCACAAAATCCGCCGAACGCACAGCTTCCAGCATGGAGCACGCCGTCCCCGGAGGGCTGTCTAAAATCTGCAGGTCATAATCATTATAATTTTCGTCTAAATAGTTCAAACTCTGCCCGATAAGCGGCGCCGCTTGCTCCAATCCAATCACCAAACGGCTCTCGGTGAAGTGCAGCTCATCGCGCTGATATTGTTTTATCGTTCCCAAAGGACTCGCCACCATGGGCAGCGCATTATCGGGACAAAGCTCACTGCAAGCGTAGCAGGAATGACAAAGATTGGGCATCACGAGTATGATGTCTCCCAGCTTTATCAAAGCATTGTATGCACACCAGGAGGTGCACTTTCCGCAAAGGGTGCATTTTTCTTGATCCCAATCGGGAGTATGGCGATAAACAGTCTTTTCATTTTGCAGTTCGCCGCCTACGAAGATCGCGCCATTGGGCTCTTCAACGTCCAAGTCGGCAAGAACTGTCTTCATCATAGTGGAGGCCTTTAGAGCGAGATTCACCGCCAGCGTGGTCTTTCCCGTCCCGCCTTTTCCGGAAGCAATTGCAAGTCTCATCAGTGATCACAGAGGTTGTCGCCTGCCTCAAGTTCTCCTTTTACATATTGTGCGACGAGGTCTGAAAGAGGTTGATGGCATACGCCAACATAGCTTTTGATACCATTTTCAGCCATTAACTCTTGAGCGCGCATGCCCATTCCACCGGCGATTACCACGGTAACGCCATGTTCATTGAGAAACTTAGGATGCGATCCCGGCTCGTGTGCCGGAGGTGTCAAATATTCTTCTTTTACAATCTTGCCGTCTTCTACGGTGAGAACGGCAAATTCTTCACAATGCCCAAAATGGGCGCTGATCTTTCTTTGAGTTAGTGGAAATGCAATTTTCATCTTTACTCCTAAACTAATTTATTGAGTTTTATTTTGTTTTCTCATTTTATCTGCAACGGCGACATCTGCGGCATCCGCGCACAAAACAATCTTCCAAAGAGATCATCTTTTCGCTTCCGCAGGCTATGCAAACCTCCGGCATGGGCTCGCCTGAGGTCAATTGAACCCTGTGTTCACATTCTTCACATTGATAGATTGCATAAGCGATCTCAACGCTGCCGCCTTCTATGATAAAGGTTCTGCCTTCAACAAGAGCCTGGGCGAGCTTCTTGCGCGCGCTTTCATAGATGCGCGTGACGGTGGGGCGAGAAACACCCATCAGCTCCGCAACTTCTTCCTGCATCATGTTTTCATAATCCAAAAGGCGGATCGCCTCATATTCTTCTAAATTGAGCACAATGGCTTGCCTGTAATTTGTCCGCATCCACATTGGTCTAAAGCCTTTTACCACAGGTAGATCGTGTAATGTTCGCGGTCTCTTTGCGCGTGCCATATTAGCTCCTAAATCTTTAATATTTGGTTCATCTAAGTGAACCTGTGTTCACTAAAAACAAGCCCGCGATTTTTGTCAAGCACCTTTTTTATTCTTTTTGGGTGGTAAAGCCAAAAAGTATCCCCCTTGGCTATTAACCTTCTCTGCGTGCTTGATGAATCTGTCAACCACAAAAGGCGGAATGACGGGCACAGTCTTCCTTTTTCC
>FZPS01000045.1_pt16 | contig 23309 bp, 25 predicted proteins | sample 1817821 | NCBI WGS metagenome assembly FZPS01 (sample SAMEA104158645, study PRJEB21678) | metagenome | place: Germany | collected 2015-04-21 | reverse complement strand
ATTCAATCCATAGATGAATTATACAGTATACTCAGTATATAGTCAAATAGTATTTTCGAGGAATTGCAATATTTTTGAATCCCTAATTCTAAAATTGTGATTAAAAATAGAACATAATGTAGAATATTGCCTTATTGTGCGGTAACTTTGCCACGATTCTTGTCGAAAGTGCATACAAGATATGCAGACATTCCTACGGATAATATACCTGTAATTTGCGCATTGAAAACATTTGCTTCAGAAAAGTATATGCTTGATACCCCCATAACCTCAAGCATTACTGTTGATATATAAGCGAGCATAGGCGCTATGCAAATACACAGCATTGATGTAAATATGCGCTTCTCTGTTAATGCTATGGGTAATATCACGCCTACAAGCCCCCAAAACGCACCGCTTACATACTTGCTAAGCGCTATTTGCGCCGCAGTAATAAGCAAAACTGCTGCAAATGCTGTAGAGAACCCTTTTTCGCCTCTCTCAAAGCAGTTTATAAGCATCGCGATAATAAGGAAAAGCGAAGCGGGATTCAGTATGAACTCAGGCACGACCTTGAATGTTAAAGTATTCAGCACCAAGCACGAAAAACACAGCATAAAAAGTCCAAAGCGTGAAATCATCAACCGTTTTGATAGGTCTTCCGTTACTCCCGTTATTGCCAATATCGCTAAGCAAACAAGCACAAGTATTCCAAGCTGCATTATTTCTTCCCCCGTTTTTATTTACTATTGTTGCCCAAATTTTGCCCGAATATCAGAAATAATGCTTAGGAAATCAAGCTCATTTGAAGAATGACATAACCACATGGCCTGCCATTGAAATACCGGCAACAGGCGGAACGAAGGATACGCTCCCGGGAATGCTTCTGCGCACTTCTGAGGTTTCTAACGGCAAAGGCTTTTTCGGCACCTCCGGCGAATATGCTACAGTAAGTTCAGTAATATTCAGTTTTCTAAGTTCCCTTCTCATGGTACGGGCAAGTCCGTCGTTCGTTACCGCGAACAAGTCGCCAATTCGTATGGCTGTGGAGTCTGTCCTATTGCCCATTCCCATACAAGATATGATAGGAATATTGTTTTTGTGCGCAAATTTCACAATTGCGATTTTCGCTGAAACTGTATCTATGCAGTCTATAATATAGTCGGTTTCAGGTGGAATAACCGATTCAACATTGTCCTTCGTTACGAAAACGCTGTCAAAAGTAACAATCGCGTCAGAAATCTGCTCTATGCGCTGCTTCATGGCTTCGGTTTTCAGTTCGCCTATGCTGTTTTTGGTTGCAACTATCTGCCTGTTTAGATTGCTTGTGGCTACTCTGTCTGCGTCAACAATGTGCAGTCTGCCAATGCCTGCGCGCGCCAAAGCCTCAATGCAGCTTCCGCCCACTCCGCCTATTCCGAAAACCGTAACATGCTTGCTTCCTAAAATCTCTTGAGCGTTTTCGCCCAAAAGCATTGCTGTTCGTATATTGCATTCCTTTATCATGCGAATATTGTAATCAAATAAGGCAAAAACCTCAATCGAAAATTTGATAATAATGCGCTTTGGGTTTATAATTAGGCGATATGAGGAGGCACTATGCACGAGATGTCGCTGATGAGCGGAATGTTAAGCATCGCAAATGACGCTTTGCGGGGCTTGAATGTTAAAAGAGTGAACGCCGTAACCGTATCCGTAGGCGTATTATCGAATTGCCTGACCGACGCGTTGGAGCTCGCTTTTCGTTCGCTATCTGAAAATACTGTTTTCGAAGGCGCGCGCTTAATATTATGCGAAAAAGACTTTTTGGCAAAATGTTCAGTGTGCGGAAAAGAGTTCACAGCAAGCGGCTTTCCTGTCGCTTGTCCTGCTTGTACAAGCGCGAGGTTAGCAATAATCAGCGGCGACGAGGTGTATATAGAATCAATAGATTATGAGGAAGAAGTATGCCAAAAATCACAGTAAACAAAGATGTAAAGGACCTAAATCAGCAGCAGGCGGATAAGAATCGCGCGCTGTTTTCTGAATGCGGCGTGTTTGTTATTAACATAATAGGCTCTCCCGGCGCGGGAAAAACAACTTTGTTGGAAAACATACTGCCCCGGCTTTCGAAAAAGTTTAGAGTTTGCGTAATCGAAGGCGATTTAGCCACAGATAATGACGCCGAAAGAATAAGAAAAGCCAATATTCAGGCTATTCAGATAAACACGAACGGCGGCTGCCACTTGGACGCATTCATGATAAATAAACAGCTAAACGCAATAGACTTGGCTAATTTAGACCTGTTGATTATTGAGAATGTTGGCAATCTCGTATGCCCGACAGGCTTTGACTTGGGCGAGGATATGCGCATAGTAGTTATGAGTATAGCAGAGGGCGATGACAAGCCGCAAAAATATCCCATTGCTGTATTAAACACAGATGTAATAGCAATAACAAAGACTGATTTAATGCCATACATAGACGCAGATATAGCCAAAATGCGCGAAGCTATACATTCAATAAAGCCGCAAGTAAAAGTTTTTGAAACCAAGAAAACAAGCGCAGGCTACGAGGCGCACGGGCTTATTTCATACATTGAGGAGAGAGTAAACGCTAAAACCATATGAAGCGTTATAGAGCAGAAATAGAAGGCATAGTGCAGGGAGTGGGTTTTCGCCCGTTCATTTATTCCTTGGCGGTAAAATTCAGCTTAACGGGCTTTGTGAAGAACACAGCGGGCGGTGTTTATGTTGAAGTACAGGGCGAAGAAAGCGCTTGTAAAGCGTTTTTTGATGAGGTTATAACCTCTGCTCCCGAACAGGCAAATATCAATAATATTTCAATCAGCGAAATATCAATTAAGCAAGAAAGCGAGTTCGTGATTCAAACCAGCATATCAGGCGAGCATAATACGCTTATATCGCCCGATATTGCGGTGTGCGACGATTGCCTGCGTGATGTTTTCGACCCGAAAAACAGACGATACGGCTATGCCTTCACAAATTGCACGAATTGCGGTCCGCGCTTTTCTATAATCGAGGATATTCCATACGACAGAGCGAATACGACAATGCGTGAGTTCGTTCAGTGCGAGTCTTGCCAAAGCGAATATGACGACCCGCATAATAGGCGCTTTCACGCTCAGCCCAACGCCTGCGAGGTCTGCGGTCCTGCTTTGCGGTACTCAAATGGTGAAACCGGGAATAGCGCGTTACAGAGTGCAATAAGCGATATTAAGGCAGGCAAAATTGTCGCCATAAAGGGCTTAGGCGGCTATCACCTCTGCTGCGACGCCTTTAATGATAACGCAGTAACAGAATTGCGTGAGCGCAAGAATCGTGAAGAAAAGCCTTTCGCTGTAATGGTGAAGGATATTTCAACAGCCGAGCGGTATTGCTATATCAATAATTCTGAGAAAGCCTTGCTCACTTCATCAAAAAAGCCCATAGTGCTCTTAAAAAAACGCAATAGGAATATGTTCCAAGCAGCTTCGCCCAACAATAGCCGCTTGGGTGTTATGCTTCCTTACACTCCGCTTCATGCGCTGATTATGCAGCATTTTGATTGCTTGGTTATGACAAGCGCCAACATTTCAGATTCTCCTATGTTTTTTGAAGAATCCCCAGAGCTGTTCCGTATTGCCGATGGCGTATTGTCGCATAATCGCAATATAAAAAGGCGTGTTGATGACAGCGTAATGACAGTCGTAAATAATACGCCCCATTTTTTCAGGCGTGCGCGCGGCTATGCCCCTGTGCCTATAAATATTGATTGTGATAAAGAAATTCTTGCATTAGGCGCTCAGCAGAAAAACACCTTCTGCGTAACTAAGCAGCAAAAAGCGTTCTTAAGCAGCCATATAGGTGAATTAGACGATATAGACACAATACAGCAGTATATATCTGAGATAAGCAGCTTTTGTCATCTGTTTGGCATAAAGCCTGAAATGGTTGCCTGCGATATGCACCCCGATTACTTTTCAACCGATTACGCACGCACTTTTGACTTAGATGTTCTGCAGGTTCAGCACCACTATGCGCACTTTGCTTCTGTGTTGGCTGAAAACGCGGTTAAGGAAAACGCGATAGGCTTTATATTCGACGGTACAGGCTACGGAACAGATAAAACAATATGGGGCGGAGAAATGCTGTTCGGGCAGGTAAATTCAGCTAAAAGAGCAGGGCATTTGCGGCGATTTCCGCTATTAGGCGGCGAAGCGGCAATAAAACAGCCTTGGCGAATTGGCTTAGCTCTGCTTCAAATAGCATTCGGAGGTGATATGTCAAGCTATTTCCCTGAACATGAAGGCGAAGCAAAAATTCTCTTGTCAGCCTGTGAAAAGGGCATAAACTCCCCCTTAACCTCAAGCATGGGCAGGCTTTTTGACGGTATTGCGGCAATAATAGGCTTAAGAACCGAGTGCTCATATGAAGGGCAGGCTGCAATAGAGCTTGAACAGATTATAGCCGATGAAGCTATAGATTCGAATTACAGCTTTGAAATAGCTTATGAAAATGATAATATGATATTCGATTGGATAAGCCTTGTAAGAGCTGTGGTAGCTGACATAAAGGCAGGCATAAGCAAGGGGAATATTGCAAAGAAATTTCATAATGTCTGCGTTGATTTAGTCGTAAATGCGGCTAAAATAGCGCGTGAAAGGTATTACACAAGTGCTGTCGCGCTGTCGGGCGGCGTGTTTATGAACGAATACTTATTAAAGCATTGCCAATACAGGCTGCAAGCTAATGGCTTTAACTGCTATGTGAATGTAAAAGTCCCTGCAAATGACGGTGGAATATCATACGGGCAGGCGGCAGTCGCGGCAAATTACGAAAAGGATTTTGAATTATGTGTATTGCGGTCCCGGGAAGAATAGTAAATATAGAAGCAGACGAAGCGCATATAGATTATGGCGGAGTTTCAAAAAAGGCAAGCATACGCTTAAAGCCTGATGCGAAAATAGGCGATTGCGTGTTGGTTCACGCAGGCTTTGTAATAGAGGTGTTAGATGAAACGCTTGCAGATGATGTAGAGCAGGCATTTCGCGAGATACAAGAATGAACAGCGAATATAAAAGCATAATAGATAGAATTTTTGCGCTATCGGAACAGCTTGGCAATATCAGTATTATGGAGGTTTGCGGAACTCACACCGCAAGCATTTACAAGTACGGCATATCAGATGTGCTGCCAAAAAATATCGAGCTTCTCTCAGGTCCCGGCTGCCCTGTTTGCGTTACTTCACAAATAGATATTGAAAAGGTCATTTCGCTTTTGCGATACGAGTCTGTAACCGTATGCTGCTTCGGCGATATGCTGCGAGTGCCTGCGGGCGATAATTCTTTATATAAAATGCGTGAAAACGGCTATGATGTGCGCATAATCACTTCTCCGCTTGATGTTTTGAATTTAGCACAGCAGAATCCTAACAGAATATTTGTGTTCTTTGCAGTAGGCTTTGAAACGACCGCGCCATTAACAGCGGCTTTGCTTGAATCCGCAAAAGAAGCGGGAACAAGCAATTTGTTCGTGTATTCCGCGCACAAAACCATGCCAAATGTATTGCGCGCGCTTTTTTCACAAAGCAACGAAATAGATGCGCTTATATGCCCCGGTCATGTTTCGGCCATTACAGGCAGGCGCGGCTTTGAATTTGTTGCACATGAACTCAATATGCCCGCAGTAATAGCAGGCTTTGGAGCGAAGGATATTCTCATAGCGATATATTACATTCTGAAAATGCTTACGGCTAACGAAGCAAAGTGTATTAACGCCTACCCAAGCGTAGTTCGCGAGGAAGGAAACACAATAGCGCAGTCGCTGATCAGCAAGGTATTTGAGCCAAGCGGTGCTTACTGGCGCGGCATAGGCTATATAGAAAACAGCGGTTTGAAAATAAACAGTGAATACTCTGAATTTGACGCCGAACAGCATTTTGAAATGTTATACCAAGAAGCGAATGAAAATGCAGCCTGCATTTGCGGCGAAATTCTAACCGCTAAGAAGAAGCCAACAGACTGCGCATTGTTCGGTACTGTATGCACGCCGTATTCTCCCGTAGGCGCGTGTATGGTATCTTCCGAGGGGAATTGCGCTTCATATTACAAGTACTGGAAGGAGGCATCATGGCTGATACTATAACGCTTGCGCATGGTTCGGGCGGAAAAGCATATAAGGAGCTTATAGAAAGCGTATTTATTCCTGCGTTTTCGAATGAGTGTCTAAGCAGGCTTACCGATTCGGCAGTATGCTCAGGTGCTGATAAGTTAGCATTCACTACCGATAGCTACTGCGTTTCCCCCTTGTTCTTTCCGGGTGGGGACATAGGCAGGTTAAGCGTATGCGGCACAGTAAACGACCTATCCGCAAGCGGAGCTGTTCCAAAATACATAAGCGTCGGTATGATAATCGAGGCCGGCTTCCCGATTGACAGCCTTAAAAGGATATGCGCGTCTATGGCACAAGCGGCTAAAGAAGCGAATGTAATAATAGTTACGGGCGATACAAAGGTTGTAGAAAAGGGCAACGCAGACGGGATTTACATAAACACAGCAGGAATAGGTTTGTTCGAGTGCGAGCCTGTTCCGCAGCAGGTTATGGCAGGGGATATGATAATAGCAAGCGGGCAGATTGGCAATCACGGCATAGCTATAATGTCCGCAAGGGAAAATATCGAGTTCACGCCGCCCTTTGAAAGCGATGCGGCCCCTTTGAACCGTTTAGCGCAGGCGGCTATGCGCATTTGCCCCGAGGTTCACGCAATGCGCGACCCCACGCGCGGCGGACTTGCTCAGTCGCTATGCGAATGGTCATGCAGCGATATTGATATTGCGGTGTATGATTCGAAAATACCTCAAAAAGTGTCCGTGTCATCAGCCTGCGAGCTATTAGGTCTTGATATTATGCAGATTGCGAATGAAGGCGTTATGCTGTTTGCTGTTCCACGAGATTATGCCGAAGCAGTTGTTCAAGCCTTGCGCAAAGAAAGGTATGGCGAGCATGCCTGCATTATTGGCGAGGCAATAAAAGGCACAGGAAATGTATATGCAGTTTCAGAGTTAGGCACAAAGCGCATAATCCGTATGCCCGTAGGCGAGCTTTTGCCGAGAATATGTTGACAGCACTAAACATTTTGCGCCCTGACCAGCGTTATTGAACACAGTCAGAGCGCAAGGAGATTTTGAGAAGATGCTTCAAAGCAAAATATCGATGCGGATTTTATTAAGTAATATATGATGATAGCAAGTCGCTTTTGCTCGTTAGGCGGTTGAGCATTGCCCGACGAATCGAATTTATGATTATCGCCTCTGGAACTTCCTCAGCGAAGCGACTACGCTATACAGCACATCTGAAACAGCGTCTATTTCCTGCAAGGTCGTGCTTGGGCATAGGCTGAAACGAATAACCGAGTCCTTGCGTTCCTTTGGCAGTCCCATAGCGTCTAAAACCCTGCTGCCCTTCTTGTGAGAGGAGCACGCCGAGCCGGTTGAAACATAAATACCCTTTTCGCTAAGCACATTAAGCAGCACTTCACCACGCACGCCCAAGAAAGAGGCATTGAGAATATGCGGTGCGCCAATTTTGGGGTCGCAGCCGTTAATGGTGGTGTATGGAATGCTCAATATGTTATTGGCAAGTCTTAGCTTGCACTTATACATGGACTCTATGTACCTGTCCTGATTGTTCATGTAGTCTTCAATAGCCGCGTCCATAGCCATTATGCCCGGAACATTGGTTGTGCCCGAGCGCAAGCCTCTTTCCTGACCGCCACCTATAAGACTGCCGAAGAACTTAGTGTCCTTTGCCACATATAAAGCCCCTATTCCCTTTGGCGCGTGGATTTTGTGGCCGCTTATAGAGTATAAGTCGCAGTTAGGTGCTGAAAATGGCAGCTTCCCGTAGCCCTGAACGCCGTCGCTGTGAAATACGGCGTTTGGAGCTAACGCGTTAATCATTGCGCGGCACTTGCCAATATCATTTATTGTGCCTGTTTCGTTGTTCACCTGCATTATTGACACCAATGCGGTGTTGCGGTTTAGCAGCTCCCCGAATGCGTTCATATCAAGGCCGCCGTCCTCATGCACAGGCGCGAATTTTACGTCATAGCCCATGTTCTTTAAGAATACGAACACCTCGTACACCGAAGGGTGCTCAACCGCGGAGCAAATCAGCCTGCTGCCCGGCTTTGCGTTTTTTAGGATTGTACCTATAATTGCAGAGTTGTTGCTCTCTGTTCCGCCTGAGGTATAAATTATCTCATCAGCAGTACAGTCAAGGGTTTTGGCTAATCTTTCACGCGCCTTTTTAACATCTCTTTCAACATTTACTGCCGAAATATACGCACTTGCAGGATTGTAAAATGCATCTGTCATATACTTTCTTGCAACCTCCGCAGCTCTCTCGCTTACACGGGTGGTTGCGCTGTTGTCTAAATAAATCATCGCCTTCTCCATGCTCTTTATTATTCCCTAAGGGCTTGTATAATATAGTATATGCGTTCGCAGTATAATCTGGTATAGCAAAATTCATCTGCACAGAGCTTTTATTGCCTGTGCTTTATCAATAGCGATTTGCGTTTTTAGCTCGTTTATATCCTCGAATTTTCTTTGCTCTCTGAGCCATTCATGGAATTCAACTGTAATTCCCTTATCATATATGTTTTCGTTGAAGTCGATAATATAGGTCTCTATTGAGAATGGCTGATTTCCGAAAGTCGGGTTGTTGCCAACATTGGTAACACCTAAATATACATCGCCGTCAACATATACTCGCGTGGCATATACGCCGAACTTAGGCACAACCTTGTCGCCGATATCAACTATGTTCGCGGTAGGAAAGCCCAATCGCCTGCCGACTTGCCTGTTTGGTATCACTCGTCCTGCTATTCGATACGGACTTGTCAGCATATTGTTTGCGATCTCAATTGCGCCGTTCTCAATTGCATTTCTTATGCGTGTGCTCGAAACCGTTTCGCCCATGTATATAACAGGCGCAATCCTCTCGACAGCAAAGCCGTATTCCCTCCCGATTTCTAACAGCTTTTCCGTATTGCCTGCGCCGCGCTTCCCGAATGTATAGTTAAAGCCGGCTACAACAGTGTTGAAGTTGAGCCTTTCTTTTAGCGCGAGTATAAAATCTAATGGAGGAGTGTTACACAGATTTTCGTTGAAATTATCTGCAACTATATTCGAGATACCCAAAGCTTTTATTGCAAAAAAGCGCTCTTCGTTTGTGAGAATAAGGCGCGGCTTGTTCTCTTTCGCGTATATGCTCATAGGGTGATTCAAAAAAGTATAAACAATGGGTATAGTGTGCGTTTTCTCGCTTATCTCCAATGTTTTTTTGATAAGCTGGGCGTGTCCAATATGTACGCCGTCAAAGAAGCCCAGCGCAACAGTTGTCTTTTCTTTTGTGTGTAGGTTAAAGCTCATTTTATTCCTCAAAAAACATAGTCTTTATTCTTAATTCACCAGAGGCTATTTCCCCTATGCCAATAAATATGTCGTTATAGTAAACTAAGCGCACGCTTTTATGCTCTTTGGCATTATACGGTATGCTCGCCCCGTTTATAAGCAGGCGAAAAGCTCTCTCGTTGTTTTTTAGCTTTATTTTACCCAAATAGCTAAGCGCTTCATCTACTCTTGTAATGTGCTTGTCCAGCTCATTGCTTGAAACAGCCTCGTTCAGCTCTTCTATGGATATTGCGCTCTCAATCGTGAAATCTCCCGACTGAGTTCTCTCTAAAAACGAAATATATCCGTAGGTGTTAAGCGCGTGTGCAATGTCTTGGCAAAGCGTTCGTATATATGTGCCTCTTGAACAGCCTATGCGCAGAAGAAAGCGGTTTCTATCAGTCTGCCTTAATATGTCGATGTAGTGAATAATGGCTTTTCGCGGCTCGCGCTCTACTACTATGCCTTTTCTTGCGGCTTTGTAGAGCCTTTCACCGTCAACATTAACGGCCGAATACATGGGCGCTAACTGATATATCTCGCCTATGAACCTTGCTTTTGCACGCTCCAGCTCAAAAAGCGAAACATTACATTCTTTTTTTGCTGTAACAGTGCCGTAAGAATCTAATGTATCGGTTTCTATGCCGAATGTGAACTCCGCAATGTATTCCTTGTCTTTATCTACCAAGTAATCGAACAGCCTTGTGGCTTTTCCAACTAAAATAGGCAAAACGCCGCAAGCTCCCGGGTCAAGCGTGCCTGCGTGTCCTACCCTTTTAATAGATAACGCCCTTCGTACATCCTGCACAACATTTGAGGATGTCATTCCGGGCGGTTTTAGAATATTTAATACTCCGTCGAACATTTATGCTTCAAGCGCTTCAATTGCAGCAGATACAACCATATCGTAAAGCGTTTCAAACGGCATATCCGTCTTAAATCCGGCTGCGTGGACATGCCCGCCGCCGCCAAAGTTCTGCGCCAATGCCGCTACATCGCTTTCACCTTTGCTGCGCAAGCCCACCTTGTATGAACCGTCTTGACATTCGCGCATCAGAATCGCAATCTCAACGGTTTCAATATCGCGCAAGTGGTCTATTATGCCCTCTGCATAGTCGCCCTTTGCGTTGTATCTCTGCAAATCCTGCTGTGTTATTACTGAAATAGCAATTCTATCGTTGCGCTTCAATTCAAATGTTGACAGTGCAAAGCCTAACAGCTTTGTTTTAGCAAGCGGAACATTCCTATACACAAGCGTATTCAATTCAGCCGGCTTTGCGCCGAAGCGCAGCAGCTCCGCCGCGATCTCAAATGTGTTTGAGCTTGTATTCGTGAAGGAAAAATTCCCCGTATCCGTCATTATAGATGTGTATAAGCAGTCCGCAATCTGTGATGAAACGAAGCCCAGCATATTTTTTATAAGCTCGAAAATTATTTCGCCCGTAGCTGCAAGGTATGGGTGCACCTCGTTGTGCATAGCGAACATAGAATTCGTGCTGTGGTGGTCGATGGATATTGTGTTCTTCGCCGCTTCGAAAAGCTTAGTCGCAGACCCAAGTCTTGAAATATCCGCACAGTCTATAGCTATTGCGGTTTCGAATCTGCTTGCCTTGTCGGGCGTTATAATTTCTTCAGAGTAGGGCAGGAAGGAATATGTATGGGGAATCCTGTCTTGGCATATTATTGCGCATTGCTTGTTCATGAGCTTTAGAGCAGAATACAATGCCAAGCCTGAACCGACAGAATCGCCGTCGGGAGAGATATGTATTATTAGCGCAAATCCGTCGTTTTGCTTTATGAACTCGGATATTGCGTTAATTCCTTCGTAGCTTTTTAGCATATCATTCCTCCTGCTTGGTTTCGTCGTCTTTTTGAATGTTCAGTCTATTTAGTATCTCACCGATATGCACGCTATACTCAATTGAGCTGTCAAGCGAGAATGTAATCTGCGGCAAGCGGCGAATCTGCATGCGGTTCCCTAATTCACGCGCAATAAAGCCCGCGGCGTGGTTAAGCGCTTCAACAGTACTGCTTCGTACCTTATCGTCTTTATCATACACGCTTACGCGCACCTTAGCTATTTTGTAGTCGTTTGTAATGCTTACGGAAACAATAGTCGTCATATCGCTTATGCGCGGGTCCTTCATTTCGCGTATTATTTCCGAAAGCTGTTTTTTGGCTTCCTCATTTATCCTGTCAAGGCGCTTTACTGCCATACTTCCTCCAAATCAGCTAATACTTGTTCGCTTAACTTCCTCGATCATAAAGGCTTCTATTATGTCGCCCTCCTGAATATCGTTAAAGCCTTCAATGCCTATGCCGCATTCATAGCCTGTCAATACCTCGCGCACATCGTCCTTAAAGCGCTTCAGTGAGGAAATCTTGCCCTCGTGAATGACTATGCCGCCGCGTACTATACGCACCTGAGCGTTGCGCGTTACCTTGCCCTCCTGCACATAGCCGCCGGCAATAGTGCCAATGCCCGATATTCTGAATATCTCGCGTATTGCTATGCTGCCAAGCTCGACCTCTTTGTATTCGGGATCAAACAAACCAAGCATAGCCTTCTTAATATCCTCTATTGCGTTGTAAATTACTCTGTATAGGCGCACATCTACATTTTCGCGCTCCGCTGCTACCTTAGCACCTGCGTCGGGGCGAACATTGAAGCCTATTACTATAGCATTTGAAGCCGACGCGAACATTATGTCCGTATTCGTAATCGCGCCAACGCCGCCATGTATGCACTTTACCTTAACTTCGCCTGTTGACAGCTTCTCAAGCGCCTGCTTAACAGCCTCAACCGAGCCCTGCACATCTGCCTTTACTATTACATTAAGCTCTTTTACTTCGCCCTCTGATATTTGAGTGAACAAGTCGTCTAACGAAACCTTGCTCATTTGCTTCAGTTGTTCAGCCTTTTGCTTGTCTTTGCGTTCCTCCGCTACCTGACGGGACAGCTTATCCACTTCCGCTACATTCAGTATATCGCCTGCGGAGGGCACCTCTGAGAAGCCCAGCACCTGAACAGGCATGCTCGGACCTGCTTCCTTTACGCGCCTGCCCTTGTCGTCTAACATTGCGCGTACTCTGCCGTATGCTGTGCCTGCTACGATGGTGTCGCCAATTCGCAATGTGCCGTTCTGAACGAGAACAGTCGCAACAGGACCCTTGCCCTTGTGCAGCTCCGCTTCAATAATAGTACCCTTTGCCAAGCGGTTGGGATTAGCTTTCAGCTCAAGCACCTCCGCCTGCAAGAGTATCATTTCAAGCAGCGTGTCAAGCCCTATGCGCTTTTTAGCGGAAACATTCACGCAAATAGTATCTCCGCCGTATTCTTCTATTAGCAGTTCGTGCTCGGTAAGCTGCTGCTTTATGCGCTCGGGGTTCGCTGTGTCTTTATCTATCTTGTTTATTGCAACAATTATCGGAACATTCGCTGCCTTAGCGTGGTTTATAGCTTCAATGGTTTGGGGCATTATGCCGTCGTCAGCCGCAACAACAAGTATAACGATATCCGTTACCTGTGCACCGCGTGCGCGCATTGAGGTAAACGCCTCATGACCGGGAGTATCAATGAATGTGATAGACTTCCCGTTGCATGTAACCGTATATGCGCCTATGTGCTGTGTAATGCCGCCGGCCTCTTCAGCAGTAACGGAGCTTTGCCTTATTGCGTCTAACAATGAGGTTTTGCCATGGTCAACATGTCCCATTATGGTTACAACGGGAGGACGCGGCTGTAATAAGCTCTCATCTGTATCCTCATCAGCGCTCTCGAATAGTATTTCCTCATGCGTCTTTGCAAGCTTTAATTCTAACTCTATGTTGTATTCCGCGGCTATTATCTCTGCTGTATCATAGTCTATTTCTTGATTGATAGTAGCCATAATGCCCAAATCGAAAAGACGCTTTATAATATCCGAAGCGGGCTTGCCAAACTTCTCCGCAAGCTCTTTTATAGATACTCTTTCGCTTGTTAAAACAGCCTTTTCTATTACAACCGGCTCGGGCTTGTGGCGCGGAGCCTGCTGCTTCTTCGATTTCTTGCGGCTGCCCATGCGAATATCGTCGTCGAATATGATTTCCGGCGCGGCTTCCTTCGCTTTTGCCTTCTTGCTCTTTACATGGCGTTCACTTTCGTATGAGCGCGCAAATGTATTCTTGCCTGGCTTGCTCTTGTCATTAGCTGTACGCGAGAAAGGCTTTGTTGGCTTCTCAATAATAGTGGGAGTAAACACTTCGCCAGCAGCTTGCTTTTTGTGCATTGAGGCAGGCTGAGTCTTTGCAGGTCTTTCTTCTCTAACACGCGGAGGTTGCTTTTTCGGTTCCCTTGCTTCTTGCAGCTTAGGCGCTTTTTCTTCCTGCTTCACGGGCTCGGGTACGGGTTCGGCTTTTACTTCGGGCGCTATTACTTCTTCCGGCACCCCATGCGCTTCTACCTTCGGTTCAACAGGCTGTTCCTCAACAACGGGTTCTTGCGCGGTAGCCTTCGCTTCTTCGGCATCGGAAATATACGCATTGCCTAAGCCCTCAAGAGCTTCCAAGCGCCTTTGCTCGATTTCGCGGCGCCTCGCCTCGTTCTCGGCTTCAATTTCCTTTGCTTTCAGGTTGTCGGCTATGCGCTTAGCATTCATAATAGAGTGCTCGACTATAGACTGCATTTTGCTTATGCGCTCAATAAGCTTTTTCGCCGATTCCTCGTACTGCTTCGCAATATCCATGGGTTTCTTCGCTGCCATCAATAAACACCTCCGTGTTTCGTATTCTGCGTGTGTGAAGCATTATCGTTTGTAACAATGTTCAATTCATTTAATATCATATCAGAAAACTCTTTTCCTGTAATTGCAAAAACTACTTTTGCTCTCCTGCCGGTTATGCTCGAAGCGTCATCGAACTCAACATATTTTACATCATAAAACGCGCTCGCGTCTTTCCAGCGCTTTTTTGTGCGCTCGCTTGCCTGTGAATCCACAACGATTAAGTACGCCTTTCGTGAAACGACAGCCTTGTTTACTGCGAATTCACCGGAAGCGATTTTGCCTGCCTTTGCTGCGAATCCCAATGCCGCGCGGATTTTGTCGCTCAAGCAATTTCCTCCCTAATCATGTTGTGAATTTCCTCGCCGGTCTGTATGCCTAAGGCGCGGTCAATGCTTTTGCGCTTTATTGCCTTCTCAACACAATCAGCGTTTTTGCAAACATATGCACCCCTGCCCGATACCTTGCCGACATGGTCTATCACGACAGAGTCGTCGGGCTTCTTTACTATGCGAATCAGCTGCGGCTTATCAAACATCTGCCTGCATGCTACGCACATACGCTGCGGTGTCCGCTTTTGCTTCATTGATTCTCCTCAAATGCTCGCTTTAAGTCTGCAAATGTGGCTTCCTCGCGCTTGAATGTAGGCTGGGATAAATCCAAGTCATCAGCGTCAGAAGCTTTCTTAATATCGATTTTCCAGCCCGTAAGCTTTGCGGCTAATGAAGCGTTCTGCCCGCCCTTGCCTATAGCAAGCGATAATTGGTCGTCAGGCACTATAACCCTTGCTGCTTTCTCGGCTTCATTTATATAAACCAGCTGTACCTTTGCGGGGCTTAACGCCTTTGCTATAAATACTACCGGGTCGCTGTCCCACTCTATTATATCAATTTTTTCGTTGTTTAGCTCGGCAACTATGTTTTCTACGCGAATTCCACGCTGTCCAACGCACGCACCTACGGGGTCAACCTGTGGATTGCTTGACCAAACGGCTATCTTTGACCGTGAGCCGGGGTCTCTCGCAACAGCCTTTATCTGTACTATGCCCGATTGAATCTCAGGCACTTCCATTTCAAACAAGCGCTTAACAAGACCCGAATGTGTGCGCGAAACCAATATCTGCGGGTTCTTGCTCGTTTTTCTTACTTCCATTAAGTAAACCTTTATACGCTTGTTCTTGGTATATGTTTCACCGGGCATCATTTCGCCTGTGGGTATTATGCCTTCCGTTTTTCCAAGCTCAACTATTACGCCGTTCTTTTCAACATGGCTGACTATAGCCGTAAGCGCCTCGTTTTCTTTTTCGGAATATTCTTCGTAAATTATTCCGCGTTCGGCTTCCCTAATGCGCTGAATTATAATCTGCTTTGCGGCGGTTGCAGCAATGCGCCCGAAGTCCTTCGGGAATATTTCTTCCTCAGCATAGTCGCCAACCTCGTACTTGGGGTTTATAAGCCTTGCCGCTTCTAAGGAAATCTCTAAGTTCTTAAACTCAGGGCTGACCGTTTCGACTACGCGGCGGATTGAGAACAGCTGAATCTCACCGGTTTCGCTGTCTATTGTTACGCGAACATTCGCGTTTGTGCCGTATGTGCGCTTATATGCCGACACCAATGCGGCTTCAATGGCTGAAAGCAGGGAATCCTTGCTTATGCCCTTTTGCTTTTCAAGCTCGTTTATTGCACTGATTATATCCGTTTTCATATTCACACCCCTAATTTATTAAAATCAATATGTGGAGATATATGCGCCGCGTCTTTTCTGCCAATAGTCATCAGCCTTTCTGCCTTGCCTTCAGCTATCAGCAGAGTGAACGAATCCTTATCGAAGGATTCAAGCCTTCCGCAGTATATCTTTTTACCGTCTATGGGAGAGTACAGCTTTACATCAACTTCCTTGCCGAGATTGCGCTGAAAGTCCGCATCAATTTTCAGCGGCCTGTCAATACCAACCGACGACACGCTGAGGTAGTATGATTGCGGAATAGGGTCCGCCTCGTCAAGCAAAGGCTCAACAGCGCGGCTCACAATTTCGCAATCCTCAAGCGTTATGCCGTTTTCAGAGTCGATATAGACAGTAAGCACATAGCCCTCAGGCTGTTTTGAGTATTCAATATCATAAATCGAATACCCTAACTCCGATATTTTTGTGCTTATCAGCTCTCTAACAATCTCCGTTATTTTCAAGCCATTTTCTCCTTTAATTCTCATGATGGAGCCTATCATAATTAAAGAGCGGGAAAACGCCCACTCTTTCACAATCAGCATGGTTCCATCATATTAAAAGCATAATACCATAATTTTTCATACATTGCAAGCGTTTTTGCATTTTTAGTATGCTGTAAAATCAAAAAAATAGTACCTTTTCTTTCGAAAAAGTAAGCAAATCACTTTTTTGATAGAACTCTGTCTGTTTTTGGCTTTTTAGGCTTGCTCATACTCAAATCACTTAAATATTAAGTGAAATAGATTCATGTCAAGTAATATAAACAATCCCAGAATACCTGTGTATATTGAGAAGCCCCATAGCTTTTTTGTGGAAATCAGTTTTATCATAAAGCGTACAGCAAAATAACCCGATACAAAAGCCGCTATCATTCCTATAATAACTTCTGCCCAAGGTATGTTAGAAACCCCGGTTTCAAATAAGTAGGGTATTTCGGTAACGAAGCCGCCGATTATCGCGGGAATAGACAGCAGGAAAGAGAATTCCGCCGCGTCCTCGCGCAACAAACCGAATATCTTAGCGCCTGCAATGGTAGAACCGGAGCGCGACACGCCGGGAAGAACTCCAATGCCCTGCATAAAGCCTATTCCTATTGCCGCAGGGTACTTCATGTCCTTAATTGCGTATTCGTCTTTATTCTTGCTTGCGTGAACTGAAATGAAATCAGATATTAGCAGTATAACCGCTGTAAATATAAACGAAATTCCCACTAACGCGCCGGTTTCCATAGCTTCGTCAAAGAAGCTCTTGAAAAGCAGGTATATAGCGACTGTTACAATAGTCGAAGCAATCAGCAGATAGGTTTTTTTCTGAAAAGGATGCTTTAATAGGTCGAGCAGGGTCCTTCTATACACTATGCACACAGCAAAAAGCGTGCCTATATGCAGCATTACAGAAAAGAATATGCCGCCCTCCTGTATTCCAAATGCCTGTTGCAGTATAAACAAATGCCCCGAGCTTGAAATAGGCAGGAACTCAGCCAAGCCCTGTACCAAGCCGAGTATAATGGCAACTACAATATTCATTGCTTCCTCCTTGCAGAACTTCGACAAAGCATACGCCGCTCTGCTGATATGAAATTATGCGAACCTTGCGCATACGAAAGGTTGCTTGACGAGTCCCGTAAAATCGGGGGAATAGCCCTCGATAAGTGTCGGCTGATTATATAAAAAACGCTTATTTCTAAGCGTTTGATAATGCCTATTGTGAATTACATTATTTTATGAGCAAATTGCTTATAAATGATGTCGTTTCTTCAGCAGCGGGTTTATCTAAAAAGTTTGACAGAATTAGCAAGGCTATTGCGAACGCGCCTACTAATATTGCGAAAATCACTGTCAGCTTCTGAAGCTTTGCTTCGCGGCTTGCAGCCCTGCCGCGTGTTGAAAATGCCGACGCCTCACTGCCGAATGCCGAGCCTAAGCCAGCGCTTTTGCTTTTTTGTGCCAACACTACGATAATAAGTGCAACAGCAAAAAGCACCAAAGCTATATTCAATGCCAGATTCAATATTTCCATAGGAAATCCTCCTGTTTTAACTTGCGTTTGTCTATATAACCAAGCGATTATAACACAGTATCGGTATATTAGCAAGCGAACGAATCATATATTATCCTGTTAAGACATGTTGGCGTTGCTTTCTTTTTTCCTTTATTTGAATTAGATTTCTTTTTCGATTACATTTGACAAAATTACTTGCATTTCGTGATATATTATAGTAATATATACTAAAACAGGGAGGTAACTGCCATATGCATCTTGCTGAAAGAATAGCAAATACCTTGCTTGCTTATGGTCTTAGCGAGAAGTATTTGGGATTTCACTACATGGTGTTTATATTATCGAATTATGCCCATGAGGATTTTTTATTTCATACCATGACTGAAATCTATAATGAGCTGGCGGATGAGTTCGGCGTTTCTCATAAAGCTATTCAAAAGAATTTAACATACTTTGTGAAGAAGTGCTTTGAAGAGGTGAGGAACGCTAATTTCAGCAATCTGTTCGCTCATTACGATACTAACCATTTGCCAAGCTCAAAGGAGTTTGTTACGCTCTTTCTGGCGCAGAAAAAAGAATGGATGAAGAAATATCAGAATTAGTTATCCATGTTAAGTACTAAGCAAGCAAAATCAAAAGAAAAAGGCAAGATAGAAGCAGACAGCACAGTATTTCAAAATAAAGTTAACTTTCGTCCGGTATTCTTGGCTGCGCTTGGAATCGGTGTTGGCGCAGCTTTTATAAAATATGCTCTCATCAGTCGCATTTTGGCATTCATTATAACTTTTATTGCAATATTCGCTTGTGTTTTCTTTATTTATATTAGGAAGGTTAGAACAATCGCGTTGTTTTCCATAGCTTTCTTAATAGGCTTTGCACTCGCGAATATCAAATATCCAAAAAACTATCCAAATGGCATATATTTGGTTAAAGGTACGGTTAGCGAAGCTTCTTACGATTATATAGAATTAAGCGGTGTTTCACTCAACGGTTCTAATATAGGAAAAAAGCTGTATGTAAAAGTCAATAATGATTATGAAATCGATACTATCGTGCAAAGTGAGCTGTATCTTAACTTCACAGCCAACGAAGCAAACATAAATACACGCCTCAAGTATTGTTCATTGAACTACATTGCCACAGCAAACGCAAACAGCGGCGAAATCGAGGTAACAGGGCAAGCAAAAACGCTTAACGGCTTTTTCAAGGACATTAGACAAATACTTCAAAACAATATAGAAGGGCTGTTCGGGCGCAACTCAAACATAATATCGCTTATACTGCTTGCAAAATCAAAGACCGCGATTGACTACGACACGCTTTCAAGCATAAGGGATTCGGGAATAGCGCACATTTTCGCGCTTTCGGGGCTGCATATTGCTATATTCGCTTGGGTGCTGATGCTTGTGTTGAAGCCGCTTTCCCCCATACTGCGTTATTCAATTTTGACGCTTTTTTTAGTCGTATATACGGCGGTAGCGGGCTTTCCGCCTTCGCTTGTGCGCTCGCTTATAATGTCGCTCTTTTTATTCTCAGCAGATATATTCAATAGAAGGAATGATACGCTTACCTCGCTTTCCGCTTCTTTAATAGTGGTATTGCTTATATACCCGTTTCAGATATTCAGCGTAGGGCTCTTGCTTTCATACTTTGCGGTGCTTGGGCTGTTGCTGCTATCAAATCCGCTTACCGACTTGCTTTCGCCCTATGTAAGCAAGCAAGTACTCACGCCTATTGCTTCAACTGTTAGCGCTACGCTTGGCACATTTCCTGTTTCATCATACTTCTTTAAGCGGTTTCAGGTTTATAGCGTAATAACTAATGTAATTGCAATTCCTATTTCGTCGGCATCGCTAATCTCTGCGTTTGTGGGTACGCTTATAGGGTTTTTCAGCAAAGCGCTGGCAACGCCTTTCGTGTTTGTAGCGAACACTGCTATGGACGCGGTGCTGATACTCTCTGACGCAATAGCAAATATGCCATTAGCGACAGTTTCAGTAGGCACTATGCCTTTGTTGACGGCTGTGCTGTACTACCTTGCGCTGTTTGCTGCTTCTGATTATTTTATTGCAATGCCGAATAGAATTGATGACGCAGCAATATCGCAGGCGCGAAAATATAAGCTGAAAATATCTGTAATGCTCATTACTGCAACAGCTATTAGCTTGCTTGTGTTTATGTAACTTAGTTACATATCATATATTTGTGGAAAATTTAGAAAAAGCGGTTGACAAAGGTAAGTTATAGGTATATTCTGCATATCATAGTAATTATGTAGGAATTAGAAGGAGGCTATTATGAAAAGGATTTATTCAAGCATTACAGAGCTGATTGGCGGCACTCCATTGCTGGAGCTCAATAGCTTTGCAAAAGGTCAGAAGGCTAAGATACTTGCAAAGCTTGAGTACTTTAACCCGGCAGGCAGTGTTAAGGACAGAATCGCAAACGCAATGATTAGCGACGCGGAGAGTAAAGGTCTGTTAAAGCCCGGTATGGTCATTATTGAACCCACCAGCGGCAACACAGGCATTGGCTTGGCGGCAGTCGCGGCGGCAAAGGGCTATCGCTTGATACTCACAATGCCCGAAACAATGAGCATAGAGCGCAGGAATCTTCTGAAAGCCTATGGCGCGGAGCTGGTGCTAACCGAAGGCGCTAAGGGTATGAAGGGCGCAATCGAAAAGGCGAAGGAGCTCTTAAATGAAACACCCAACTCATTTATGCCCAGCCAATTCTCAAATCCTGCTAACCCGAATGTTCATAGGGAAACCACAGGTCCGGAAATATGGGAAGACACAGAAGGCAATGTAGATATTTTCGTAGCCGGCATAGGAACAGGCGGAACAATTACAGGCGCAGGCTCATATCTTAAATCGAAGAACCCGAACATAAAAATAGTTGCGGTTGAGCCCTTTGATTCGCCCGTACTATCACAGGGCAAGTCCGGGCCGCATAAGATTCAGGGCATTGGCGCAGGATTCGTGCCTGATGTGCTTGACACCTCAGTTTATGATGAAATCATCACCGTAAAGAATGAGGAAGCCTTCCAAACAGGGCGCGATTTTGCAAGAGCCGAGGGCGTGCTTGTAGGCATTTCATCGGGCGCTGCGCTTTTTGCTGCTATGCAGTTAGCGAATAGACCGGAGAACGAAGGCAAAACAATAGTAGTAGTATTGCCTGATACTGGTGAAAGGTACTTATCAACAGCATTATTTTCGGAGTGAGTTAATATGAAAATATCCACAAGGGGCAGATATGCGTTACGCTTGATGGCTGACCTTGCGAATAACCCGAATGACGAATACATCGCATTGAAGGAAATATCTCAGCGTCAGGAAATTTCCATAAAGTATTTAGAGCAGATTGTATCCACTTTGTGCAAGGCGGGCTATGTAAAGAGCTCGCGCGGAGTTGCAGGCGGATACAAGCTGGCGAAGCCTGCCGAAGAATACACCGTGGGAATGATTCTCAGGCTCATTGAGGGCAACCTTGTTCCGGTAAAGTGTATGGAAAATGAGCCTAACTGTTGCCCAAGATATGAGAAATGCGCTACAATAGGTGTTTGGGAGAGAATCAACGACGCTGTAAACGGTGTAGTAGATAGCATAACGCTTGCGGAGCTGGTAAACAATCCGCATAGCGTTGAGTTCGGGTGTAAAGAGTAGGGGAACACTATATTTGGAGGAAGCATGGAGTTTATTGACAGCTGGGTGAGCAGTAGCGCAGACAGCCTTGTAAAAGAATTAGTCAAAAAGAACAAAAGCAATCTTCTTGGCAACAGGATATTGGGCTATACCACACGCAAACAGGTAATACAGGTATTGCACGATTTGCGAAGCCTTATACTCCCGGGCATTTTTGAAAGTGAGCCGGCAAATAACGATACTATAGAGGTAGTATTAGCTCAAAGCATACCCAAGGTAGCTTACGACCTTTGCACTATCATAAAAAGCGTACTTTATTATGAGTGTCAAAAGGCAAGCGTTCCCGAAGAATGTCTGAGGAGAGCCGAGAGAATAACAGTCAAGGTGTTAGAGGGGCTGCCTGCGGTTCGCGAAGTATTGGATATGGATATTCGCGCGGCGTATGAGGGCGACCCTGCTGCCAAATCGTTTGAGGAAATTATACTGAGCTATCCATGCTTTGAGGCAATAAGCATTTTCAGGATTGCGCATTTGATTGGCAGTCTTGGCGTGCCGATTATTCCAAGAATAATGACCGAGTACGCGCACAAGAATACGGGAATTGACATTCATCCCGGCGCGCAGATTGGCAACAGCTTCTTTATAGATCATGGAACAGGCGTAGTAATAGGCGAAACCTGCGTAATAGGCAATAATGTTAAGCTGTATCAGGGCGTTACATTAGGCGCTAAGAGCTTCCCTCTTGATGAATCAGGCAATCCCGTAAAGGGCATAAAGCGTCATCCGAATATTGAAGACAATGTTATTATCTATTCGGGAGCGACGCTTTTAGGCAATATCACAATAGGGCATCACTCCATAATAGGCGGTAATGTTTGGCTCACCGAATCGGTAAAACCGTATTCAAAGGTGTTCAACAGCCAACCTGCACCTGTCATTAAATCGAGTTAAAACCTCTGCAATAGTTTTAATCCCAGTGAAAAGCCCCAACGCAATAGCGTCAGGGCTTTTTGGTTTTCATAATGTTACATACTATAAGTGCAAGCACAATTAAATTGCATACGCTGCTTAAACATTGCCATTTACAATAAAATTACGCTAAATAATTAAATTACACTTGACGAATCAAATATACATGCCCTAATAATATAACAAGTCACGTAGAGACAGTCGTGTTGATGTCGAAATAAGTAACGTTCAGAACGGCTGAAAATATTTGGTTTGATAGGCAATGTAAAATAAAAGTTAATAATTCGACTTAGTTTGCCCGGTATGTGTTTGTGGAAACATATCGAGGGGTGTTTTTAATTGAAATTATTTGCTAAAATTAGGTTAAGATGATAGAATACTGAGGTACTTTTATTATTAAATAAATAGAAATCATATATTGTATTAATCAGGGGATTTACAATGATAAACTACGATAGAGTTGTAAAATATTGGAATAAAGTATTTGGAGAAACCAATAAAGGCCCTATTAAAACAGCGAGTATAGGCCAAAATGATTTAGATAAGGCATTAGATTGGCTTTGTCAAAATTCAAATTCCATACTCGATTTTGGTTGCGGTAATGGGGTTATGTTGTTTAAGTGTTGTCTAAGAGGAACCAAAAATCATAGAGGTATTGATATTTCAAAGGAAGGAATAAAAGTTGCCAAAGAAATTCAAGAGATAAGCGAGAAAGAGGGTTTTACTTTTACTGTAGGTGGAGTGGAAGAACTGGAAGCCATATCTGATGGCTCATTTGATGGAGTTATACTATCT
>FZPS01000220.1_pt190 | contig 23333 bp, 26 predicted proteins | sample 1817821 | NCBI WGS metagenome assembly FZPS01 (sample SAMEA104158645, study PRJEB21678) | metagenome | place: Germany | collected 2015-04-21 | reverse complement strand
AGCATTTATCCGCCATAGCTCAGTTGGTAGTAGCGCATGACTGTTAATCATGATGTCGTAGGTTCGAGTCCTACTGGCGGAGTTTAAAAGCGGTAGACGGAGAGCAACTCATTGAGTTGCTTTTTTTCTGCATTCATTTGGACATTTTTGTCATGTCCCTTTTTCCTAATCCTTTCTATAATAAGGGTACCTTAACAATAAAAAGGAAAAAGGAGATCGTAACAGTGGATTTTGAACGCTATTTTCAAACGGTTAAACCAATCATTTTAAAATTACGCCGTCATTATTTTGTTAAACTCTGGGACTATGAGGATTGGATTCAAGAGGGTAGAATTGTCTTCTTCCAACTCTTAGAGGAGCATCCAGACCTTTTAATTAATGAAGGCAAACGCTATAGTTACTTTAAAACAAAATTTTCTAACCATGTTAAAGATACTATCCGCCATCAGGAATCCTTTAAACGGAAATTTAATCGCATGCCTTATGAGGAAATCGGTGATATTAGTCACTGTGTACCCCAGGTATCTTTCTTTGAAGTCGCAGATTACGTGGCTTATCAGGATAGCTTAGCTCGTCTACGAAGAATATTGGGAAGAGAAGAGCGACAGAAGTTGGAAAAAGTGATTCGTGGGGAACGTTTTGAAGGGAAGAAAGCCTTCTTAAAAAGCATCGAACCCTATTTTTCAGATTTTAGACCATAGGAAAAGACCAGAGGATTCTGGTCTTTTGCCTACTCTTCTGCTCGGAAGAAGGCTTTGTAAAGGGCACGAACGGCCTCTTTTTCGTGTTCTGTTTGAGTAACGAACATAACAGATACTTCGCTTGATCCTTGAGAAATCATTTCCAAGTTAATGTGTTTATCTGAGAGTGCTTTGGTTGCTGTTGCAGTGACACCAATGTGGTTTTTCATATCTTCACCAACAATCATGATGATTGAAAGGTTGTGTTCGATATCGACTTCATCTACGCCAAGTTCACGAGTTAAGTATGAAGTGATTTCTTGTTCTTTGATTGGTGTAAGTTCACGTTCGCGAACGATGACTGACATGTCATCGATACCTGTTGGAATGTGTTCCCAACGGATGTTTAAGTCTTCAAGAATTTGAAGGACTTTGCGACCAAAACCGACTTCGCGGTTCATAAGGTATTTAGACAAGTTGATACTTGCAAATTCGTCATCAGCAGCGATACCAATAACAGGAACTGTAGGCCCACTGTGTTTTAATGTAATACGTGTTCCTGGGTGTTCGGGGTTGTTTGTATTTTTGATGACGAGAGGAATTTTACCTCGGTAAGCAGGAATAAGTGCTTCATCGTGGAGCACTGAAAATCCAGCATAAGCAAGTTCACGCATTTCACGGTATGTTAATTCTTGGATTGTGTGAGGTTTGTGAACCACTCCAGGGTGAGCTGCGAAGATACCATCGACATCGGTAAAGTTTTCATACAAGTCTGCTTTGACACCTGCAGCAACGATAGAACCTGAAATATCTGAACCACCACGTGAGAAAGTACAGATTTGGCCATCAACTGTAACTCCAAAGAAGCCTGGGATAACAAGGATTTCTTCTGAATCACGTAATTCTTCGAGTTTATCGTAGCTTGATGGAAGAATACGAGCATTTCCTGGTTCACTTGAAACAATGATACCTGCTTCTTTAGGGTGAACATAGCGTGCATTGAGTCCATTTTTACGGAAAAATTCTGCTACGAGTTTAGCGTTATTATCCTCACCAGCTGCTAGGAATGTGTCATATAGAAATTCGTTACATTCAATAGGAAGTGTCGCTAGAGTTGTAATCGCACCTGCAATTTTGCTCATAATTGATGAACTGAGTCCAAGCTCATCTGCAATGGCTTGGTAACGGTTAATAATCCATTCTTGTGCAGCAGTGACATCATCACCTGAGGTGTAGTTCTTGTAATACTTAATAAGAGCATCGGTTACCTTAGTATCTTCTGAGTTACGTTTTCCGGGTGCTGATACAACAACAAAACGTCGTTCGTTATCAGATTTCACAATATTCAAAACTTTTTTTAGTTGTTCAGCCGAAGCCAGTGAACTACCACCAAATTTGATTACTTTCATGACCTTCTCCACTTTTCTAAAATTTGTATACAATTATAGCAAAATTCTGAAAATTTGTCAGTAGTTTTTCAAATAAAAAGATAGTATAATAGAGGAATGGAAAAATTTAAAGCAATTATTTTTGATATGGATGGTGTCTTATTCGATACTGAGACGTTTTATTATCGCCGTCGCGAGAAGTTTTTGGCTAACAAAGGGATCAGTATAAAGCACTTACCACCTAGTTTCTTTATCGGCGGTAATATGAAACAAATCTGGCCAGACATTTTGCGTGATGATTTGGACAAATGGGATACTGATCAGCTGCAAAAAGAGTATTCTATTTACAAAAAAACGCATCCGCTTCCTTACAAAGACTTGATTTTTGAAGATACTTTTAAAGTGGTCAAAGGACTTTTTGAAAGGGGGTACCGTTTAGGGCTAGCTTCTAGCTCAACTAAACATGATATTTTGAAAGCTCTTGAGGAAACACACTTAAGAGAGTATTTTTCAGTGATTTTGTCTGGTGAAGAATTTGAAAAAGGAAAACCACATCCTGCGATTTATCAAGAGGCAAGAAAACAACTTGGTTTTAACAATGACGAAACGCTAGTTATTGAAGACAGCGAAAAAGGGATTCAGGCTGGTGTTTCTGCTGACTTAGAGGTTTGGGCGATTGAAGATCAGTTATTTGATATGAACCAGAGTAAGGCAAGTCGTCTGATAGATAATCTGACTCAAGTTATCGAAGATTTATCCAAATAATGATGCCAAAGTAGGAGTAATCCTACTTTTTTATATAATACTTTGATATTTAAAATATTAAAAAATCAAAGTAAATTACTTAAATCGCCATTTTTTTCTTGATTTATAAAGGAATAGTGTGCTAAAATAGCTGGTGCAAAATAGTTTAATAATCAAACTATTTTTATCACATCTGATGGAGGTAGGTAGATGTCTTTCGATAATGTGATTTATGAAAAGGGAGAAGTTGCAACTTTAACCTTGAATCGCCCAGATATTTCGAATGGTTTTAATATTCCAACTTGTCAAGAAATCCTTGAGGTTTTAGACTTAGTGAAAACAGATGATTCTGTGAAAATTTTGGTCATTCAAGCAGTTGGTAAAGTCTTTTCAATTGGTGGGGACTTGGCTGAGATGCAACGTGCGGTTGAATCTGATAACGTCGAATCGCTAGTCGAAATTGCAAGTTTAGTTAATAAAATTTCTTTTGCCATGAAAAAATTACCAAAACCAGTGATTATGAGCGTAGATGGTGCAGTTGCTGGTGCAGCAGCAAATATGGCTGTTGCGGCGGATTTTGTGGTCGCAAGCGAAAAAGCCAAATTTATTCAAGCTTTTGTTGGTGTTGGTCTTGCTCCAGATGCTGGAGGACTTTTCTTGATGAGTCGTGCTATCGGAACAATACGTGCGGTTCAGTTAGCTATGACTGGTGAAGGGGTAAATGCTGAAAAAGCCTTAGACTACGGAATCGTTTATCGTTTGTGTGAGTCTGAAAAACTTGAACGAACTACAAATCAGTTAACGAAACGCCTGCTTCGCGGTTCAATTAATTCATACCGTGCCATTAAGGAAATGTCTTGGAAAGCCCAATATGAAGGCTGGGAGGATTATACAAAACTTGAATTACAACTTCAAGAAGAATTAGCCTTTAAGGAAGACTTCAAGGAAGGTGTTCGAGCATTTGCTGAAAAGCGTCGCCCGAAATTTTCTGGAAAATAGCGTAAATAATTGTTTGATTTTCAAATTATTTTTTCAGATTAGTTCGAAATTCCTTGCAAAATATTTTGATGTTTGATATACTTTGATTGTCAAAGTTTATTTAGGAGGTGAAATCTTGGATTATAATAGAATCAATGAGTATCTAGTAGATATTTTTAATCGTGTACAGGTTATTGAAGAGACAAGTTTGAGAACTAGTCAGTTCAACGACGTTTCGTTAAAGGAAATGCACACCATTGAGATTATTGGTAAAAATTCTAATGTGACTCCAAGTGATATTGCACGTGAGTTGATGTTGACCCTCGGTACAATAACCACTAGTTTAAATAAGCTTGAGGCAAAAGGTTATATTGAAAGACAACGCTCAAAATTAGACCGTCGTGTGGTTCATTTAACTTTGACAAAAAAAGGAAGATTATTAGATAGGCTTCATCATAAATTCCACAAAAATATGGTTTCTCATATTGCGGAAGACATGAATGAAGAAGAACTAGAAGCTCTTTTGAGAGGGCTAAAAAATCTTCACAAGTTTCTTGAGGAGTTAATGTAATAATGGTATTTGCAAGAATTGCTCAGGCAGCAGCCTATGCCCCTGAACAAGTGATTACAAACGATGATTTGTCTGAAATCATGGACACCAGCGATGAATGGATTTCATCACGTACGGGAATTAGAAGACGACATATCACTCGAAATGAAACAACTAGTGATTTAGGGACGCAAGTTGCCAAGCAACTACTTTCAAAAGCTGGTTTATCAGCTGAGGATATTGATTTCATCATTGTTGCAACAATTACCCCTGATAGTCTGATGCCGTCAACAGCAGCTCGTGTTCAAGGAAATATCGGTGCTGTTAATGCCTTTGCCATGGATGTGACAGCAGCATGTAGTGGCTTTGTGTTTGCTCTTTCGACTGCGGATAAATTTATTCAATCAGGTCTTTACAAACGTGGTATTGTCATTGGTGCTGAAACATTGTCAAAAACACTAGACTGGTCAGACAGAAGCACTTCTGTTTTATTTGGTGATGGTGCTGGTGGCGTTTTGCTTGAAGCAACAGAAACAAAACATTTCCTAGCAGAATCTTTAAATACTGATGGAAGTCGTGGTCTTAGCTTGACATCAGCCAAAGTTGGCTTGTCTTCACCATTTTCTGAAAAAGAAGAGGATGATAAATTCTTGAAAATGGATGGTAGAGCTATCTTTGATTTTGCAATCAGAGATGTGGCTAAGAGTATCAAGGCACTTATTGAAACTTCTGAGGTTTCAGCTGAAGACCTTGACTACTTGCTTTTGCATCAAGCTAATATTCGTATCTTGGATAAAATGGCTCGAAAAATGTCTATTGACCGAGATAAATTCTTGGCAAATATGATGGAATATGGTAATACCAGTGCGGCAAGTATTCCAATTCTCTTATCAGAATCAGTGGATAAGGGACTTATCAAATTAGACGGTTCTCAGACAATTCTTCTATCTGGATTCGGTGGAGGTTTGACATGGGGAAGTCTAATTGTTAAAATCTAGTTACAAACTTGTGCATTATAGCATGAGATATTATATATATTTATTAAGGAGAAATTAATCATGGCAGTATTTGAAAAAGTACAAGAAATTATCGTTGAAGAACTTGGTAAAGAAGCAGAAGAAGTTAAATTGGAAACTACTTTCGATGAACTTGATGCTGACTCACTTGATGTTTTCCAAGTAATTTCTGAAATCGAAGATGAATTTGATATCCAAATCGAAACTGAAGAAGGTCTTAACACTGTAGGTGACTTGGTTGCTTACGTTGAAGAAAAAACAAAATAATGACATGGCTGGAGTTGGGATTAAAAACTAACTCCACTATATATTTAGTAGAAAGGGCTGTGGGATAAGGTTGCTAGTAAGCGAAAACTTATCTTACTCCCTCTCTTCTTATTATGATAGTTTGACTATCAAATTATTGTTTGGTAAAGACTAAGAAGGTTTAACATGAAAACACGTATTACAGAATTATTAAATATCAAATATCCAATTTTTCAAGGTGGTATGGCTTGGGTTGCCGATGGTGACTTGGCTGGTGCCGTTTCAAACGCTGGTGGTTTAGGTATTATCGGTGGCGGTAATGCCCCTAAAGAAGTTGTTAAAGCAAATATTGATAAGGTTAAACAAATTACTGATAAACCTTTTGGTGTTAATATTATGCTTTTGTCACCATTTGTTGATGACATCGTTGATCTTGTGATTGAAGAAGGGGTCAAAGTTGTCACAACTGGTGCTGGTAACCCAGGTAAATATATGGAACGTTTCCACGAAGCAGGTATCACTGTTATTCCTGTTGTTCCTAGTGTTGCACTTGCAAAACGTATGGAAAAACTTGGTGCGGATGCGGTTATCGCTGAAGGTATGGAAGCTGGTGGTCATATTGGTAAATTGACAACAATGACTCTTGTGCGTCAAGTTGTTGATGCGGTTAGTATTCCAGTTATTGGTGCTGGTGGTGTCGGTGATGGACGTGGTGCAGCAGCTGTCTTTATGCTTGGTGCTGAAGCCGTTCAAGTGGGAACTCGCTTTGCTGTTGCCAAAGAATCTAATGCACACCAAAACTTCAAAGACAAAATTTTAAAAGCAAAAGATATTGATACGGTTATTTCTGCGTCTGTCGTTGGACATCCAGTACGTGCCGTTAAAAATAAATTGACAACATCATATGCTCACGCAGAGAAAGACTTCTTGGCAGGTCGTAAGACAAAAGAAGACATCGAAGTATTGGGAGCAGGTGCTTTGCGTAATGCTGTTGTCGATGGTGATGTTGTGACTGGTTCAGTCATGGCAGGTCAAATCGCAGGTTTGATTCGTAAAGAAGAAACATGTGAAGAAATCTTAAAAGATCTCTACTATGGAGCTCAAGAAGTTATCTTAGAAGAAGCTAAACGTTGGGCTGATATTGAGAAAGATTAAAATTTCTATTTAAATAAAAAATCAAATTCCGTTTGGGAGGATTTAATGACGAAAACTGCCTTTTTATTTGCTGGTCAAGGGGCTCAAAAACTTGGAATGGCAAGTGATTTATACGAAAAATATCCTATTGTAAGGGAGACTTTTGATCAAGCTAGTTCTATTCTTGGCTATAATCTTCGTGATTTAATTGATAAGGAAGAGGATAAATTAAATCAAACACGCTATACACAGCCAGCTATTTTGACAACTTCTGTTGCGATTTATCGTTTATTGCAAGAGAAGGGCTTTAAAGCAGATATGGTTGCAGGGCTTTCACTTGGTGAGTATTCAGCCTTGGTAGCTTCAGGAGCTTTAAACTTTGAAGATGCTGTTGCTTTGGTGGCAAAACGTGGAGAATTTATGGAAACTGCAGCTCCAGCTGGAACTGGGAAAATGGTTGCTGTCATGAATACAGAAGCGTCTCTTATTGAAGAGATTTGTCAAAAAGCTTCTATTAAAGGTGTTGTGACACCAGCTAACTATAACACACCAGCACAGATTGTGATTGGTGGTGAGACTGAAGCTGTGAATTATGCTGTGGAATTGCTTAAGCAAGCCGGTGTGAAACGCCTGATTCCTTTGAAAGTTTCAGGACCTTTCCACACTGCTTTGTTGGCACCTGCTAGCAAACGTTTATCAGAAGTACTTGATAAAGTGACTTTTTCTGATTTTGAAATTCCTTTGATTGGAAATACAGAAGCTAAAGTCATGCAGTACGGCGATATCAAAGCTTTACTTGCTAGACAAGTGAAAGAACCAGTTCGTTTTTATGATTCTATCGAGACCATGCGTAAGCTTGGCATGACAGAAGTTATTGAAATTGGTCCAGGTAAAGTTTTGAGTGGCTTCCTTCGTAAAATTGATAGAAGTATTCCAACAGCAAGTGTTGAAGACGAAGCAAGCTTAAGTGTTTTGCTAGAAAAATAGGAGATAGTCATGGATATCAAAAATAAGAATGTTTTTGTAACTGGGTCAACCCGCGGAATTGGTTTAGCTATTGCCCACCGTTTTGCAAGCCTTGGGGCTAATGTAGTGCTTAACGGTCGTTCAGAAATTTCAGCAGAATTGCTTGATAGCTTTAAAGATTATCAAGTGAAAGTTGCTGCCATTTCTGGTGATGTGTCACAATTTGATGATGCTAAACGCATGGTTGATGAAGCAATCGCGAAACTTGGTTCTGTTGATATTTTGGTTAACAATGCTGGTATCACAAATGATAAATTGATGTTGAAAATGACTGAAGCTGATTTCGAATCAGTACTTAAAGTGAATTTGACAGGTGCTTTCAACATGACACAATCAGTCTTGAAACCGATGACGAGAGCGCGTCAGGGTGCTATTATTAATTTATCTAGCGTTGTTGGTTTGACAGGAAATGTAGGTCAAGCAAACTATGCAGCTTCAAAAGCTGGTTTGATTGGTTTTACAAAATCAGTTGCGCGTGAAGTTGCTGCACGTGGTGTTCGAGTCAATGCTATTGCTCCTGGATTTATCGAGTCAGATATGACAGATGCGATTCCTGAAAAAATGCAAGAAGCTATTTTGGCAGGTATTCCGATGAAACGTATCGGTAAAGCTGAAGAAGTGGCAACAGTAGCAAGCTTCTTAGCTGAGCAAGAATACTTGACTGGACAAGTCATTGCAATTGATGGTGGTATGGCAATGTAAACTATTGTTTGCTTTGCTGTAATAGTTTAAAATTAGAAGTATAATTTCTCTTAAAAGGAGACAAAAATGACATTAAATAGAGTTGTAGTAACAGGTTACGGTTTAACATCCCCTATCGGAAATACACCAGAAGAATTCTGGAACAATCTTCATGATGGTAAAATTGGTATCGGACCAATTACTAAATTTGATAATTCTGAAATCCCAGTTCATAATGCTGGGGAAATCCATGATTTTCCTTTTGATAAATATTTTGTTCGTAAAGATAAAAACCGCATGGATCAATATTCACTTTATGCGATTTATGCGACTTTAGAAGCTCTTGAAAATGCAAAACTTGATATGGATACAGTTGATCGTGACCGTACTGGTGTCATCGTATCATCTGGTATAGGTGGTTTGCAAGAAATGCAAGAACAAATCATTCGTATGCACGAAAAAGGTATCAAACGTATTCAACCAATGTTCATCCCTAAAGCTTTGTCAAATATGGCTGCTGGTAACATTGCTCTTCGTATTGGTGCGCGTGGTGTATGTAAATCAATCACAACTGCTTGTGCCTCATCTAACGATGCTATCGGTGAAGCATTCCGTGAAATCAAATTTGGTTACCATGATGTGATTCTTGCCGGTGGTGCTGAATCTACTATTAATGAAATTGGTATCGGTGGTTTCAATGCTTTGACTGCCCTTTCTACAACAGAAGACCCAGCTCGCTCTGCTATTCCATTTGATAAAGATCGCAATGGTTTTGTTATGGGTGAAGGTGCTGGTGTGCTTGTTCTTGAAAGTCTTGAACACGCTCAAAAACGTGGTGCAACAATTCTTGCTGAAGTTGTTGGTTATGGTAGCAACTGTGATGCTTACCACCAAACAACACCAACTCCTGATGGTTCAGGTGCAGCAAAAGCAATTGAATTGGCTATCAAAGAAGCTGGTATTTCACCAGAAGATGTTGACTATGTTAACGCACATGGGACATCAACTCAAGCTAATGAAAAAGGTGAAAGCAAAGCTATCGTAACAGTTCTTGGTAAAGATGTTCCAGTTTCTTCAACAAAATCATTCACTGGTCACCTTCTTGGTGCAGCAGGTGCTGTTGAAGCTGTTGCGACAATTGAAGCAATCCGTCACAACTACATTCCAATGACTGCAGGTACACGTGAATTGTCAGAAGACATTGAAGCTAATGTAGTTTATGGACAAGGTCAAGAAGCAGAATTAGAATATGCCATTTCAAATACATTCGGATTTGGCGGACACAATTCTGTTCTAGCATTTAAACGTTGGGAGGCTTAAGCGTGAATATTTCTGAAGTGAAAGACTTGATGGCTCAATTTGACCAGTCAAGTCTACGTGAATTCTCATTTAAAACAGGTGAGTCTGAATTAACATTTAGTAAAAATGAATACACTGCGCCTGTAGCACCAGTTGCTGCAGCTGCACCTGTTTCAGCTCCTGTTGAAGTGGCTGCGGCACAAGCACCACAAGCAGCAGCACCTGCTGAGGCTGAAGTAGCAGCTGATACTGATATTTTTGCTGAAGGTGAAGAAGTACCAAGCCCACTTGTTGGGGTAGCTTACCTTGCACCAGCTCCAGATAAACCAGCCTTTGTATCAGTTGGTGATGCTGTTAAAAAAGGTCAAACTTTGTTAATCATTGAAGCTATGAAGGTCATGAATGAAATTCCAGCTCCAAAAGATGGTATTGTGACAGAAGTGATGGTAAATAACGAAGACGTTGTTGAATTTGGACAAGGATTGGTACGTATTAAATGATTGATATTAAACAAATTCGTGAAGCTCTACCACACCGTTACCCAATGCTTTTGGTTGACCGTGTGCTTGAAGTGAGTGATGATGAAATTGTTGCTGTTAAAAATGTGACAATCAATGAACCATTTTTCAATGGTCACTTTCCAGAATACCCTGTTATGCCAGGGGTTCTCATCATGGAAGCTCTTGCTCAAACAGCAGGTGTTCTAGAACTTTCAAAAGAAGAAAATAAAGGGAAATTGGTCTTTTATGCCGGAATGGATAAAGTACGTTTCAAAAAACAAGTTGTTCCAGGTGACCAATTGATTATGACAGCAAAATTTGTCAAACGCCGTGGTACGATTGCTGTGGTTGAGGCAAAAGCAGAAGTTGATGGGAAATTAGCAGCTTCTGGCACATTGACGTTTGCTATTGGTAGTTAAGAAATAGTAGTTTAACGTAAACTGTGACAAAAAAAGAATTTTGACTGGAATGCTAAAACATTCCAAATAGGAGGAAAAAGCAGACGTATGTTTAAAAAGATATTAATTGCCAATCGTGGAGAAATTGCGGTACGTATTATTCGTGCGGCACGTGAATTGGGAATCAATACGGTAGCTGTCTATTCTGAAGCTGATAAAAATTCTTTGCATACGATTTTGGCTGATGAAGCAATTTGTATCGGTCCAGCTCGTTCGACAGACTCTTATCTTAATATGAATGCCGTCTTGTCAGCTGCTATTGTAACAGGTGCTGAAGCCATTCACCCTGGATTTGGTTTTTTGAGTGAAAACTCAAAATTTGCAACCATGTGTGAAGAAATGCACATCAAATTTATCGGACCAAGTGCTGAAATCATGGATAAGATGGGGGATAAAATCAATGCCCGTGCTGAAATGATTGCAGCTAATGTTCCGGTTATTCCTGGATCAGATGGTGAAGTCTTTACGGCTGATCAAGCGCTTGAAGTTGCTGAAAAACTCGGCTATCCAGTGATGCTAAAAGCCTCAGCTGGTGGTGGCGGTAAAGGAATCCGTAAAGTTGAATCAGCCCAAGACCTTGTACCAGCTTTTGAATCAGCTTCTCAAGAAGCTTTGGCAGCGTTTGGTAATGGTGCTATGTACATTGAAAAAGTGGTTTACCCGGCTCGCCATATCGAAGTTCAAATCTTAGGGGATTCTTACGGTAACGTGGTTCACCTTGGTGAACGTGATTGTTCGCTTCAACGTAATAACCAAAAAGTGCTTGAAGAAAGTCCATCAATTGCTATCGGTAAAACTCTTCGCGGTAAGATTGGTGATGCTGCTGTACGCGCAGCCAAAGCCGTTGGTTATGAAAATGCTGGTACGATTGAATTCTTGCTTGATGAAAAGACATCACAATTCTACTTCATGGAAATGAATACGCGTGTTCAAGTTGAGCACCCTGTAACAGAATTCGTCACTGGTGTTGATATTGTCAAAGAACAAATTCGTATTGCAGCAGGGCAAGAATTGTCTGTGACACAAGACGACATTAAAATCACAGGTCATGCTATCGAATGTCGTATCAATGCTGAAAATCCGAAGTTTAACTTTGCACCAAGTCCTGGTAAAATCACTGACTTGTATTTGCCAAGTGGTGGTGTGGGCTTACGTGTGGATTCTGCGGTTTATCATGGCTACACCATTCCACCATATTACGACAGTATGATTGCTAAAATCATCGTTCATGGTGAAAATCGTTTTGATGCTTTGATGAAAATGCAACGTGCCCTTTATGAATTGGAAATTGAAGGTGTGACAACAAACGTTGAATTCCAAATGGATTTGATTTGTGATGAGCATGTGATTGCAGGGGATTATGATACTTCATTCTTGATGGAGACATTCTTACCAAACTACAATAAGGAAAATGATTAGGAGATTTCATGGCTTTATTTAGTAAAAAAGATAAGTACATCCGAATTACTCCCAATAACTCTATTAAACAATCGGAACCTCGTGAAGTTCCTGAGGTTCCTGATGAATTGTTTGCCAAGTGTCCAGCTTGTAAGCACATGATTTATCAAAAAGACTTAGGGGTTGCAAAGATTTGTCCAGCTTGTTCTTATAACTTCCGTATTTCTGCAAAAGAACGCTTAGCGATTACAGTAGATGAAGGTAGCTTTGAAGAACTTTTTACTGGGCTTGAAACAAGTGACCCACTTAAGTTCCCTGGTTATCAGGAAAAATTGGCTAAAATGCGTGAAAAGACTGGCCTTGAAGAGGCTGTCGTGACTGGTAAAGCTTTGATTAAGGGAGAAAAAGTAGCACTTGCTATCATGGACTCTAACTTTATCATGGCTTCAATGGGAACAGTTGTCGGCGAAAAAATCACGCGTTTATTTGAAATGGCGACTGCTGAAAAACTACCTGTTGTTATTTTTACAGCATCAGGTGGTGCTCGTATGCAAGAAGGTATTATGAGTTTGATGCAAATGGCGAAAATTTCAGCTGCTGTTAAACGTCACTCTGAAGCTGGTTTATTCTATTTGACAATCTTGACTGACCCTACAACAGGAGGGGTGACAGCAAGCTTTGCCATGGAAGGTGACATTATCCTAGCAGAACCGCAAGCTTTGGTTGGTTTTGCCGGTCGTCGTGTTATTGAGACAACGGTGCGCGAAAACTTACCTGAAGATTTCCAAAGAGCAGAGTTTCTTTTAGAACACGGTTTTGTGGATGCCATTGTTAAACGTACAGAAATGCCAGACACAATTGCTAAATTAGTTGCGTTTCATGGAGGTGCCAAATGAGTAGCGACGTATCAAGAATTTTGAAAGAAGCGCGTGATCAAGGGCGTTTGACAACCTTGGAATATGCTAATTTGATTTTTGATGACTTTATGGAACTTCATGGAGATCGTCATTTTGCTGATGATGGAGCAATCGTTGGGGGAATTGCTCGACTTGCCGGTCGTCCTGTGACAGTTATTGGTATTCAAAAAGGGAAAAATTTACAGGAGAATCTAAAACGCAATTTCGGTCAACCGAATCCAGAAGGTTACCGCAAGGCGCTTCGCTTGATGAAACAAGCCGAGAAATTTGGTCGTCCTGTCGTTACTTTTATCAATACTGCTGGAGCTTATCCAGGTGTTGGTGCAGAAGAACGCGGACAAGGTGAGGCTATTGCACGTAATTTACTTGAAATGAGTGATCTTAAAGTACCGATTATTGCTATTATTATTGGTGAAGGTGGTTCTGGAGGTGCTCTTGCACTTGCTGTGGCCGATAAGGTATGGATGCTTGAACACAGCATGTATGCGATTTTGAGCCCAGAAGGCTTTGCCTCAATCCTTTGGAAAGATGGTTCACGTGCAACCGAAGCAGCAGAACTGATGAAAATAACAGCTGGAGAACTTTATAATATGGGAGTTATCGATAAAGTGATTCCAGAACATGGTTATTTCTCAAGCGAAATCGTTGAGATGATTAAGACAAATCTTATTTCTGAACTAGAGGAGCTTAGCCAACTTCCTTTGGAACAATTACTTGAAAATCGTTATCAACGCTTTAGAAAATTTTAAAAATCCCGCATTGTACTAGCCTCAAGTCATAGAAATCATTTTCTTGATTTTGAGGATAGTTCAAAGGGGATTTTTTTTTATACAAAAACACCTGCTAATCAAGTGATTAGTAGGTGTTTTAGGTTTATTATTTAGGTGAGATAACTTCAGCTCCACCCATGTATGGACGAAGTACTTCTGGAATTGTTACAGAACCATCTTCGTTTTGGTAGTTTTCAAGGATAGCAGCAACTGTACGTCCAACTGCAAGACCTGAACCGTTAAGTGTGTGAAGAAGTTTAACTTTACCATCAGCTTCGTCACGGTAACGGATTTGTGCACGACGTGCTTGGAAGTCTTCAGTATTTGAACAGCTTGAGATTTCACGGTAAGTGTTTTGAGCTGGAATCCAAACTTCTAGGTCGTAAGTTTTAGCAGCTGAGAATCCCATGTCTCCAGTACATAGTGTGATAACACGGTATGGAAGGCCAAGTTTTTGAAGGATGTTTTCAGCATTGACAACCATTTTTTCCAATTCATCGTATGAAGTTTCTGGTTTAGAGAATTTAACCATTTCAACTTTGTGGAATTGGTGAAGACGAATCAAACCACGAGTGTCACGACCAGCAGAACCAGCTTCTGAACGGAATGATGGGCTCATTGCTGTGAAGTAAACTGGAAGTTCTTTACCATCAAGGATTTCACCACGGTAGTAGTTTGTAAGTGGGACTTCAGCAGTTGGGATAAGAACATAGTCAGAATCAGCCAATTCAAATGTGTCTTCTTTGAATTTTGGATATTGACCAGTACCAAACATAGAGTCATGGTTTACCATGTATGGAGGAATAACTTCTGTGTAGCCTTCTTTAGCGTGTTCATCCAACATGAAGTTGTAGATAGCGCGTTCTAGGCGAGCTCCAAGACCTTTGTAGAATAGGAAACGAGAACCAGTAACTTTTGCACCACGTTCCCAGTCAAGGATGTCAAGGTCTTCACCAAGATCCCAGTGAGCTTTGATATCAAAGTCAAATTCACGAGGTGTTCCCCAACGACGAACTTCAACGTTTTCGTCTTCGTCAGCACCGACAGGAACGTCAGCAGCAGGGATGTTTGGAAGTGTAGCTGTGAATTCAGATAATTTTTCATCGATTTCAGCTAGTTCAGCGTCAGTAGCTTTGATGTCTGCTGACAATTTTTGCATTGCAGCGATTTGTTCAGAAGCGTCTTCTTTGTTGCGTTTTGCTTGAGCGATAGCTGCAGAAGCAGTGTTACGTTCAGCTTTAGCTGATTCAGATTTAACAAGCAATTCACGACGTTTGTCGTCGAGTTCTTTAAGTTCAGCAAGTTTTTCAGCAGCAACGCCACGTGTAGCCAATTTTTTAGCTACTTCATCGAAATCGTTGCGGATGCGTTTGATGTCTAACATAAATTTCCTCCAATGTTTTTGGTGTTCATATGATTTTAACAATCAAGATGAACAAAAAGCACAGCATGTTAACTGCTGGAGCGCAAATGCGCGGTTCCATCCAGCTTCACATACTGTGCACTTAATTTTCTATTTAATTGAATTAACGGTAGAATTTCAGAATTATCGCCCTATCTGCTCGCAGCAACCGCAGACTTTCTGGAAAAGCTCAATTCCTACTTATCCGTACTACCTATTATACTAGATTTATTTCTTTTTGACAAATCCTGTTAGTTTTTTCATAAGGACTTGAACAAGTGTAAGCATACGAACAACTTTATCGTTTCCGATATGTTGGCGAGCCACTTTTAAGATTTTTCCTGAGTCTTTTGAGGCAAAGAGAAATTTCCCTTTATCAGTAAAAACTTCGAAGTGACGGCTGACTTTGTTACGAGAAACGTTAGCGCCGATTTTTGCGATGTTTTCCCAAGGAATTTGGATATAATCTTCGACGTTAGCGTCGCTATAAAATTCAAGACCTTTGTTACCGAGAAGGAATTTCCCTACTTTTCCTCCCATGCCAAGATAAGAAACACCAGTAGTCGTTAATTCCACGGTAGAATTAATTGATTGAGCCATGTCATCTCCTCTGAATTAGCTTTTAGTCTATTATAACATAATAAAAAAAGAAGGACCGAAATCCTTCCTTTCTTTTATTACATCCAACCGATAACGTGAAGAACGATACCGACGATGAACAATCCGATGATGATTGTGATTGGTGAAACTTTTTTCTTAAGCAACCACATACAGAAGAATGTAAGAAGTAATCCAGCAAGTCCTGGAATCAATGCGTTCAATTGACCTTGAAGTGTGTTAGCTTGTTGTTGAGTTAAGCTAAGACCTTGTGCAACTTGACCAAGGATTTCTTGAAGTTTTTCACCTGTAACAGTTCCGTTAGGAAATTCGATGTAAGCTCCTTTAGACAATTGAGTTGAAGGAAGATCAACAGTGAAGTTTACGTTTACCCAACGTTCAACCAAAGCTGCCAAGATGAACATACCAAGGATTGAAGCACCTTTAGTGATTTTTTGGATGATACCACCTGAAAGGTCTTTAGTGATTTCAGAACCAGCTTTGTAACCAAGTTCTTGAGTGTACCACAAGAATGCCATACGGATGATGTTCCATCCAAAGAAGAATAGAAGTGGACCAACGATGTTACCTGATGCAGCAAGTGAAGCACCAAGGGCACCAAGGATAGGACGAACTGTAAACCAGAAGACTGGGTCACCAACACCAGCAAGAGGTCCCATCATACCGATTTTAACCCCTTGGATAGCTGTATCATCAATATCAGCACCATTTGCGCGTTCTTCTTCAAGGGCAAGAGTTACACCGATGATTGGAGCAGCAACGTATGGGTGAGTATTGAAGAATTCCAAGTGACGTTCAAGAGCAGCAGAACGATCTTCTTTAGATGTATAAAGTTTTTTGATAGCAGGGATCAAAGCGTATGCCCAACCTAAGTTTTGCATACGTTCGTAGTTCCAAGAACCTTGTAGGAAAGTAGAACGCCACCAAACTTTTTGACGATCAGATTTTGATAATTGAAGTTTTTCAGCCATGTTTGTACCCCTTTCTAGTAGTCTTCCAAGATGTCGCCGATTGGGTCACCAGAACCTGAAACAGTTCCGCCACCATTTCCACCTTTTTCTGAAAGGTTAAGGTAGATAAGAGCCATAGCAACACCAATAGCACCAAGGGCGATAAGTGTGAAGTCAGAGACAGCTGCAAATACGAAACCTAGAACGAAGAAAGGCCAAACTTCGCTTGTAGCCATCATGTTGATAACCATAGCGTAACCTACGGCAACAACCATACCACCACCAAGTGTCATACCATCTGCCAACCAGTCAGGAATAGCATTCAACATACCTTGAACTGTTTCAGTTGGAAGAGCAAGAAGAAGTGCAATAGGAAGAGCAATACGGATACCTTGAAGAAGAAGTGCAAACATGTGAGCACGTTCAACAGCAGCGATATTACCTTTTTCAGCAGCAGCGTCAGCAGTGTGAACAACGGCAACTGAGATTGTACGAACAACCATAGTAAGAGCAAGACCTGCAACGGCAAGAGGGATGGCAACGGCAGTTGCGACACCAATACCTTTAGAAGTGAAGTCTCCACCTTTAACCATGATTACTGAAGCGGCAGTCGCAGCAAGTGCGATATCTGGTGCAACAGCGGCACCAATGTTAGCCCAACCAAGAGCGATCATTTGTAGAGAACCACCAAGGATAATACCTGCAGTCAAGTGACCAGTTACAAGACCAATCATTGTACATGAAACAAGTGGTTGGTGTAATTGGAATTGGTCAAGGATACCATCGAGACCTGCAAAGAAGGCAACAACGATGACTAAGATAATAGAAATAACTGACATTATTCTAGTTCCTTTCGTTTATAAAAGTTTTCAATGTGCAATTGTAAGCCAGAAACCACGGCTTAAATGTTTTGGATAAAAACAGAAAGTTTGAATCTTTCTGACAGGTGAAAGCCCTTCATAGAAACGCTTACTTTTTGTTCCTGTCTGAAGCTTCATTCAAAAATTATTGAACGTTTGCTTTTTTGATTAGATCAAACAAGTCTTTTTTAGAATCATTAGGGACTTTACGAACATCGAATGTTACGCCAAGGTCACGTAATTTTTCAAATGTAGCAACGTCATCTTTGTCCATAGACAATACGTTGTTAACCATTGTTTTACCTGTTGAGTGAGCCATTGAACCAACGTTAAGTTCTTTAATTGGCACACCGCCTTCGATAGCTTCAAGAGCTTCTTGAGGTGTTTCAAACAAGATAAGTGCGTGTGTGTTACCAAAACGAGGGTCTTTAGAAGCTTCAATCAATTTCTTGATTGGAACAACGTTTGCTTTAACACCGTTTGGTGCTGCTTGTTTGATCAAGCCTTTACGCAATTCATCTTTAGATACAGTGTCTGATGCAACGATGATACGATCAGCTTTAGAAGCTGGTGTCCAGTTTGTTGCAACTTGTCCGTGAAGAAGACGTGTGTCAATACGAGCGAGGTTGATTTTAAGTTTACCATCACCGATGACAGTTCCTTCAGGGATAGCACCTTGAGGAGCAGCTTGTGCGGCAGGCGCTGCAGCAGCTGTTTCAGCTGGGTTGAGTTCTTCAGGAAGTGCTTTAACACCGTCTTTAGACTCTTTAATGATATTTGCGGCAACTTGTTCAACACCTGCATTTGCGTCCATCATACGCTCAGTGTAGGCTTGGATAAGCATTGGCAAATTAAGACCTGTAATGATAGCCATCTTGCGGTCTGGGTTTTCACCCATTACGCGACTAGCTTGGTTAAATGGAGAACCACTCCAAAGGTCAGCTAGTACGAGGATTTCATCATCAGCATCAAATTGTGCGATAGCATCGTTGAAGTGTGCATATAAATCATCAGGTCCTTCGCTTGGCATGAAAGTTACAACTTGAACTTTCTCTTGGTCACCAAAGATCATAGAACCTGATTGATGAATACCTTCAGCAAATTTACCATGGCTGGCAATAATAATACCGATACCCATTCTTGTTCTTCCTCCTTATGATTATTTTTCGTTGAAACAAAAAAGAATAATCTCCTTCCGGACAAGTCCGGCAATTCTTTTCCGTTCCAAGGAAATTTTAAGAACGATATTATTGTAAAACGTTTTCACAAAAAATGCAATAGCTTTTTGAGAAAAAATAACAGAAATCATGAAAAATTTTCAGAAACTCGCAAAATAAAGCGATTAAATTGTATAAAACACAAAATAACGTTCGGGAAAAACACTATGTTTTTTGAAAGAATCATGAAAAGGTTTTGAAAACGATGAAAAAAGAAAAAACTTCCTAAAAAGAAGTTTTTCAGAAATTTATAGAAAAATTTTCGCCAATTCTTTCGCAACACCGTCTTCTTCGTTGGTGAAGTCTGTTTGTTTGTCAGCAAATGGTAGGAGAACATCGCTGGCGTTTTTCATGGCGTAGCCTGTCCCAGCGAAGGTCAACATTTCAGTGTCGTTGTGTTCATCACCAAAGGCAATCAAGTCTTCTCGGCCCATATTTAGAGTTTTTAGTAAGTACTTGAGAGCATAGGCTTTGTTGACGCCCTTAGGTGAGAATTCCAAGATATTAAGCGGTCCTCCCCATGAATCAATTTCGATTTCGTGGTTGAAGTATTTGCGCATGTCATCGGCAAGAGCATATTTGTCTTCGTGATGAGTTTGCATCAAAAGACCATTTGGATTTTCGGTAATTTTTGTTACATCAAGTGTCATTTTATCGGTGATTTTATCGACACCAAAAAGTTGTGGATTGATGATGTCGTGATTATCGGCACTGATGAAGAATTTTTTACGGTATTCACTAGCGATAAAGTCTGCTTGGATACTTTTTTGGATGTCTAGGACATCAAGCAGGTATTGTTTATCGATAGTGACGCTGTGTTCAAAGTCCCATTTTTTTTCGGGAAGGTGTGTCAAGGAACCGTTAAAGGTAATCATAGGTGTCTCAAGTTGTAAGCGACGGTAGTGCTCAAGAGCCATGCGGTATGGACGACCTGTCGCAATAACGACCTTGTGACCTTTTTCTTGTATTTTTTTAATCGTATCAACAGTATAATCTGAGATGGTATTGTCACTGCGCAGCAGTGTACCATCCAAATCAAGAGCAATCATTTTTTTCTTTGTCATAGGTGTTATTATAACAAAAAAGAGTGGCAAAGAAAAGTAGGTATGATATAATGGTTTTAATAAAAAATGAGGTTACGCTAATGTATAAAATTTTTTGGAGTCATGTGTTTGCTTTAGGGATTATTTTAAGCATTACTTTCTTTCATGCAGATAGCAATGGGTTGATGAATGATGTGCTATTTTCCTTGTTAACAGTAGAAATGGGATTTTTATTTTTTTATTTTAAACACATTGTTCTACGAGTGGCAGCATTTGTCTTATGGTGTTTTTTCTACCCGAATAATTTAAATGTCTTGTTCAGTGTGGCAGATAGATCATGGGCAACGTCTGTTTTATGGTCTGCTGATGGGATGACATCATTTATGATTTATTTGGCAGTGCTAGTATTTTCATTGGTTGCAGGGACACTAAGTTTGCGAATGATTTTAAAACCTTTGAAGTTAAATCAGTATATTCAAGTATTCTTTGTGATGGGAGTAGCATTCTTTGCTAGCTTGCTTTTTCAGGTACTCCGAACATTAGGCATTACATGGAAAGTGATTATTAACCAACACTTAAATATCTTTGAAGAAGCGGCGAAAGCTTTATCGACGATTAACATGCCTTTTATTCTTGGGTTGATGGTCGTTCAAGTCGTGATGTTTGTTGTTCTTGATAATGATTAGTAGAAAAATGGAGGCGAGTTATTCTCGTCTCCATTACTTGTTTTAAAGGGTAATTTTAGGGCTTTTTTGCTATAATAAGCCTTAAGAAAGGGGGAAAAGATATGGTTAAAAAGAATGTTATGATTCATGTCTTTTTTGGAATCATTTCGTTTGGTATTTATTATTATCATTTGCGAGGTCCAGATCTGGTATGGAACATGTTTCTGGCGCTGCTAGCTCTTGATTTTTCACTTCTTTCCTATTATACAAAACACAAAGTGATGAGATGGGTAAGTGGTCTCTTATGGTTGTTTTTCTATCCGAACACTTTTTACATGTTAACTGATATTGTTCATATGAATTTTACCGATTCGGTCTTGTGGAATAAAACTAGCTTGATTCTGTACATGTTGTACATGTCTAGTATTTTATTTGGGGTTCTATGTGGCATTGAAAGTGTGAAGAACATTGTGGTGACTTTTAAGTTGAAAAATTATTATATCCGAATGTTTTTTATCCTAATTCTATCTTTTGTTTCGAGTTTTGCGATTCATATTGGACGTTATGCAAGGTTAAATTCTTGGGATATTTTCACTAGACCTGGTCTTGTTATTGATGAAATTTTGAATGTAATTAGCTGGAATGCTATTCATTTCGTGCTTGGTTTCACTTTTTTGCAGGTTTTATGTCTTATTTTTTTAGATCGTGAAAATTTTAAATAAAGTTATTGAAAACTGAACAATCTTTTGGTAAAATATATAAGTCGTTCGGAAATAGAAGAAAAAGCGACTATTATTAACCTTATTAAAGGAGAAACCATTTAAAAATGGAAAAGTTTTTTAAACTTAAAGAACATGGTACAGATGTTCGTACAGAAGTAACTGCTGGTTTAACAACATTCTTTGCAATGTCATATGTATTGTTCGTTAACCCATCAATCCTTTCACAAGCTGGAATGCCTACACAAGGTGTGTTCCTTGCTACAATTATTGGTGCTGTTGTAGGTACATTGATGATGGCCTTCTACGCTAATCTTCCATATGCACAAGCACCAGGTATGGGACTTAACGCCTTTTTCACATATACAGTTGTCTTTTCATTGGGTTACTCTTGGCAAGAAGCTCTTGCGATGGTATTCATCTGCGGACTTATCTCACTTGTTATTACAGTAACTAAAGTTCGTAAATTGATTATTGAATCAATTCCAGCAGCATTGAAATCAGCTATTTCAGCTGGTATCGGTATTTTCCTTGCTTATGTTGGTATTAAAAATGCCGGCTTCTTGAAATTCTCTATCGATGCTGGTACTTATACGGTAGCTGGTACTGGAGCTGATAAAGGTCTTGCTTCAATTACAGCTAACGCATCAGCTACACCAGGATTGGTCGCTTTTAACAACCCAGGTGTTATTCTTGCATTGATTGGTCTTGCTATCTCAATCTTCTTTATCGTTAAAGGAATTCGTGGTGGTGTTATCCTTTCAATTGCTGCAACTACAGTTGTTGGTATTTTGATTGGTGTTGTTGATCTTGGTTCAGTTAACTGGGCTGCAACTAACTTGTCTGCTTCAATCAATGATTTGAAAGAAATCTTTGGTGTAGCTCTTGGTAGTCAAGGTCTTGGTTCATTATTCTCAGATGCTTCACGTATTCCAGGTGTCTTGATGGCAATTCTTGCTTTCTCATTGACAGATATCTTTGATACAATCGGTACACTTGTTGGTACTGGTGAAAAAGTTGGTATTATTGCTTCAACTGGTGAAAACAAAGAATCTAAAGCACTTGATCGTGCACTTTATTCTGACTTAGTTGGTACTACATTGGGTGCTATCGCAGGTACTTCAAACGTTACAACTTATGTTGAATCTGCTGCAGGTATTGGTGCTGGTGGTCGTACTGGTTTGACTGCTCTTACAGTTGCCGTACTATTTGCTATCTCAAGCTTCTTTAGCCCACTTGTTTCAATCGTTCCTACACAAGCAACAGCTCCAATTCTTATTATCGTTGGTGTTATGATGCTTTCAAATCTTAAAAACGTTAAATGGGACGATCTTGGCGAAGCAGTTCCAGCATTCTTTACATCAATCTTCATGGGATTCAGCTACAGCATTACTTATGGTATCGCTGCTGGATTCATCACTTACACATTAGTTAAAATTGTAAAAGGTCAAGCAAAAGAAGTTCACGCTGTTATGTGGGTTCTTGACTTCTTATTCATTCTTAATTTCGTTAGCTTGGCTATTTTATAAAATATAGTTTTTGACAAAAAGCTGAAGGTACGTTCTCTCACCTTCGGCTTTTTTTGTATGGTGAAAGAGGTAGAAAGCTTGTCATTAGTGAATTTAATAGCCTATTGGATAAAATCTACCGATGAAAAAACTGGCGAGACTTGGAAGGTAAGCAGAATTTTGATATAATGGACTCATGTTTTATAGTCATAACGAAGATGAGTTGATGGCTTATGGTTATCGACTCGGTCGAAAATTACAAGCAGGAGATGTTCTGGTTTTAACTGGAAATCTTGGTGCTGGTAAAACGACATTAACCAAAGGAATCGCAAAGGGCCTTGATATCGATCAGATGATTAAGAGCCCAACCTATACGATTGTTCGGGAATACGAGGGGCGTTTACCGCTCTATCATTTAGATGTTTACCGTATTGGAAATGACCCAGATTCTATTGATTTGGATGATTTCTTGTATGGTGATGGTGTTGCTGTCATCGAATGGGGTGAACTTCTAGAAGAAGATTTACTAGGGGATTACTTAGAAGTGGTTATCACTCCTTCAGGAG
>FZPS01000219.1_pt5 | contig 23355 bp, 22 predicted proteins | sample 1817821 | NCBI WGS metagenome assembly FZPS01 (sample SAMEA104158645, study PRJEB21678) | metagenome | place: Germany | collected 2015-04-21 | reverse complement strand
GTATTAAAAACAATATAAAACCAATCATAGGATGTGAAATGTATTTAGGAGAACCAAATACAAAAAACACCTATCACATACTTTTGTTGGCTGAAACAAATGAAGGTGTCAAGAATCTTTTTAAACTAAATAAAATATCCTATATGCAAAACTTTTATAAAAAACCAAGAATTCCTAAAAGCCTGCTTAAGAAATATCGTGAAGGCTTAATAATTGGAACAGCATGTGAAGCCGGAGAGTTATATAAGGCGCTACTTAGAAATGCTGAACAAGCAGAGTTGGAAAATATTCTCTTATTCTATGATTATTTAGAAATTCAACCCATTGAAAATAATCAATTTCTAATTGAAAGGGGTTTGGTGGAATCAAGGGAACAATTAATACAAATTAATAAGCGGATTGTGTCATTGGGAGATCAATATAATAAACCGGTTGTAGCCACATGTGATGTTCATTTTATTGAAGATCATGATGAAATATACCGAAGAATTCTTATGGCAGGGCAAGGATATCAGGATGCCGATCGTCAGGCACCCCTATATTTTAGAACAACCAATGAAATGCTAAAGGAATTCGAATACTTGGGCCAGGAAAAATGTAAAGAGGTGGTAATACAAAATACGAATCATATAGCTGACCAGGTTGAAGATATTCTTCCGGTTCCTAATGGCACCTTCCCTCCTCAAATTGACGGCGCCGAGGACGAGATTTATACAATGACCATGGAAAGGGCTCATGAACTATATGGTAAAGAATTGCCGAAGATTGTTAAGGAGAGAATTGAAAAGGAATTAAATTCTATTATAAATAATGGTTACGCTGTACTTTATTTAATCGCTCATAAATTGGTTAAAAAATCTTTGGAGGATGGATATCTTGTCGGCTCAAGAGGTTCAGTAGGTTCTTCTTTAGTTGCAACACTAACAAATATTACTGAAGTAAATCCTTTACCCCCGCATTATATTTGTCCCAAATGTAAGAACTCCGAGTTCTTTGACAGTAATATTGTAGGGGTAGGACCAGACTTGCCAGATGCAATATGTCCTAAATGTGGAACCCCGTATAAAAAGGATGGCTTTGATATCCCCTTTGAGGTATTTTTAGGCTTTGAAGGGGACAAGGAGCCAGACATCGATTTGAATTTTTCAGGGGAATATCAGTCGATAGCTCATAAGTATACTGAAGAGTTGTTTGGGAAGGGACAGGTTTTTCGTGCTGGGACTATTGGTACCATTGCAGAAAAAACAGCCTATGGATTTGTAAAAAACTATGCGGATGATCGTAATAGGGTGTTTCACAATGCCGAAATTAATCGTCTGGTAAGAGGATGTACAGGAGTTAAAAGGACCACCGGGCAACATCCTGGTGGCATAATGGTAGTTCCTAAGGATAAAGATATCTATGATTTTACTCCAATCCAAAGACCAGCGGATGATGAGGGCTCAGATATTATTACCACCCATTTTGATTACCATTCATTAAATGGTAGATTGCTTAAATTGGATATTCTTGGGCATGATGATCCTACGGTGATTAGAATGCTTGAGGATCTAACAGGTATTGATGCCACCAAAATCAACCTTGATGATAAAGCGACCCTAAGCCTTTTTACTAGCACAAAAGCATTAAATATAGAGCCAGAAGATATTAATAGTAAGGTAGGAACCTTCGGTATACCTGAATTTGGAACAAAATTTGTAAGACAAATGTTAGAAGAAACAAAACCATCAGCTTTTGCAGATCTAATAAGGATATCTGGTCTTTCTCATGGTACAGATGTATGGTTGAATAATGCACAGGAGCTCATTCGAAAAGAGATATGCTCAATTAAAGAAGTTATTTCCACCAGAGATGACATCATGGTTGATTTGATATATAAGGGGTTAGAACCTAAAACTGCTTTTCAAATCATGGAGAAGGTGCGAAAGGGAAAAGGACTTAGCCAAGAAGATCAAGAGGAGATGAGGAATAAAAATGTCCCTAGCTGGTACATTGATTCTTGCAATAAAATTAAATACATGTTTCCCAAAGCGCATGCGGCAGCCTATGTTATGATGGCGTTTCGAATTGCCTATTTCAAAGTTCATTATCCCTTGGCTTTCTATGCCACCTATTTTACAGTTAGAGCAGATGATTTTGATGCAGATCTCATTTCAAAGGGTAAGGATAGCATTCTAAGAAAAATAAAAGAGATTGAGGCAAAGGGCAATAATGCAACGGCTAAGGAGAAGAGCCAATTAACTGTTTTAGAAACATCCTTAGAAATGTATTGTCGGGGGTATAAAATATTGCCGGTAGATTTATATAGATCTCACGCAAAGAAGTTTATCATTGTTGACGATGCTTTATTAGCACCCTTAAATTCTCTTCAAGGTTTAGGCACAAAGGCAGCCTATAATATTGTAAAGGCAAGGAATTCTAGTAAATTTATTTCAAAGGAGGATTTAAGGGAACGATCTAAAATAAGTAAAAATATAGTGGAAATACTAGATAAACACGGCTGCTTAAAAGACCTGCCTGAAAGCAATCAATTATCCTTATTTTAATGTTTTTGTAGATGGTCTAACAAAATAAACTCCTTTTGGTCTCAACTTGCATAGGATGTAAATAAATGTTATAATACAAGAGAACACTGAATATCTTTTCGCAAAAGAGTGGGTAAACCCCGCTCTTTCTTGTGTAATAAGCAAGTTCGTTCTTTTAAGAACAAAGTATTATATGTCAGTACTGGCTTAGTAAGATTTTGCATATTGCATTAACCTGGTTAAATAATACATAAGCTTAAAGCAAAAACGTTACAATAAAGAATATAGACAAAGGAGGCAAGGCTATGGAAAAGAAAAAAATTGAGGATATTGCTAAGGAATTAGTACTTCCAATTATTAATAAAAGTAATTTTGAGTTGGTTGACATTGAATTTAAAAAAGAAGGTTCTAACTGGTACCTACGTTTATACATAGATAAAGAAGGGGGGATTACCTTGGATGATTGTCAGGTGGTAAGTGAGTATCTGAGCGATCGATTAGATGAGGTGGATCCAATTGATCAAAGCTATATTTTAGAAGTATCTTCTCCAGGATTAGATCGACCCCTAAAAAAAATAGAAGATTTCGAGAGATTTAAAAATTACAATATCGATATTAAACTGTTTGCACCATTTGAGGGACGAAAAAAATATACAGGTAAGTTAATAGGATTAGTGGATGGTAAAATTCTTATACAAGAAAATGAGAAAAGAGTAGAAATACCCCTAAAAAATGCAGCTTCTGTAAGATTACATGTGGAGTTATAAAATAATGGAGGGTAAAAAATGAATATTGAGTTTATCGAAGCCTTAGATCAAATTGAAAAAGAAAAGGGTATTGACAAAGAGATATTACTAGAAGCCATTGAAGCAGCAATAACCTCTGCTTATAAAAGGAATTTCGGTTCGGCACAAAATGTTAAAATAACCATTGATAGGGATAGTGGAGAGGTCAAAGTATTTTCAATAAAAAATATTGTTGAGAATGTTGAGTCGGATTTACTTGAGATCAGTTTGGAAGAAGCGAAAAAGATTGATCCAAACTATGAAGTAGGGGATGTTATTGAGGAAATCGTTAAACCGAAAAACTTCGGAAGGATAGCAGCCCAAACTGCAAAACAAGTTGTGGTGCAAAGAATTAGAGAAGCGGAGAGAGGAATCATATATGATCTCTATGTTGATCGAGAAGATGAGATAATAACAGGGATGGTACAAAGAAAGGAAAGGTCTAATGTATATGTAGATTTAGGAAAAACTGAAGCTGTTCTAGGACCCAGTGAACAAATGCCTGGTGAAGTTTATAATCATGGCGACCGGATTAAACTCTATATCGTAGAGGTAAAAAAGACGACCAAGGGTCCACAAATACTCGTCTCAAGAACACATCCAGGCTTAGTAAAACGCTTATTTGAATTAGAGGTACCGGAAATCTATGATGGAATTGTAGAAATTCGATCTATATCGAGGGAAGCTGGCTCACGAACAAAAATGGCTGTATATTCTTACAATGAAGAGGTGGATCCAGTTGGTGCTTGCGTTGGACATAAGGGGGCGAGGGTTCAGCAAATTGTAAATGAACTCAAGGGAGAAAAAATTGATATTATTAAATGGAGTGAAGATCCTAAAGAATACATTTCAAGTGCCTTAAGCCCAGCAAAGGTCATTTCAGTGGATATCAATGAGGCTGAGAAGTCCGCAAAGGTTGTAGTAGAGGATTATCAACTTTCATTAGCTATTGGTAAGGAAGGACAAAATGCTCGATTAGCAGCAAAACTTACGGGATGGAAAATTGATATAAAAAGCAAATCACAATCCAATAATGCAGATAGTGAAGATTAATAGTTAAATATTAATTTTTAGGGGAGGATGATATAATGAAGAGAAAAATTCCCAAAAGAATGTGTATTGGTTGTGGTATGATGAATGATAAAAGAGAGCTTGTAAGAATTGTAAAAAATAAAGAAGGCGATATTTTTTATGATGCAACAGGCAAGGCCAATGGACGAGGTGCATATGTCTGTAATAATATAGAGTGCTTTGATTTGGCTATTAAAAATAAAAAGTTTGAAAAAACCTTTAAACAATCTATATCGGAGGATGTTCAACAGCAATTAAGGGATGATATTTTAAATGGTAAATAGAAATTTTTACTCTTTTTTAGGACTATGCCAAAGGGCGGGGGAATTGGTTTCAGGTGAGTTTGCGGTAAATAATGAGATAAAGAAAGGTAGACTGGAACTTTTAATTATTGCAGAGGATTCCTCATTAAATACAAAAGATACCTATATTGAGCTAGCTAAAAATAAAAATGTTCCATACCTTATTATTGGTGATAAAGAAACCTTAGGCTCATCCATAGGAAAAGAGTATAGAGCTTTGATAGGGGTGAAGGACAAAAAAATGGCAGCGAATCTAATAAAAATATTGCAAAACAAATAAATAGGGGGTGGAGACTCGTGTCAAAAATTCGAGTTTATGAATTAGCAAAAGAATTGAACATCACTAGTAAAGAATTAGTATCACATTTAAAAGATCTTGATATTGATATTATCAATCATATGAGTACTTTAGACAAGGAACAGGCAGAACTAATTTTAGACTTACTAGGAACCAGTGAAAGCCAAGAGGAAAAAGAGAATGTAAATGGGCTCTTTGTTGAAGAGGACTTAATAGAAACAAAGAGTAGTACTGGTGCTAAAAAAAGAGGGAAAAAAAATGTTGATCATAAGAAAAGAGCAAAACGAGCAAAGGAAGATAAAAGCACTAATTTGACTGATAAACAGGAACAAAAGAAAGAAATAATAATTCCATCATCCATTAAAGTTGGAGATCTAGCTGGATATTTAGAGAAGTCTCCCAGTGACATTATCAAGAAGTTAATGATGTTGGGCATAATGGCTACCATAAATCAGGAAATTGACTTTGAAACGGCAAATATAATTATTGAGGATTATGGTTACATTGCTATAGAAGAGAAAGAAGAATCCATTGAAGAGAAGTTTTTTAAAGAAGAAGCTGATCGGCCTGAGGATTTAGTAAAACGCCCACCCGTTATAACTGTAATGGGACATGTGGATCATGGTAAGACATCTCTGCTTGATGCTATTCGAGAAACAAAGGTTACTGAGAGAGAAGCCGGTGGTATAACACAGCATATCGGAGCCTATACTGTGGAAGTTAATGGAGAGCAAATAACCTTTTTAGATACCCCTGGTCATGAAGCTTTTACTGCAATGCGTTCTAGAGGCGCCAGTATTACAGATATTGCTATATTAGTTGTTGCAGCAGATGACGGTGTTATGCCTCAAACTGTAGAAGCTATCAACCATGCGAAAGCTGCTAATGTTCCTATCATTGTTGCCATAAATAAAATTGATAAGCCAAGCGCTTCTCCTGATAGAGTAAAACAAGAGCTAACCGAACATGGGCTAATCCCCGAAGAATGGGGAGGAGACACCATATGTGTCAATGTCTCTGCTCTAACAAAAGAGGGTATTGATAATCTATTAGAAATGATTCTTTTGGTAGCTGAAATGAATGAACTTAAGGCGAATCCTAATAGGAGGGCAAAGGGTACTATCGTTGAAGCAGAGCTGGATAAAGGACGAGGCGCAGTTGCAACACTATTAATTGAAACAGGAACCATACATGTAGGTGACTCCATTGTAGCTGGGTCAGCCTATGGGAAGGTAAGAGCAATGGTAGATGATAAAGGCAAAAGAGTTAAGAAGGCAGGACCTTCCATGCCTGTCGAAATTATTGGATTATCCGAAGTGCCGACTGCTGGTGACACTTTCTATGTTGTAGAGGATGATAAATTAGCTAGGAACATTGCTGAAAAACATAAGGAAGCCTATAGGGAACAACACATAAATCAGAATCAAAGGCTTACTTTGGATGAACTCTTTAATAAAATACAAGAGGGAGAAGTTAAAGATATTAATATTATTATTAAAGCAGATGTACAAGGTTCCATAGAAGCTTTGGAACAATCTTTAGAAAAACTAAGCAATGAAGAGGTTCGGATTACTGCGATTCATACAGGGGTAGGTGCTATATCAGAATCTGATGTCATGTTGGCATCGGCATCTAATGCGATTATCATTGGTTTCAATGTAAGGCCGGATAATAATGCTGTAAACCTTGCAAAAAAAGAAAAGGTAGAGATTAGACTATATCGTGTGATTTATGATGCCATTGAGGATATGGAAGATGCAATGAAGGGCATGCTGGAGCCGGAGTACAGAGAAGTTGTCATGGGTAATGCCGAGGTAAGACAAATATTTAAAGTGCCCAATATTGGGACCATTGCAGGCTGCCATGTTACAAACGGTAAAATTAATAGAAATAATCAGGTAAGAATCATAAGGGATGGTATTGTCATTCATGAAAGCACTATTTCGTCCTTGAAACGCTTTAAGGATGATGTTAGGGAAGTTGCATCCGGTTATGAATGTGGAATTGGCATTGATCGATACAATGATTTAAAAGTGGGCGATGTCATTGAAGCTTTTATTATGGAGGAAATTCCAAGATAAGGTAAAAAGAAGGTGATATAATGGCTCGTAGAATTGAAAGGATTAATGAAGAGGTAAAAAAAGAGCTGAGTAAACTTATCAAAAATGATATAAAGGATCCAAGGATTTCAGAGATGGTCAGCATTACTAATGTAAAGGTTACTAATGATCTAAGGTATGCAAAAGTTTATGTAAGCATATATGGCACACAGCAACAACAAGAAGATACAATAGAGGGGCTAGAAAGTGCTGGAGGTTACCTGCGAAAAGAGATAGGGAAAAAAATCAGGTTACGATATATTCCTGAACTCATATTTGAATTAGATAATTCTATTGAGTATGGAATGCATATAGAATCGATACTTAAGGATATAAATAGTAAAGATGAAAACTGAAATTTTAGATCAAATCATTAATATTTTGCAAGAAAAAGATGATTTTCTAATAACCTCCCATCTGTCCCCTGATGGTGATTCCTTAGGCTCCACCATTGCCTTGGGGATTGCTTTAAAAAAATTAAATAAGAAAGTCGCCTATTGTATAGACCATTCTGTTGGAGAGAAATTTATGTTTCTTCCAGAAATGGAAAACCTATTGCGAAATAATCCTGAGGATCACTCTTATGAGATTGGGGTATCCCTAGACTGCAGTGACACCAGTCATTTAAGCAATGGGGACATACTAAAAAAATGCAAGTATATTATTAATATTGATCACCATATTAATAATAAAAACTTTGGAGACCTCAATTATATTGACCCAACGGCTAGTGCAACTGGGGAGATTACCTATGATATTTTAAAGAGAATGGGGATTAAGTTGGACAAGGATATTGCTATAGCATTATATACTGCAATTGTAACCGATACTGGAAATTTTAAATACAGTAATACGAGCCCTAGAACCCATTTGATCATTAGTGAATTACTTAAGCTTCCCATATTAGCATGGAAAATTAACAAGAAGTTGTTTGATGAACATTCCCTTTCAAAAGTGCTCTTAATGGGGAGGGCAATTAATAATATACAGGTCCTATGTGATGGTAAACTAGCCGTTACTGTAATATCACAAAAGGACATGATGGAAGTGGGAGCATCTCCTGACGAATTGGAGAATATCATAAACATCGGTAGAGACATAAAAGGGGTTGAGGTATCTGTACTCATAAAAGAAAAGGATGACTCCGAATATAGGATAGGGTTTAGGTCCAATTCATATGTAGATGTAGCTGAAATAGCGTATCATCTTGGAGGTGGAGGTCATAAGAGGGCATCCGGATGTACCATGAGGGGAAGCCAGGATGGGGTAGTGAAGCAAATAATCGATATTGTTTCTAAGAAATTATAACTTAGGTGATAACAATGGATGGTATTATAAGCCTGATAAAGCCGCCGGGGATGACATCCCATGATATAATTCATTGGATTAGAAGGACCTTAGAAGTAAAAAAGGCAGGGCATACCGGGACCTTAGACCCTGGGGCTGCTGGGGTATTACCAGTATGCATCGGCAAGGCAACAAAAATTATACCTTACATGGATGAAGATATTAAAATATATAGAGCTAAGATTAATTTTGGCATAACCACGGACACTCAAGACAAATATGGACTAGTTATCAACAAGGTTGATCCTAGGTTTTCCCTATATGATCTAGAATCAACATTAGATACATTTACCGGCAAGTTGGTGCAAAAGCCTTCTATTTATTCTGCAATTAAAGTGAGAGGAAAAAAATTATATGAATATGCTCGAGAGGGTAAAGAAGTAGAGATACCTACGAGAGAAGTGGCCATTCATTATATTAAACTAATTCATTATAATTTACCCTATGAAGCCTTTATCGAAGTGAAGTGTTCTAAGGGTACTTACATTCGAACCCTATGTCACGATATCGGGATTTCATTGGGGTGCGGGGCGCATATGGGAACACTTGTTAGAATTAGGAATGGTTGTTTTGATATTCAATTCTCATATACCCTTGAAGAAATAGAAAAATCTATACATCAACCAAAAAAATTTATACTTCCTATGGATTTTCCGCTGGAGAGCTATCCAAAGATAAATATTCGAAAAAATGCAGGAAGATCATTAAAAAGTGGTAATGTAATATATCCCCAAGGAATTATTAATGATTTAAATGCCTATTCGGAAAATACCATTGTTACAGCATATATAGAAAATTCATTATCTGCCATAGGGGTTATAAAATGGGATTATCAAAATAAACGATTTTATCTAAAGCCCCTTCGTGTATTATAAGGAGAGAAAAATGCAAATAATAGAGAATGTCTTTAATATCAGTCAAAAAATTCAACCTACTGCTATTGCCTTAGGCTATTTTGATGGAATACATTTGGGGCATCAAAAATTAATTGAATCTGCTATGCAGATAGCAAGACAAAAAAAAATAAAATCCTTGGTTTTCACCTTTAAAACCCATCCTCTATCCGTACTTGCGCCCAACCATATCCCTAAATTACTATTTAGTAATGAAAAAAAAATAGAGACCTTCGAATCAATAGGAATTGATTATTTAATTTTCCCAAAATTTACCCATCAGATCATGAAGATGTCCCCGGAAAACTTTGTACAAGAGATATTGGTTGAAAAATTAAACACACAACATGTTATAGTAGGATTTAATTATACATTTGGTTATAGAGGTACTGGTACACCTGACATATTAATGAAACTTGGAAGAAAATATGGTTTTGAAGTGACTATCATAGAACCAGTACAAGTAGATCATGTTACCATAAGTAGCTCACTAATAAGAAAATTACTTCTTGATGGAGACATAAAAAAGGTTAATAAATATTTAGGAAGGAATTATTCGATAAGTGGCAAAGTGATACAAGGAAAGGGACTTGGTAAAAAAATTTCCATACCAACAGCAAATATAGAGATCGATAATTCATTGGCTCTTCCCCGAAGTGGTGTTTATCATACAAAAATTCTTTATAGGGGAAAGATTTATGTTTCCCTTACAAACATAGGCATTAATCCTACTTTTAAGAATCATCCTTTTACGATTGAAACTCATATTTTAAATTTTTCAAAGGACATATATAATGAAGAAATTGAAATTTTATTTGTGGACCGTATTAGACCGGAAATCAAGTTTGATTCCCTAGAGGATATGGTTGCCCAAATTAAGAAGGATATAGAGGATGTAAATAAATTGATGGGTTAAATCTCTGCGTCCCTATTAGAGTTTCTTTTATTTACAAAGGCTTCTTTATATGATACAATAATTCTCGATGAAAACTAATCCATATGCACGGTTTATCGACTCTCCGACGATCTACTGAGCTTATGGTGTAAGATAATAAGGAGGTGACAGGTCATGTCTATGACTAGCGAGAAAAAGAAAGAAATCATTGACAAGTATAAGCTGCATGAATCGGATACCGGTTCTCCAGAAGTACAGATCGCAATGTTGACTGAAAGAATTAATCATTTGACAGAACATCTAAAATATCATAAGAAGGATCATCACTCTAGAAGAGGATTGCTAAAGATGGTAGGACAGAGAAGAGGTCTATTAAATTATTTAATGAAGAAGGATATTGAAAGATATAGAAGTATCATAGCTCAGTTAAATATACGAAAATAATAATAGGCGGTCCATGCCGCCTTTTATTTATTATGTAAAAGTTTTTAAATTTAGGAAATAATATTTTAGAAAGGAGGATACATATGTCCAAAAAAGTTTTTAAAAGAATGATTGCTGGTAGGGAATTAATTGTTGAAACAGGGCAATTAGCTCAATTGGCAAATGGCTCAGCCCTAATTAGATATGGAGATACAAGCGTTTTAGTAACAGCAACTGCATCTAAAACACCAAGAGAGGGAATTGATTTCTTTCCCTTAAGCTGTGACTATGAAGAAAGACTATATGCTGTTGGAAAGATTCCAGGGGGTTTCATAAAGAGAGAGGGGAGACCAACTGAGAAAGCTGTTCTATCCTCAAGATTGATGGATCGCCCCATACGCCCACTATTTCCGAAGGGGTATAGAAATGATGTTCAAGTGGTTGCAACAGTATTATCTGTAGACCAGGATCATGTACCCGAAATTGTCGCAATGGTAGGTTCCTCTGTTGCCCTATCCATATCGGATATTCCATTTAATGGTCCCACGGGATCGGTATCCATGGGATTAGTCGATGGCGAACTGGTCATTAATCCTACTAGTGCACAAAGAGAAAAAAGTGAATTAGACTTAGTAGTATCTGGAACAAAGGATGCCATTATGATGGTAGAAGCAGGGGCTAACGAGGTTCCAGAAGATGTCATTCTATCAGCCATTTTAGCTGCCCATGAGGAGATTAAAATACTAGTAGATTTCCAAGAAGAAATTATACAAGCTGTAGGGAAAGAAAAGATGCAAGTAGAACTTTTTGAGCCAGATGAAGAAATTGCAGCTGAAATTAGGGAGTTTGGTTCCCAAAAACTAAAGGATGCTATTCAGACAATTGATAAGCTAGAGAGAGAGGATAATATTGACACAGTAAAAGAGCAGATATTAGAAAAGTTTTTAGAAAAGTATCCTGATGAGCAGGAAACTATTGAGGAAGTAATAGCCTCCATAGAAAAAGACGAAGTACGAAAAATGATTACCATAGACGGTGTAAGACCGGATAACAGGAAACTAGATGAGATAAGGCCAATACATTGTGAGGTTGGAGTTCTAAAAAGGACCCATGGTTCCGGTTTATTTACAAGGGGACAGACACAGGTACTATCCATTGTTACATTAGGAGCCCTCGGTGATGTCCAAATCTTAGATGGGCTTACTGAAGAAGAGTCCAAACGATATATGCATCATTATAATTTTCCTCCCTATAGTGTTGGCGAGACGAGACCATTAAGAGGACCGGGAAGAAGAGAAATTGGTCACGGAGCATTGGCTGAAAGAGCGCTTGAACCTGTTGTTCCTTCAGAAGAAGAGTTTCCTTATACAATGAGGGTAGTTTCAGAAGTACTTAGCTCAAATGGATCCACATCCCAAGCTAGTGTATGTGGAAGCACACTTGCTTTATTAGATGCGGGTGTTCCTTTAAAGGCGCCTGTTGCTGGAATTGCCATGGGCTTAATTAAAGAGGAGGATCGTATAGCTATTCTTACGGACATACAGGGAATAGAGGACTTCTTAGGAGATATGGACTTTAAGGTTGCCGGAACGGAAAAGGGCATTACTGCTATGCAAATGGATATAAAGATCGATGGAATCGATAGACCCATATTAGAAAAGGCTCTTGAACAAGCAAGAGTAGGCAGATTGTTCATTTTAGATAAAATGAATGAAGTTATAAGCCAGCCAAGACCCGAGCTGTCACCATATGCACCTCGAATTATCTCCATGAAAATTGATCCTGATAAAATAAGGGATGTTATAGGTCCAGGTGGTAAGGTTATTAACAAAATAATTGCTGAAACAAATGTAAAAATTGACATTGACGATGATGGTCAAATCTATATTGCTGCCCAGGAAGCAAGTGCAGGTGAGAAGGCAAAACAGATTATCTGCGATCTAGTAAAGGAAGTTCAAGTAGGTGAGGTGTTCCTTGGAAAAGTAGCTAGAATATTAAATTTTGGTGCATTTGTTGAATTACCTGGTGGCAAAGAAGGCTTAGTGCATATATCTAAACTAGCTCATGAGCGAGTAGCAAGGGTTGAAGATGTTGTAAATGTAGGAGATGAGATACTAGTAAAGGTTACTGAAATTGACAAGCAAGGTAGAATTAATTTATCTAGAAAGGCTACTCTACCCAAGGAAAATAATAAAAAATCGAAAAATGATGCTAAATAAAGCATAAACCCAAAAGGTTTATGTTTTTTTAATTTTGCTTATTATTAAGGTAATAACTCCCAATGAACTAAAATAAGATTAAACTATAGAGCATAGTTTGGGAGGGAAGTCAATTGAAGATATTTTTTGTTCCATTTAACAGGAAATACTATTTAATAATCGGTTCTATTGCCATGATTATCATTTTAATTTTTACAGTTTTTTTTCTATTATCAAAAGCTTCACAGACCACTTTTAAGCCTATCTATGAAGCGGATACTGGACGAAATGAAATATCCCTTACATGTAATGTGGTTTGGGGTACCGAGTATGTGCCCATAATGTTGGATATTTTAAAAGGAGAAGGGGTAAAAATGACTTTTTTTATCGGGGGTAAATGGGCGGAAGATAACCCTGAGTTATTAAAACGGATCTATCAGGAGGGCCATGAAATTGGGAACCACGGATATGATCATAAAAAACACAGTCAACTTAATGATTCAGACAACACTCAAGAAATCCTTGATGCTGAAAATGCCATCAAAGATATATTAGGAATAAAAACTACATTCTTTGCACCCCCTTATGGAGATATAAATGATAGAACAGTTGAATTAGCAGAAAGCTTGGGTTATAAAGTCATAATGTGGAACATCGATACTATAGATTGGAAGAATAAGGATCCCCAAGTCATATACGATAGGGTATTAAAAAAAGACTTAAAAGGGGGTATTGTATTAATGCACCCTACGGAGGGTACTGTGAAGGCACTTCCATCGATAATCAAGGATATTAAAGAAAGAAATGTAAACATTGTTACCATCTCAGAATTAATTAAGGCTTAAATTTTGATTTGCAAATATTGTAATGTATAATAAAAATGTCATTACATCTATGATAAAGATCAATTATAAGGTAGGATGAAAAATGGAGAAATGTCTTATAAAGATAATGAATCACTCAATCTATAAACTTCCAAGCTATCAAACACCTGGTTCAGCAGGGATGGATTTATATGCAAATATTAATCAACCCTGTTTAATTAAGCCCTTGGAACGAAAACTGATTCCAACAGGTCTATCTATTTCTATGCCCATTGGATATGAAGCGCAGATTAGAGCAAGAAGTGGTCTAGCTCTAAAACATGGTCTAGCATTGGTAAATGGAGTAGGCACCATCGATTCAGATTATAGAGGAGAAATAAAAATTATATTAATTAACTTAGGTGACAAAGATTATACCATCCAACCTGGAGAACGCATTGCACAAATGGTTATAAAGAAATATGTTTATGGGGAATGGGATGTAGTTGAAGATTTGGATGATACGCTTCGTGGAAAGGGAGGGTTTGGACACTCGGGTGTATAGTTGCCCCAAAATATAGAATGGAGGGTCATTATATGCGGTGGCAAGAATTAAAAAATAGGGAAATTATTAATATTTCCACCGGAGAAAGATTAGGCTTACTAGGGGATTGCGACATAGAGTTTGATCCATCGGATGGAAGGATAAAAAGTATTATTATTCCGGAGGTGAAAGGTTATCTATCCTTTATTACTGAAAAGAAATCTCAGAGGATATCATGGGACAGTATCAAAAAAATTGGCACTGATATGGTAATCGTAGATAAATAGATATGTGCTAGTATAGACACTGGAGGACAATAATATGCAGATAATCATACAAAAATTTGGAGGAACTTCTGTCAATTCGATAGAATCAAGGAATAAAATAGTGAACAAGGTTAGGATGGCAATAAATCAGGGTAAATGTCCAGTCGTAGTGGTTTCTGCCTTGGGGAGAAAGGGTCAGCCCTATGCAACCGATACCTTGATTGATCTTTTAGATCATTCAGCCTCTCCCAGGGATTTAGATTTAATGATGTCATGTGGAGAGATCATTTCCTCGGTTATAATGGCTTCTTGCTTAAAGGCAGATGGTCTGGATGCAGTTCCATTAACAGGTGGGCAGGCAGGGATCATAACGGATAATCATTTTGGTAACGCTAACATAAAACGGGTAGAAACCAAAGGAATACTAAATATTATTAGGGAGGGTGGAATACCTGTAGTTGCAGGATTTCAGGGAATTACTGAACAAGGAGAGGTCACCACACTTGGCAGGGGAGGTAGCGATGTTACGGCATCTATTTTGGGAGAAGCATTACAGGCAAGTGCTATTGAAATATACACGGATGTAGATGGAGTAATGACTGCAGATCCCAGATTGGTACCAAATGCCAAGGTATTATCATTTATTGATTATAACGAAGTATTTCAACTAGCTGAATATGGTGCTAAGGTTATCCACCCAAGAGCTGTAGAAATATCCATGCGTAGCAATATCCCGATCTTTATAAAGAATTCTAATAATCATTCTCCTGGCACCATGATTACAAGTTATAATAATATTGTAACTACTAGAGGCGGAAGGGATAGTGTTGTAACTGGCATTGCTCATATTCCAAATAGAGCTCAAGTACATGTAAAATTAAATCAAGATACTGAGTTGCACTCGGATTCCTTATTTTTTACAGAAATAGCGAATAGGAATATTAGCATCGATTTAATAAATATCTTTCCAGAGGAAAAGGTGTTTATCATTGATAGTGGTGATATATTAAAAATAGAAGAGCTATTAAGGGAAAAGAAATATTCCTTTAGCATTACAGAACATTGTTGTAAGGTAACCGCCATTGGAAATGGAATGCGTGGAGTACCAGGCGTAATGGCTAGAATTATCACAGCATTGAACCGGGAGGGTATACAAGTATTGCAAACAGCAGACTCACATAATACTATCTCATGTTTAGTAAAGGATTCAGACACCATCCCTGCTATAAAAGCATTGCATAAAGAATTTAATTTAGGAACATAGCATGTTAATTTTTTAGGTTAGTATTAAAAATGACTGAGGATATCTTCGCCGCTTTTGAAGTGACATGTAGGCAAAAGCGGCTCGCTAATTTGGCTCGCTAATTTAAGAATGGGTCAGCACCTCAAGGAATCTGTTGCGTAGAGCACACATTATTCTATAATAGAATAGTGTTTTTTGTTGAACCCGGTTATAGCTCTTCACTATATCACATATTAAAATTCAAAATACAAATAATAAAAGGGATAAATTCTAAAAATGAGGTGTAGATATCAATGAGAAATCAATCAAAGAACCAAAATAGGAAGGAAGAAGGACAGGAAACAAAAAGAAATGAAACGATCAATGCCATAGAAAAAATGGGGCAAATTAATATTCCAAGCTATAAAAGTAACATACAGAATATTACTATTATAGGACAAATCGAAGGGCATTTAATCTCACCCCCTCAAAATAAAACGACCAAGTATGAGCACATTATCCCACAGATACTGAGTATTGATGAAAATCCAGAAATAGAGGGCTTGCTGCTTATATTAAATACTATGGGTGGTGATGTTGAGGCAGGATTAGCCATATCCGAATTAATCTCAAGTATATCCAAGCCAAGTGTTTCCATTGTACTGGGTGGAGGTCATAGCATAGGGGTTCCACTTTCAGTTTCTACTGATTACTCATACATTGTTCCCACCGCTTCAATGACAATACACCCTATAAGGATGACCGGTTTAGTTATTGGTGTGCCTCAAACCTTCGCCTATTTTAATAAAATGCAAGAACGAGTGGTTCAATTTGTGGTTAGAAATTCCTCCATTACAGAGGAACAATTTAAAAAATTGATGTTAAATACAGGTGAGCTGGCAAATGATATAGGAACTATTTTAATAGGGAAGGAAGCCGTAGAATATGGTTTAATCGATGAGGTTGGAGGTATTGCTAAGGCTAGGGAAAAACTTTTACAATTAATAGAGGATAGAAAAAGAAAAATGTAAGTGGGCAGGTTTTTACATCAAGGGACTTCAGCAGTCGTGCCAAGAACCCAGCACTATTATTACTTTTAGTCTCTTTTTCAATACATCTTTACACCCAACAAGCTTTTAAGTTATTATATTAAATAGAAGACACATCTAGTTTTTGTAGAACTTTTTAATGGGGTGATAGTATTGAAAAAGAAACCCAAGGTTAAAGATAGATTAAAATATGAAGTTATAGGTCTCATATCCCTAGCCATAGGGATCTATAGTTCCTACTCAATAATAGCAGATGAACCAGGGAAAATAGGTATGGTTATTAAATTTATTTTAGGTTTCTTACTTGGACAAGCTGGTATCTATTTTACAATCTTTCTTATTTTCATCTCATTAACAACAATTATTAAGAGTAAGTCCTATAAATGGAATAGAAAATCAACTGCCATTATCGTTATTGGAATAAATTATTCGATCCTCCAGTATTTATTTAAAATTAAGGAAACAGTTGCTGGTCCCCTAGATAGCAATATATTTTTTATCGCTTGGGAGAATGCATTGGCAAACGCAGGAGGAGGATTCATTGGTTTACTATTATCCTCTCTTCTTGTTTCTTTATTTTCAAACACTGGGGCACTAATCGTAATTTTTTTTACGACAATTATTGCACTAGTTATGTTTACTCAAAAACCCTTTAAAGTATTTTTTAAGGACATATGGGCGGGATTAAATAATGGGTTCAGAAGTGTCAGGCAGAGATTGGGCTTATCTATTACCAAGTCAGATCATGAAGCATTGAATGAAAGTGTAGAGGTAGAAAGTAGTGAGGATATCAAAAAAAAGATGGATTATTTGGATGAAAAAATAAAAATATTGGATTATACTCAGGTCAATACAGAGGATCTGGTACTCCAAAAAAATGAAGAAATAAACCCATCTCAGAATGATCAAAAAGACGAGTTTAGTCTAAGTAACCATCCCTACATCTCAAATCTTAGAATCTCCGATTATAGAATTCCCCCTATAGATTTACTTAATAAACCTATAGGGGGAAAAACCATGAGCAACAAAAAGAAGGTGTTAAACAATGCTAAGGTACTAGAAAGGACTTTAGCGGATTTTGGTATTCAAGCCAAGGTGGTCCAAGTAAATATGGGGCCTACTATCACAAGATATGAGCTGCATCCAAGTCCAGGGGTAAAAGTAAGCAGGATCGTTAATCTTTCTGATGATATCGCATTAAATCTGGCTGCTACAGGTGTAAGGATAGAAGCCCCCATACCGGGTAAAGCGGCCATTGGCATAGAAGTGCCCAATCAAGATACCTCTATGGTTTATATAAGAGAGTTAATTGAGGATGCTCAATATAGAAATTTTCCTTCTAATCTAGCCTTTGCAGTTGGGAAAAATATATTAGGGGAGGTTTTGGTTACCGACATCGCTTCCATGCCCCACCTGTTGATAGCTGGGGCTACCGGCTCGGGAAAAAGTGTGTGTATAAACAGCCTTATTACTAGCATTTTATATAAATCAACCCCAGAACAGGTAAGAATGGTTTTAATAGATCCTAAGGTTGTGGAGCTAAGTGTATATAATGGGATTCCACACTTGCTTATACCAGTTGTTACTGATCCTAAAAAAGCTGCTAATGCCCTGAATTGGGCTGTGCAAGAAATGACAGAACGATATAAAAAATTTGCTGAATGCGGTGTTAGGGATATTAATAGATACAATGAGATGTATCAGGATCAACCTGAGTTAAAGATGCCACAAATTCTTGTTATAATAGATGAATTGGCAGATTTAATGATGGTTTCTCCCCAGGAAGTTGAAGATGCTATTTACAGATTGGCACAAATGGCACGTGCAGCAGGCATTCATTTAATAATCGCAACTCAGCGCCCGTCAGTGGATGTTATTACTGGTGTGATAAAGGCAAATATCCCATCGAGGATAGCCTTTGCTGTATCATCCCACATGGATTCAAGGACAATACTGGATATGGGCGGTGCTGAAAAACTGTTAGGGAAAGGCGATATGCTATTTTATCCGATAGGGGAAACAAAACCTTTAAGAGTTCAAGGCGCATTTATTAGTGATAAAGAAGTTGAAAAAGTGGTTCAATATATTAAGGATAAGAATCAATCCGCCTATGACGATGATATCATTGAAGAAATACAAGTGCAGGAACTTGAGAATTCTGGTGCAGAAAATGAGGATGTATTGTTGCCGAAGGCAATTGAATTAGCAGTTGAAAATCAGCAAATATCCATCTCTATGCTTCAGAGAAGACTAAGAATAGGATATGCTCGGGCCGCTAGGTTGATCGATGAGATGGAAAACAGAAAGATTATTGGAGGATATGAAGGAAGCAAGCCAAGGAAAGTTTTTATAAGTAAGGAAGAATAAAATTTCAATTAAAGGATAGATAGGACATGAAAATTATTGCCATAGAAGAAGCAGTGGATTTTGAGAATATAGTGTACATCGATGTTCGCTCCCCAAAAGAATATTCACAATTCACCATTCCAGGAGCTATTAATATACCGCTATTTACCGATGAGGAACGGGAGGAGATAGGCTGTTTATACAACAGGGATAAGGAGGCTGCCTATGAAAAAGGATTTCAGATTGGAACCTCTAAGTTGTATAATATATATAAAAAAATAAAAACACTCTTTTTCGATAAAGATCAAAAAATAGTGATCTTTTGTTGGAGAGGCGGTATGCGAAGCAAATCAATAGTCGTCAATCTGAATATGATGGGTATAAATGTCTACCAATTAAAAGGTGGCTATAAGTCCTATCGTAAATATATCCTGGATCAATTGAATTGCATAAATAATAGAAATAACTATAAGTACTATGTACTACATGGAAATACAGGTGTTGGAAAAACCAATTTGTTAAAGGAATTAGAAAGAATAGGAGAACCAGTTCTTGATTTAGAGGGGATGGCTAATAATAGGGGTTCGATCTTTGGTGGATTAGGTTTAGGTAAGCCAATGAATCAGAAGATGTTTGACGCCCTTTTATTTGAGAAATTTAGGAATAATAGGAAGGATTATTTTTTTATAGAGGCCGAAAGCAAAAGAATCGGAAATATTATACTTCCAGATTTTCTTGTTTCATCTATAGAAAATGGGTTCCATATTTTAGTGAATGCGGATATTAATGAAAGAATCAAAAATATTATGGATGAATACCTTCCCATTTCCAATAAGACTAAGACGGAAATTATAGAACTGATGATCCACAATAAATTTATTGAGAAAAGAAAGGGTTTAAAGTGGATAGAATCCTTGATTACTTATTTAAAAGAAAATAACTATCGAGAGTTTATTAAAAAATTATTGGAGGAGTACTATGATCCATTATACGCCTTTTCAGAAAAGAAATACGAACCATATGAATATATCATAGAAAATGACAATTTAAATCTTAGTTTGTTAAAACTGAAATCAATTGTTACAAATCAGTCTTAAGATTTATATAGTAATATATTGGATAGAATTAAAAAAATTCCAACATAAAGTTTAGGAGAGAATTTAGATGAATCTAGCGAATAAGATAACTATTTTTAGAATCCTGCTTATACCCTTATTTATGGTGTTTTTATTTGTTGATATTACTTACAATCGATATATCGCTGCCTCCATATTTGTATTAGCAGCACTTACCGACAGTCTGGATGGTTATATTGCTAGAAGTAGAGATCAGATTACTGTATTTGGGAAATTTATCGATCCCTTAGCGGATAAGCTTCTAGTATCCGCTGCTCTAGTCTCCCTGGTAGAACTAGGGGATGTATCCTCTTGGGCTACTTTCATTATTATCGCCAGAGAGTTTATCATTACTGGTTTTAGAGTGCTGGCTGCAGCGGATGGCATTGTTATAGCAGCAAGTGGGTGGGGTAAAATTAAGACCGTTACTCAAATGGTTGCCATTGTCTCCATTTTAATAGATAATTTCCCCTTTTCAATTATTCATTTTCCATTCAGCAGAATTGCCTTGATTCTAGCAGTTATTTTTACTATTATATCAGGTATCGACTATATCTATTTAAATAGAAAGATATTCTCACAAGATAATAGATAAAGGGGGATATGTATGAATGGAGAAATTATTTGCATTGGTACCGAATTATTACTTGGGGATGTTTTGAATTCAAATTCTCAGTATATTTCGCAAGAGCTTTCAAATATAGGAGTTAATGTTTACTACCATTCTGTGGTAGGGGATAACGCTGAAAGATTGGGACAAGTTATTTCTAATGCTCTTGAACGCTCAGATATTATTATTGCAACAGGGGGTCTTGGTCCCACTCAAGATGATCTAACTAAAGAAACCATATCTCAAATCTTAGAACTTCCTTTAGAGCTTCATTATCCCACTTTAGAACAAATACAGTCCTTTTTTAATGCAAGCCACCGTAAAATGACTGACAATAATATTAAACAAGCCTATATCCCATTAGGCAGTATAGTTATTCCTAATAAAAATGGGACGGCTCCAGGTATAATTATAGAAAAAAATAATAAAATTTTAATCCTTCTGCCAGGTCCCCCCAGGGAAATGGTTCCAATGTTTGAAGATTTTGTGATCCCATACATAGTTAAAAAAGAAGATACTCGTTTTTTTTCCAGGTATTATAGGATTATAGGTGTGGGTGAATCTACATTAGAAGAGGGTCTTATAGATTTGATTGACGGCCAGAAGAATCCTACCCTTGCAACCTATGCTGGCAATAATGAAGTATTATTGAGGTTAACTGCAAATGCGAAGGATGAGGAATCGGCAAATGAAATCCTTGAAGAGTATGAAGATATTATATATAAAAGGTATGGGGATTTTATATATGGTGGCAAAAAGGATACCCTTGAGGGAGTGGTGGCTCAATTATTAATAGATAATAATATTACCCTATCTGTCGCTGAATCTTGTACAGGAGGATTAATATCTAGCCGATTAACCACTATTCCCAATATATCTAATGTTTTTCATAGTGGGATTGTATGCTATACTTTGGACGCCAAGGAGAAAATCATTGGTGTTTCATCTGAAGTCCTCGATATCTATAGTGATGTAAGCCCTGAAACTACAAGGGAGCTATGTATAAAATTAAATTGTAAAACCAAGACGGATATTACAATGGCAATTTCTGGTATAGCTGGACCTGGAGGTGCGACAAAGGATAAGCCTGTTGGTTTGATATATATAGGGATACTATATGGGGGAGAGACAGAAATTTTCAAATATTATTTAAGGGGAAACAGGATAAGGATTCAAAGGCAGGCATCCCAGTATGCTTTAGAACATTTAAGAAAAAAAATTCAATCTATTATTTGACTCTTTTAATACTATTTTATATAATAAGGATTAGAACATTTGTTCGAACACTACTATGGAAAGGTAGGTGGGTCCAGACCTTGTCTGGAAATAATATGTTAGAAAAAGAGAAAGCACTAGCAATGACAATAAAACAGATAGAAAAGCAATTTGGAAAGGGCTCTATAATGAAGTTGGGTGAACAATCTTCCAGGCTAAACATAGAGGCGATATCCACATCATCTATTGGATTGGATATTGCACTGGGTATAGGAGGAGTTCCAAGGGGAAGGGTAGTTGAGATATACGGCCCTGAATCCTCAGGTAAAACCACGGTAGCCTTACATATCATTGCCGAATCACAAAAAAATGGTGGAATGGCAGCTTTTATTGATGCAGAACATGCTTTAGATCCTAACTATGCTAAAGCTCTAGGAGTAGATATAGAGAACTTGATCGTTTCTCAACCAGATACCGGTGAGCAGGCATTAGAAATCTGTGAGGCTTTGGTTCGTAGCGGTGCTATAGATGTTATTGTAGTGGATTCTGTGGCTGCCCTTGTACCTAAAGCAGAGATAGAAGGGGAAATGGGGGATAGCCATGTGGGTCTACAGGCAAGGTTGATGTCTCAAGCCCTCAGGAAACTTACGGGTGTTATTAATAAATCCAAAACAACAACCATATTTATAAATCAATTGAGAGAAAAAGTTGGTATAATGTTTGGGAATCCTGAAACCACTCCTGGGGGAAGGGCACTGAAATTTTATTCCTCTGTGCGCCTAGAGGTTCGAAGAATTGAGACATTAAAGCAAGGTCAAGAAATAATTGGTAATAGAACAAGGGTAAAGGTTGTTAAAAATAAAGTAGCACCCCCCTTTAAGCAGGCAGAGTTTGATATTATGTATGGAAAAGGAATTTCCAGGGAAGGGGATATTATTGATGTAGCGGTTGAGTGTGATATCATTAATAAATCCGGTGCATGGTATTCTTACAATGATCAACGATTAGGTCAAGGAAGGGAAAATGCTAAACAATTTTTTGTGGATAACCCCCACATCCTTGAAGAGATTGAGTATAAAATAAGAGAAAAATTTGATTTAATTAAGCATCTAGATAGTAAACCACGGAAAAACAAGGAAGATGTACAATAAATAAATGGTGAATAATTTTGTGGATATTACCCCCTTTATAGTGCATATTTTAGAATACCTAATAACTGTTTTAAATATGTGCTTAATAGGGGGTTTTATAGGTTTGCTCTGCGCATGGCATTTATATCTGCTGAATGCAGTGAACGGCCTGATGAACACGGTGCAGAGTCCGGCAAGTGATGTTGCTGTAACACTGAT
>FZPS01000181.1_pt82 | contig 23355 bp, 20 predicted proteins | sample 1817821 | NCBI WGS metagenome assembly FZPS01 (sample SAMEA104158645, study PRJEB21678) | metagenome | place: Germany | collected 2015-04-21 | reverse complement strand
AGATGCAACATGCCTTGAAAGGAATCTTAATTTAGTATATCAGCTAATGGAGCTAACAGATAAACTTGTATTATGTATCAATCTCATTGATGAAGCAAAATCAAAAAAAATACAGATTGATGCTAAAGGGCTGGAAAGTGAATTAGGAATTCCTGTCGTTCTATGTGCTGCAAGAAGTGATATTGGTATTAGTGACCTAAAGGCTGCATTATACCAAGTTACTACAGGTATTATCAATCCTTCTACTAATGTAGTATACTATGAAGATCCTATAGAAACCCTTCTGACAAAGCTTAATCCTATATTAATGAAGTATGCCAAAAACATTAACCCAAGGTGGCTGGCTCTTAGGATAATTGACGGCGATGAAAAGCTTATAGAATTTATTAAGGACTATATCACAGATGAAGATTTGGATAACATTGAGATAATTTTAGAAGAAAATAAACTTGCATATGATAAACAGGCCCTCCGGGATTCTATAGCAAGTACAATATATAATAAAGTTGAGCATGTTACAAAAACCTATGTCAAGAATTCCTCAAAGAAAGTAAGCAGGGATAGGCTTATTGATAATTACATTACTTCAAAAGTTTTTGGTATTCCATTAATGTTATTAACCTTAGCCTTAATTTTATGGATTACTATATCAGGCGCTAATTATCCTTCTAGCCTTTTGGCAAAGTTTTTCTTTGGAATTGAAGGAAAGATTACTATCTTCTTTAATTATATACAGGCTCCTGATTGGGTCCATGGTGTATTGGTTTTAGGTCTTTATAGAACTCTAGTCTGGGTGATATCTGTAATGTTGCCTCCCATGGCTATCTTTTTTCCACTATTTACAATCCTAGAGGATTTAGGCTATCTTCCAAGGGTAGCCTTTAATATGGACCATTTGTTCAAAAAAGCATGTGCCCATGGAAAGCAGTGTCTAACCATGTGCATGGGCTTTGGTTGTAATGCAGCCGGCATTATATCATGCAGAATTATTGACTCTCCCAGAGAGAGGCTTATTGCTATCCTTACCAATAATTTTGTACCCTGTAATGGAAGATTCCCCACCTTGATAGCTATATCAACAGTATTTCTAGTATCTAGAGGTAAATACGGTGTTTTACCAGTCCTATCAGTCACTGGCCTGGTAGTAATAGGAATTGCTATAACCTTACTGGTCTCCTATCTACTTTCTAAAACCATACTTAAGGGAATACCATCTACCTTTACCCTTGAGTTGCCTCCCTATAGGATTCCAAGAATAGGTCAGGTATTGTATAGGTCAATAATAGATCGGACTATATTTGTTCTATGGAGAGCTATAATAATAGCAGCCCCTGCAGGGGTGATTACATGGATTTTTGGAAATATATATATAAGGGACTTAGGTATAATTGGCCATGTTGCAGGTTTCTTAAATCCCGCTGCAAGGTTAATTGGACTTGATGGGTTTATTCTCATGGCTTTCATACTTGGTCTACCTGCTAATGAAATTGTATTACCAATTTTATTAATGTCTTATCTATCTACTGGTTCTATGATTGAATTTGAAAGTATTGATTCTCTTAGAAGGATTCTTCTTGATAATGGCTGGACCTATCTTACCGCCCTTAATACAATGCTGTTTTGTCTACTACATTGGCCCTGTGCCACAAGTCTATTAACTATAAAAAAAGAAACAGCAAGTATTAAATGGACTCTTCTTGCCGCATTAATCCCTACAGGAGTAGCAATCATTGTATGCTCAATTACCACATTGATTTTTAAATTATTTGGATGGGGATAAAACTTAAAGACAGGATGCCAAATAGGCATCCTGTTCAATTTAATATTAGTTATGTATTAAATTAATATTTATATATTACTCTTGTTCCTAATACGATATTGCTTAAATTCATTTAAGATTTTGGGATTTTCATTAAAGAAACTTACTAAATTCTGAATTCCTAAAAGGATCTCACCATTTATTGTATGTTCTATCTTTTCAGTCTCAGCAAGCAGTCCATCACTAATATTCAAAATAGTAAGCCACTCCATAATAATGTTGTGTCTATTTAAAAGCTCTTTTCCTAGTGTTTTTCCTTGCTCTTCTAAGATAATGACGCCATATTTTTCATATTTAATAAGCTTCATCTCAGAGAGCTTTTGAATCATTTTAGTTACAGAGGGTGGTTGTACATTAAGTGCAGTTGCAAGATCATTCACTCTGGTAAATCCTCGCTTTTTTGATAGTCTATATATCATTTCCATATAGTCTTCTGCAGAGGGAGATAAAAGTTCATGGTCTTTTCGCATATATTCACTAAAGGTGTAATACTCTTGATTAGACATACCATACTTCCTTATAAAGCTTTCTTTATCATTATATGTTTTAGCTATAAGATATAATGATATGGTTATCTTACATTCAATTAATATTTATATACTTTGAATAGCTTTCCAAACCTTTATTAAACAATCTATATCGACACCCAGACTATTCATATATTCTTTTACACCAACAATTAAAAGATCATTATATTCGTTCTTAATATTCTTGTTATCATGAAAACAATCCGGCAAATATATTGAAAATCTATCACCATTATTAAAGACACCTATAACTTTATCTCCATCTGAATCATTATCAAGTATTCCATAGTAAGATAATCTATCATCAAATTTATGTAATGAAATTGCTACTGTTAAATCCGGTTTATCATCATAACTTTCAAGTCCCAATAACCATGTTGCAAAGTTCTGGTAGTCGTAAAATGTAATATCTTCAAAACATTTTATAAATATATAGCCTTTATCATTTATCTTATACTCCAGCCTAGCCCCCTCATCATTTAATTCGAAATCAAAGGAATTAATCTGTTTTATTAAATAATCTTCCGTTGAATTAGACATAAATATATAATTGTTATAATCACTCATATTAATACATTTGTGTGAATCATCTGATGTCCTGTTCTTTGAATTATTTAATCCTCTTCTTTTTAAAACAATTATAATACAGAGTATAACTATAATTACTATTGGAAAGTTCATAAGTATATCTATATTCAAACTAACACCCCTTCTCTTTATATTATTTCTACTACATATTAACTAATATTGATAACTAAGAATACACTTTTACATATTATCTGTTTGGACTCAATTTCATATTATATAAAAACCGCATGGTAAATGACCTGGAATCTGGTCCCAATGCGGTTATACTTATTGTTTTATAATATTTGTTGAGCGATAAGTTTGTCCTGTTTATAAATATGTTCCACTAACCAGGTAGTTAGAAAATCCAACAATTCCAATAATGACTCCTTTTGGTTTTCATCAATAATTTCGGAATCATATCCATATATTTTTTCAATAAAATCATCATGGGCAACCTTTTGTGATAAAAGCTTATTATATTTTATATTGCTCATATAAGCCTCTTCATTGTCAAAATGATACTTAGTGTATTCCTTAAGCTCAGTAACAACTTCCATAATATAATCATACTTATCGGGTATAAAATCATTCATTAACAATTCATAAATATTATTAGCGATTTCAAATAGCTTTTTGTGTTCTTCATCAATAAAATCAATACCGGTATAATATTCCGGCTTCATTTCATACATAGCCATATCATATCTCCTTTACCAAGTCACTTTGTTTATATTTTCTTTCTTATTGCCCAATTGGTTTATCCTGCATAAGAATATGGTCTACCAACCAGTTTGTTAAAAAATCTAATAACTCTAATAATGTTCCCCTTTGATTCTCATCAACAATATCTGCATCATATTCACTTATCTTCTCTATAAAACTATCGTGGGCAACCTTATGAGATAAAAACTTGCTGTATTTTATATTTGTCATATAAGTCTCTTCATGGTCAAAATGATATATTGCATAATCCTTAAGTTCACTTATAACCTCCATAATATAATCATATTTGTCAGGTATAAACTCATCGACCAATAATTCATAAGCAGTGTTAGCAATTTCAAATAACTTTTCATGCTCCTCATCAATAAAACTAATCCCGGTATAATATTCCGGCTTCATCTCATACATGGCCATAATATTCTCTCCTTTTTAAGCAATTTATTTGTGATTATATTGTGAAATACAGCTTAATTCTACCATATTTGTTAACTATATACAAGATTCAATAATAATAAGAATCATTCCCATTATAAATAAGATAAATAATATATCCGTATTTAGGATTGTCTTTTTACCTGTTTAGGTGTAACATAGAATACTAAAGCAAGCATATTGAAAAGAAAGAGAAGGGAATTAACAATGAAAAAAGTACTACAAGGATTATTTATTGTGTCTATGGTGTTTATAATGGCAGGATGTAGTAATAAGTCCCATCCTGTTATCATCGGAAACCTGTCTTTTGACATCAATACAAAGGTATGGAAGCATGTAAAAAGCATTGATGAGAATGCACCTCTTGAATTTAGGGATAGTAATAATAATTCATTAGTCATTAATGTATCCCAAGAAAGTACATATCAGCATCCTTTGACCATGATTTCATTTATTGAAACCTTGTTTTATGAGAATGATAGCTTTCAGGTGTTTGTTGAGCCTAAGGAGTTATCTGTCAATGATACAACTTGGTATGAATATGGCTATCAATTTTCAGATAATACAACAACCTACAAGGTATATCAGCGATATTATGGTAAGTTTTATAATGCCGCTTCAGTATCCTACACAGCTACTCTAGATAGTTATGATGCTGGTATTGATGAAGCAATTGCTCTTATGTCTAACATTAAAGTTGAGGAAATACGTAATGACGAAAATGAAGCCAAGGCAAAGGAATTTTTAGTAGGTGAATGGGATTTAGACGGCAAGGGCTATCTAGTTCTATTAGAGGATGGAACTTATAAATGGTACAGAGATGGTAGTAAGAATGAAAAAAATATGCACTACGGTAGCTATGGCTGCGATATAGAAAACTCCAATATGAATATGTTCGAGGGTGATGCAATATATCTAGTTATCTTCCCCGAAGGCTTGGTTGTTGATGGTGTTCCTCAAGCAGTCCAAGCAAAAAACGACTTTTTAATATCCTTAGATAATGAAAATGAAGGTTATCCTATGGTTAATATAGCTACATATAGCCTTTATACCATGTTTAAACAATAAAAACATGTAGCAGCTTCAGAAAGTTACTGAAAGCTGCTACTTTTTATTTATAAACTATAGGCTCTTAATTCTTTCCTTTAAATCTAGTATCTTTCTTTGAATAAGTTCAATTACTTTTATAAACTCCTCATCATCCTCACCTGTCGGATCATCTAATCCCCAATCCTCTCGATGTTTACATGGCAAATTTGGGCACTTAACATTACATCCCATGGTTATTACAATGTCTACTGGACCTATATCTTCTATAAGCTTTGGTCTTTGTGTCCTAGACATATCTATCTTATATATCTTCTTCATAAGCCTTACAGCATCCTTATTGATTTCACTTGTTAGGTCTGTCCCTGCAGAACAACTTTCAAAAATATCAAAAGCCAGGTGTTTTCCTAAAGCTTCTGCTATCTGTGACCGGCAGGAGTTATGAACGCAGATAAAGGCCACCTTAGTTTTATTCATTCTATCTTCTCCTTCTGTTTTATACATACTTAATTAAAGTTTAGTAATTTCACATACAGTTAATCTCTTGCCATCAACCATAAATCTTATATTATAATCTGCAAAGTAAAATCCATATATCCTATTAGGGTCATCATGGTAGGAGGGTCTTGGATCCTGCGCTAAAACCCCAATTAAGGCTTCATGGTACTTTACAGGTATCTGTTCAAATAGGTGGTCCGAAATCTCTACCTCTAACAAATCTTCCTCTATATGATCTAGAAATCCTTCCGAGGCATCTGGGTGACTGTCTGTATATGCTAGATAGGGCTTAATATCGTATATAGGGGTCTGATCCATCAAGTCTATTCCAGATACATGAAGAATAGGCCCAAGCTCCTTATGAAATTCAAGCTTATCAAGCTTTACAGATGATAAACCTAAGCTATTAGGACGATTAGGCGACCGTGTTGCAAATACTCCCATCCTCCTGTTACCACCTAGCCTGGGCGGCTTTACCATAGGTGACCAATTATCACGGTTAAAATTATGAAATCCCCATATAAGCCAAATATGAGAAAAACCTTCTAATCCTCTAAATGCATCAGGGTTGCGAAATTTTGATTCAAATATTATCAGGGCCTTTAAGGCATCTACTACTCCGCTTTGCCTTGGAATTCCAAACTTCTCAGGAAAATCTGTGTGAATCTTTGCAATACATTCAAGGGATAGGTTATATGAATCTATATTATCCTTATTTTTATTCTTGTAAGACATCTAAGTTTCCTCTTCTATTAGATAAGACTTAAAGCTCAAGACTCCAATTCTGTCCCTGCTTTTTAATATCCATAATATTAACAGATAAATTTTTATTATCTGTCTCATCTTTATATTTTTGAATAGTTTCAAGCTTATCCCATAAATGCATTGGAAAGAGATAATTCACATTAGCATTATTAAGTAGCTCATCCACACCCAGCCTATACCAGTCATCTTGTCTTGGATCTAAAGGAGCAAAAGCTAAGTCGATAGTAAGGTCTTTTAATTTAAGTATTTCTTTTTGGAAATTGGCCTTCATATTATTATTAAATTGCTTATCCTCCCCCTTCCAAACCCATAGATTCAAGTCACCTGCATGATAAACAATCTTTCCTTTGTAGCTTACCACAAAAGCAACTCCCATATCAGTTGATTTTAATGTGTTTATCAAAATACTATCCTTATTTCCATCAGAAATTTCATATTCCTGATTGGGTTTAACTGATTTAATATGGGAAGATAATTCCTCAGTAATATTGTACTTAACCATGGCTTTTTCATCTAGCTTTATATCAGATGAAATAATAAAGCTAAGCTTAGTATGCTTATTAAACATCTTAAAAATCTCAGGGTTAAAGTGATCACCATGGCTATGACTTACAAATACCACAAGCATTTTATTATTATCTAAACTTGGAATCTCGCCTCTATAGTAATCAAATAACCAATAAGTTTTATCCCATTCTAATAAAAAACCACTATGTTCAAGATAGGTTATCTTAACTTTCATATTATACCTACTTTCTATCAAGGACTATCAATACAGTTGAAGTAAATATAACAAAAATGACTTGGTTTTTCTAGCCCTAAATATATTTTTCCCCTTTCATTTGCATCAAATTATTGTAATTTCAATAATATCACATCATTTATTCACACTTATTGATTTATTTCATATATAAGATATTAGAAATTATTTGAATTAGTCGATTGCAGTCAAATTGAGACGTAAAATATTTTACAATTATTTACTATTTATATGAATAATATGCTATAATGTAAGTATGTAAGTTAAAAAGTATATAAGGGGGATGAATTAAAGCATGGATATTCAGAATGTTTTTAAAAGATATGAAATTAAGTTCCTTCTCACGACCCAGGAAATGAATGAAATTAAGACTATTTTAATGGACTATGTTAATAAGGACAACTATGGAAGAAGCAACATATGCAATATATATTATGATACATCAAACAATCTCTTGATTCGTCGCTCTATAGAAAAGCCTATTTTTAAAGAAAAATTTCGAATACGTTCCTATGGACTGGCTAAACCAGATACTCAAGTTTTTGTTGAGCTGAAACGAAAGTATAAAAAAACAGTATACAAACGACGTATTTCCATGGAAGAGTCACAAGTAATGAAATACATAACTTCAGGGTATATTCCTCATAGTAATACACAAATCTCACAAGAAATTAACTATGCTTTGAGTTTGTACGGTGGGCTTATTCCTAAATTTTTTTTAAGCTATGAACGGGAAGCCTTTTATGCCAAAAATGATGATAACTTCCGAGTGACCTTTGATGAAAATATACTATGGCGTGATTATGATCTATCCCTATGCTCTGGTATATATGGCTATAAAATACTCCCTGATAATATGGCCATAATGGAGATAAAAACTTTGTATACAATTCCATTATGGATGACACAGATACTATCTTCTTATAAATTATACAAGACCTCATTTTCTAAGTGCGGTAATGCCTATATGAATAAATTATTATTAAAGAAAGGAGCGTAAATATGCTTGATACCTTATTTTCAGGTGTTTTTGACACTACAGTCTCTTTTACTAGTATTACAAACTTTATTATTTGCATGGTAGTAGCTCTTGTCTTAGGCCTTCTACTAGCCCTTACTTATACCTACAAAAACAGATATACAAAAAGCTTTTTTCTGGCTCTTGCAGTGTTACCTGCAGTAGTATGTGTTGTAATAATGATGGTAAACGGAAATATCGGAACCGGTGTGGCAGTAGCAGGGGCCTTTTCCTTAGTGCGTTTTAGAAGTGCTCCTGGAACTGCTAAGGAAATAAGCTTTATCTTTATCGCCATGGGAACAGGACTAATCACAGGTATGGGATATCTTACATATGCCTTCTTGTTTACCATGGTCCTATGTGGGATATTGCTCCTATATACACGTTTAGGTTTTGCAGATAGCAAAGGAGCCAATGCAGATAAAATACTTAGGATTACAATACCAGAGGATCTTGATTACACTGGTGTTTTCGATGATTTAATGGAAGAATACACAAGATACCGTGAGATTACTGATGTAAAAACAAGCAATATGGGTAGCTTGTTTCGTTTGACATATTTTATTAAGTTAAAAGATATTACTAAGGAAAAAGAGTTTATAGATAAATTACGATGTAGAAATGGAAATCTCGAGATATCTATTTCAAATCAGGAGGCCAATAGACGTGACCTATAATAGTATAAAGGCTATTAATGCCATATCATAACACCTTATTTTGTACAAGATTTGCCTCTTAGGTTTTAAGAATAAATATATTAAAGAAGTGACAGATACAAGCATTAAGCTACCTGTCACTTCTAAATTATTTCATTTTGCATATAAGCTGCGTCATTGTACCCATTGGACAATAAATACACCATGACCTTGGCTTAAATAGTATATTGGTAATTAGGCCTAGAACCGTTGATGTCAGCATTACGCTATAGAATCCAAATGCAAACTGTGATATCCATAAGGGAATATCCTTGATCCAATAGGCCCAGCTCCAGGGAATTTTGAATGTCCACAGAAGCTTTACTGTTTCTGAAAGTCCTCTAGCATCTTTAAAGACTAAGTAGCTTATAAAAATCATCTGAGCAAACATTACCATAAAGAAAGTAAGAAATCCATATCTAAACCACTTTGTAGTCATCCATCTAGGCATGGGTTTGTTCCGTGACAAAGCAAACTTCTTTCCTAGTAGTCCAAACAACTGTCCCCTACCACAATATTTATTGCAATATGCCTTAGTCCCCTTGGTCGCTGATATTAGTAAGGGAATTATAAAGCATAGCATACCTAACCAGGCAAATAGTATATTGAAAAATCCCAGTATTAGATATAAGGCAGATACGATCCACATGTATTCATACCATGGTTTCCTCATGCTACAACCTCCCTCTTCTCTATAGTAATTATAGAAGCTGGACACTCCTTAGCACATAAGCCACAGCCTATACATTTACTCTCATTTACTTGAGCATATTTGCCTTGATATATTGATATTGCTTCTTTGGGACACACCTTTACGCAACAACCACATGCAACGCACAAATCTTTTGTAATCTTTGCAAGTCTTTTTGCCATGTTTATACCACCTCTAGCATATATTATGTAGCAAATGATATCACATAATTTTCCTAGACTCAGTGATATTGTTACAAAGGAATTTAGTCTGAGATTCCTATTTATCTTCTTCCATATACCCTCTTACATCATCCTTGAATTTCTCTCCTATATAAGCCTTTCCATGATTAATCTTTTCAAGAAAATCATCACGAATAATCTCATTTACTCTTAGAATTTCCTCCTTCAGATCATTTACAGACATCCTACTTGCCCCCTTACCCATAATTATTAGTTGCTCTAAGGCATCAGAACTGGCTACGGTTACAAGATTATCTTTTGCAATTTCATGGGTTACTTTCTCTATATATTGATCTGCTGTTTCAGCTTCCTTGGTATATACAACATCAATGTTATTGTATCTTTGAACCTGCTCTATACCACCTTTAACCTTATATGCGTCAAACACCAAGATAATAATAATTTTTCTATAGCCTTGGTAATTACTTAATATATCCATTAGCTTTTGCCTAGCCGCATCCAAATTATCCTTGGCAAGGTCTTTTAATTCATCCCATCCAAATATAATATTATAGCCATCAACTAAGAGATATTCCTTAGCTGATGATTTTTTAATTCCTTGATATCCCTTATCATACATATGGATATCCTTAGGCTTTTTTACATATCCTAGCCTACTCTGTGTATATACAGGACTTTGTTTAATTGACCCATAGGTCCGGGTAAATATCTCCTCTAGCTCTTTATCCTCCTGCCAAAAATCACTTTTACTAGAGGCTCTTGAAGGATTAGACTGGCGATTTTCTTCTGATTCTCCAGTCTCTGTTTTTTCTATCCCCGGATAAGAATTTGGAAAAAGCTCTTTCATAGAGTTATCAATATGCATATAGTCCTCTACCTGATCCCAGGCTACAAAAAAGCCGGCTCCATGACTACAAAACATGGATCCTGTTGGATTATCTTTATCTAATTCACTATCATATCCTATTCTATCTATAACCTCTTCATAGTTATGACATGGCTGATACCCCTCTAACCTACAGGTTAGGTTACCCCTTCCCCTACTATAAGCATTTACCTCTACCTGATATCCCCCCATTGTAGCAACAGGACCACTGCCAATAAGTATAGCCATATCACCATTAATCTGGGGTGGTTCAAAACTTCCATTCATCTGCTGTATATCAGTCATAGCTCGGCCAATATTATCAGTAGGAACTTCCAGCCTAAAATGATAATATGGTTCTAGAAGAATGCTCTTTGTCTTTTTTAAGCCTTGCCTGACCGCCCTATAGGTGGCTTGCCTAAAGTCACCACCTTCGGTATGCTTTAGATGGGCCCTGCCAGCAACCAAGGTGATTTTCATATCTGTAATGGGTGATCCCGTTAATACCCCTATGTGATCCTTTTCTTGCAAATGAGTTAAAATTAATCTTTGCCAGCTACCTTCTAGTATATCCTCACTACATTTACTATTAAAGACAAGTCCAGTTCCAGGCTCTGCCGGTTCCATAAGCAGATGGACTTCAGCATAATGCCTTAAGGGTTCAAAATGCCCTACACCAACTACAGGTTCTGCTATGGTTTCCTTATACAATATATTTCCTTCTCCAAACTCCACCTCTACTCCAAAACGATCTTTTATTATACTCTTTAGGATCTCAATCTGGACCTCTCCCATGACCTGTATATGGATCTCTTGAAGCTGCTCATACCAGACTATATGAAGCATAGGGTCCTCCTCTTCTAAGTCCTTGAGAAGAGATAAGATATGAAATGGATTACAGTCTGCTGGTAGTATAAGCTGATATGTGAGGACAGGCCTAAGCACAGCCTTTTCTAGATCCGGTTCTATTCCAAGCCCTTGGCCGGGATAGGTCTTACTAAGTCCAGTAACAGCACAGACTGCTCCTGCCCCTATTTCCTCAACAGTTTCATATCTAGTACCAGAATATATCCGTATCTGATCAACCTTCTCCTCCCATAGCTTTGAAGGCCCTAAGTCAGTTTCTTTATTATCTTTTTTATTAGTAAGAGCTGTTTTTACCTTAAGACTTCCTCCAGTTATTTTTAAAAAAGTAAGCCTATTACCCTGGTCGTCTCTTGAAACTTTATATACCTTAGCAGCAAAAGAGTCAGGATATTCCTTGCTTAAGCTGTATTTTTTTAGGCCTTTTATAAAGGGCTTTACTCCATCCTGCTTTAGGGCAGAACCAAAATAGCATGGAAATGTCTTTCTGCTGCATATAAGCTTAGCTATATCCTCTGTCTCGACAATCCCATGTTCTAAATAGTGATTAAGTATATTTTCATCACATACAGCCAGGTCTTCCATAAATAGTCTGGAATCCTGATTTTCACTAAAATCCACACAGCCTTCATGTAGAATGCTTCTTATATCTTCCATTATCTTATGTCTATCTGTCCCATCCAAATCCATCTTATTAATGAATATAAATGTAGGTATCTTATACCTTGAAAGCAGACTCCACAAGGTCACCGTATGGCCCTGTATTCCCTCGCTACCACTAATCACTAATATGGCGTAGTCTAATACCTGAAGGGTACGCTCCATTTCTGTAGAAAAGTCCACATGACCTGGTGTATCAAGCAAAGTTATACTTAAATCTTCATATGAAATCACTGCCTGTTTTGAAAAAATAGTTATACCTCTTTCACGCTCCAAATCATAGGTATCTAAAAATGCGTTCTTATGATCTACTCTTCCAAGACTTCTAATGCTTCCTGTCTGATATAAGAGACTTTCAGCTAATGTAGTTTTACCTGCATCCACATGGGCCAATATACCGATTACAAGCTTTTTCATTAAATATCTCCAGTCTATATAATGTGCTAATAACACTTATTATCCATGCTTCTAATAATAAATTATATACTTATAGATTGCAAGGGCACAAAAAAAGTCACTATATAAGTGACTCTATATATAAACCATATATTTATACAATTCTTTATCAGCTACCCAAGTCATTCCAATGACTATATGCCTCATACAACTCCATTAAAGCCCCCGGCTTATCCTTGGCCATGATTGCTCCCTTTAACCTGGCGATACTGGTCGTTAATTCATTGATTTCACCCCTTTCAGAGCTAAATTGCACTCTAAACAATACCTTCTTCCATGCCAGTTCCAAACCTATTATCTTATTATCTGCCTCTTCCCAGGCCTCATTATTAACAGCCTCAATTAAATCACTAATAGACTCTGCTATATCATCATCAGTTGAAAATGGTTTTTTTAGAAAGTCTCCACTAATCATAATTAAAAGAAATATAAGCATTGCAACAATAGGAATTAAATATATCAAAAAACGTCTCATTAGTAGCCTCCTAGTTTTTAACTGAATTAATATGGACCTTTATAATCACCAATATCCTTAATCTTTTTTATATTATCATCATATTTATCAACATAAAGACTACCGGCATCATTTAAGGTAACCAAAAACACCTCTGATACGTCCTTAATACCGTATTTTTTAAGCTGATTCATAAGCCATTTTTCATCCTTATTCATTTGAGTTAGATTTTCTATAATAAGCTTTCCATCATAAACCAACTCTGTGCTAATACCCGTAGGTTTAACCTCTATATTCATGTCCTTAGGTGTCAAGGGTAAATACTCCGATTTTTTCAAAACCGATAGGCTCCCATTTGCTTCCAAAATAGCATAATCGACTTCATTAGGATCAAAGACTCCTTGGTTTCTAAGTAATTCCAAAATATCTGAAACCCTAAACTTCATCTTCTTTAAAACATTATCCATGATTTTTCCATTCATTATAACTATAACAGGCTCTCCCTCTATTACCTTGGCTAGGTATCTCCATTTTAGTGTTATATATTGCATTAAATAAGCTAGTATAGCCCATGATAAAAGGCCTACAAAGTGGGGCCATATCCGACTAGATAAGTCAACTGTCGCCTCTGACGCTATAGAACCTATAGTGATTCCTAAAATATAATCAAAAAAAGTTAATTGGCTAATTTGTTCTTTTCCTAAAATCTTTGTAAGAATCAGAAGAGAAAAAAAACTAATTATGGCCCTAACAACAACTACCAAACCCTCATTCATAATATACCTCCAACTAATGCAGTCAATTATATTATCTATAAATCAGAGAAATATATTCAATAATAAGAAAAGACTGCACTAAAGGAATAATCTTCAATGCAGTCTATATATTCTGTATTCTTACATATTAGTATCCAGCATGATCCTTATCCTGAATCACTCCAAAATAAGCATACTTAGGCTTAAAGCTCTTATCAAACAACAAGGGGTTTCTATCACTTCTCCATGATACTCCATCAGATACTCCCCAGAAAGTTATTCCACTTATATTGGTGGTTCCAGCCTGGTTACCTTCTATAATCCTATTTACAAGTTCATAATAATATTGTCCCTGTTCTCTAAGATTTTCTTCAGTAGGAGCTTGAATATTTTGCCAGGTTCCTAAGCTTACATCAATTTCTGTTATTTGTACATCAAGTCCTGTGGCACTAAAAGCCTCAAGGGTTTTCATATATTTATCAATTGAATCCTTTGTATATAGGTGAGCTTGACATCCAATACCATCAATCAAGGATCTACCTGATTCATCTACCAGTGACTCTGCCATCTTTATTACAGCCTCTGTCTTAAACTGCTCATTATAATCATTATAATAAAGCTTCACATGGTCTGGAGCATACTTATCTGCAAGGTAGAATGCATGCCAAAGATAATCATCCCCTATGATTTCTAGCCATTTACAATCCCTAAGGGAACCGTCATCATTGATAGCTTCATTTACAATGTCATAAGCATAAAACATATCTATATAGCCCTTAGATTCTAAGAATTCAAAGTTTTGCTTAAGATAGCTATCCATTCGAGCAAGCATAGTATCTCTATCAACCAGCGGTTTGTTAGTATCAAAATCTTCATAGAAAATCCATTGTGGAGTCTGGCTATACCATACTAAGGTATGGCCTCTAACCATTAAGCCATTATCTTTTGCAAAGTCCAATAACTCAATGGTTCTCTGGGGATATTCAACCACAAGATCACCAGCTTCAATACTCTTAGTATGATTTAGTATTGCGTCAGGCTTCATTTCATTTTCCATAGTAACGCTGTTATAGTTTCCTATAATGTTGTCAGAAAAGCTTTTAATAACATATCCATTGATACAGGTACCCGCCTGCATATTATATGTATCAAATACTCCTTTAATTCCGCCCTGGATTAAGGGAAGCTCCCCAACCACATAATCTAGTTTATCTTCTGTCTCTTCATTCACTTCTTCTTTCTCTTCTCCTTCTGTCGCATCTTCAACCTGGCTGCCCTCATCTGTTGTCACTTCAACGCCTTTATCTTCATCAGATGATGTATCACTTTCATCATTTTCTGTAGTATTATCTACATCCTCATTAATAGTAAGATCTTCCTGTCCTTCTTTCTTGTCTTTTGAACAAGCCCCAATAACTAGTATCATTGATAGCACAGTAATAACTAGCATAAATAAACGTAATTTTTGCTTCATTGTTTCCTCCTTATATATTTTTTCCCCCATTATTAATCAATTTATATTAGCACAGTTCAATTTTTTGGTCAACTTATATAAAAATTCCATATAAAAACATAGATTTTTAATATAATTTATAAGAAGCAACTAGGATCATTATCCTTAATCAGCAAAATGTTATTAATCAACTATCAAAACGCCGTATCGGAATAATTTCCCATAACGGCGTTCGTTTGTAGACTAGTTATATTAATTATCTCTTGCCATTATATCTTTAATCATTTCAATATTATCTGTCAGATTACTTAGAGCTAATACAGCCTGGCCTAACCGGTCCTCTCCCTTTACGCCCTTGTTTTTGACAAATATATTCTTAATCTCATCCCAGCGGTCTTGTTCCTCTTTTGTTATACATCCAACAAGCTCTTTCCACTTTAGCATATTTGCCTCTGCACCAGTGGCTAGGGTCTGGGAGTCATTTTCATAGCTTGAAAGTATTTGTAAGAATAATTCCTCATCATTCATAATAGCCACTACCTTCTCTGCTATCTTATTCATATTTCTATAAGAGCCTTGAAGCCTAAATGGTGGCTCCCTTCTGTAATCATCTGACTGGGCTGCAGAGTAGATATATTCTGTATTGACCTTAAGCACAATATCTCTTACTACAAAAAGTTTTCGAATTACACTAATATATTCATTAAGCTCATCATCAGAATAATTGCCCTCAATTTCAACAGTTTCTCTATCAGCACCATTAGCCATTTCAATAATTCCGTACAAGTCCTCTTGATTACTTGTTGATAGCTTACTTAAAATCGGATTAGAGGTTAAGCTATTCTCAATATAGCTAAGCTTGAAGGCCTCTTCATTTTCTCTAAGCATATCTCCAAGGTTATATACATCTGCCCTATTAGCAAGCATATCAGGTATCTTGAATTTGTCTCCACTCTCAGTATAGGGGTTACCAGCCATAACTACTACTAGTTTCTTACCCCTTAGGTCATATGTGTAAGGAATACCATCATATACTCCATCTATCTTACGTTGCCCATCACATAGGGATATAAACTTCTGTAAAAACTCTGGATTACAATGCTGAATATCATCCACATATAGCATTACATTGTTGCCCATCTTAAGAGCCAGATTTAGTTTCTTTAATTCTTCTCTTGCACCAGCATTACCTGCCATCTCAGGATCTAATGAAGTCACAGCATTACCTAGAGAAGGTCCATTAACCTTAACAAATATAAGACCCAGTCTACTAGCTATATATTCCATCAGAGTGGTTTTACCATAACCAGGCGGTGATACTAGGAGTAACATTCCCATTAAGTCAGTTCTTTTATTTTCACCCACTACACCAATCTGCTTTGCCAGATTATTACCAATTAAGGGCAGGTATACCTGATCTATTAGCTTGTTTCTAACAAAGGATGTAAGAACCTTGGGTTTAAAATCATCCAGTTTCAATTTGTTTTTGTACTCCTGTAGGAGGTCCTTCTTTATTTGCTGGAACTTACTAAAATCTTTGGCCGTAGTCTTCTTATACTCTTTTAACTTATTAATAAATCCTGTATACGAAAGCTTATATTTGCCTTCTATTATAAGCTTGTGAGTCCCAACAAGCCCTTCTAATGTAGTCTTTGTATCAACTGAAACAAGCCTGCCTATATTGGCTTCATTCTCAATTATAATCACTATGACCTCGTCAAGGATTTCATAGATTTCACCATCATCAAGATCAATTAATTCAAGATTATCTAAATCATCTAAACGATATGCATTTATCCATTCCTTAACCAGATAGAATGTCCCTTCTATATCCCTTTTGCTATTTTTTAAAGATAAGACAAATTCATCATATGCATTCTTTTCATGCAAATAATTTATAAATCCATTATATATCTTGTTAGCCTCTCTACTTACTACAAAGCCTTCACCCCGCATAATCTCCTTGCAAAGATACTTAGCAGCCATAGGAATATGCTTAATGTCGATAAATGGCATGTCCTTATAAGCTAATTCAAGCTTACGAATTATAGATGGAATATAATTGTCCAAGCTAGGTGCAATTTTTGCATAGAATTGAACCCTTGCTAATTCAACTAATCTTGATTCTAATTTACTCTTAGTATTAGGATCTACAAGGCAGTTCCAGAATAGTCTTGCCAAGGCTCTAACTCGATTACTATAAATAAGTAAATCAATATTATAATGCAAATCAAGTAATGCCTTTAGAATCTTTGCCGCATCAACATCATGGACACCTTTTGTATAACCTTCCTGATATCTAGGCTCCATATATTTATGAATAAGCTGCATTAACCCTGACTCTGTCTTTGAATATAAAGAATCTAAGCTTTCGAACTCCTTATTTGCCGCTGCATCAAAAATTGAGTATGCTAAGTATTCAGCCCTATAGACATGGTCATTTTCTGATATAAGGCTTTGTTCAAACACATGATGATACTTTTCTATATCCTCATAAAGAATTTTGTCCCAGAAGTCAGTTCCAGTTATGTGATAGTATAAATCATTGTCCCTTTGAACAATTGAAAGCTCTACAGCTTGTGTGTTTACTGAAAAATGATGGCCACCTAGTTTTATTACATCCTTACCACCAAGATAAAGTTCTTTCTTATCCTTTAGCTGACGAATAGCATCTTCTTTTAAGGTCTTTAGTTTTGTACCTATCTCGTCTGCCTTAACATTGTCTCCTAAGTCTCTAAGTTTTGATATTACTTCCCTAACCTTTTCAGCCATTATATCAGTAGCTAGGTAACCGTTAATTTCTTCTACGGAATTAAAGCCATCTAGCCTATTAGCAATACCAGCAATTATCCGATCGGCAGATTTGAACAAACCATCAATTTGCTTGTTCAGAGCATCTAATATAGACTGTTTCTTATTAGTAAATGTATCATATAGCTCTTCTCTCTTTTCACTAAGCTTTACTATATATTCGTCAAATTCAGCAAACTTTCCTTCTAGCTCTTGAATCTGAATCATAACCTTATTAAGATATTCTTCGCATTTTTCTACAGTATCGGATACCTCAAGGTAATTAATTACAGACTGACTAAGTAACTTCATTTGAGAGGTAAACTGAATAGACATTTCATGCTTGGCAAATTCCTGAATCCTTGTTCTAACCCTTGCCTTAGCATTGTTTAATAATGAAAATAGGGAGGAAATCTTCTCTATGATTTCAGTAGTCATAGTCGGGTCCTCTATATTAAAGTTTCCGACTATATCTATAAGTAGCTCCAAATCCCTAGAGGTCTCATCCATCTTTTCTATAAGCTCTTTACCCTCATTCGACTTACTGACCTTACTTATCTTGGCTTGTAGTTCATTTACCCTATCTAAGTATACCTTAAGACCATCAGGCTGAATTAGAAACTTAACACACTTATCTGAAAACTCTTCGTTTTTCTCCTTAGCTTCTGCTTCAAGAGCATCGACTACACTAGTGTCTGTATATCGCAAATCTCTTAAAGAAACGATCTTTCCTCTAAGCTTTCTAATATCTGCTAGTGCCTTGACATATTCATTGATTGAATCATAGGTCCCGTAATTCAAACTCGTTAAGAGCTCTTTAGTCTCATTTGTCACCTCAGCAATTTGCTTCTTAGTAGAGCTTTTTATTCTTACTAGCTTTTCAAACTCACCAATTGCAAATGAAGAGGTCTCTTTTATACGTAAAACTATTTCCTTTAAATTAAATGCTTCATCTTTGTCGATCCAAAAATATCTGTCAATAATCTGCTCTGACTCTTTGACTATATCAATGTAGATACTTTGATAGCTCTCTCCTTTTTGAATAAGGTTATATACAACCATACAGTCAGCCATACAATTTACTATATCCTTATTCCCAATATTAAATAGAATCGAGCCGTTTTTACTTTCCTTGACATAGTTTTTTCCCACAAATGGAGTCTGCCAAATCTGTAGCATATGATTCTTTCTAGGCTCATCCTCAGGTTTAAAGATTATCATTTCCCCATTATTAAAATGTGAATACCCACTACATAAAATAGGTGTCTCAATTGTTTGCTCAATTATATTGTAGGTATAGATTAGATATATACCACTTTCAATATCATAAAATATAAACTGATAATCTTCCCCATTATAGGAATTAATCATCTTCTCAAATACGCAGGTTTGAGTCGGTATGTCAAATACCTTATGCTCTCCACTTTGAAGATAATATCCTTCTGGAAATACAATTCCATGACCACCTGGTAGAACCCTACATGTATCCTTCAATGAGTCTATTCTTACTACATTCTTTAATTTATCGTTATATACAAAGTATCTAAAGTCTTCTTCCTTATAAGGACGAATCTTAAGTACAATAATCTCACCTAAGTCTGCATAGTATATATCAGCGTCATCAAGGTTCTGATCCTTATCCTCTACAGGCTCGGAATAAATTCCACTACCTGTGTCGGTATTATCCTCTATTTTTATTGTTAAATCCCCATTAACAGTTTCTACAAACACCTTGTCAAGTATTGATACATGGGGAAAAGCACCATCATGATGATCATCCCTTGTGGTTTTTACATAATCAAATTCATCATTATTAATAAACCTAACTTCATGCTCACTTCTACAATCCACATAGGTTAATTTATTGCCCTTAATTAACCATTTAAAGGTTTTAATATCAGTGGCATTATTACTGGTCTGGAAAATCATGTATAGATATGGTTCTTTAATTGTAAACTTTGCAAAAAATGTTTTCTTATAGTACCTGTACAGGTCATCAAAGTCCTTAAGAAACTGGTCATTTTCTATTAGTTTTAAGCTTTCCTTCAAAAAACCATGATCCTTAAACCTGTAAATTGAAAACACATCACTAAGCTCAACCTTGGATTTGAGCCCAATATTCACGTTATATCCAAATATAAATAAATCGTCTATTGGGGCCATATCACTAGGTATACAATTATGGTCTGTTATTATCCTCTCGCTAGCTAGAAGCTTTGTCTCAATAGAGCCAAAAACTTCATTTTTGGCCCTATTGAGACTATCAATCCGCTTCTTTAGCTCTTCACCTTGCCCAATGAGTCGATTCTTTATAAGCTCATAGGTGGTGTTTTCCATATCCTTATTTTTTTCCATATTTTTTATTATCTTATCGTCTCTATCCCCCAAGTTTATCTACCTCATTTACTTGCTCGGTTAATATATTATCCAATTATATTTCCCGCAGGCAAATCTCCTACCCCTGCTTTATTAACAGACTCTAGTAATTTGCCCAATATATTTTTATCAGCATCATTGGCACTCTTCATCATTTTATTGACTGCACCAGCTATAGATAGGTTCTTTAAGTCTTCAGAACTTATATTAAATCTACCTATCAGCTCTTGAAGTTGTTTCTTAAAATATTCAGGATCGCCAGTAATAAATGTTTCCTTAATGTCTGTAAGCACATTACTGTTATTCACCAAACGATCATAGGATTTACCTTGAGTGATTGAACCAATAATTTTATCAAAGAACATGGTCTCTCCACCAACGATGTCAATATTAGCAGACTTTAGAGCCTCCTGAATAACTGATGCTTGTGCTGAAGCAATATCCTTCTGAATATTAATAGCTGCAATCTCAATTTCTTTATCCTTCTCAAGTTTGAGCTTGAATTCTTCGTGGCTCTTACCAACTCCATCTAATTCCTTCATGCTGTTAGCCTTTTCTCTAATGCCCTCAGCCTCTGCCATATATTTTTTCTTTAAGATCTCAGCCTCAACTATACCTTCTCTTTCTTTCACTTCGATCATAGCAGAGTCACCCTTAGCTTGGGCCATGGCCTTAGCCTCAATAACCTTAGCTTCAGCAATTCCACTAGTTGATTCTTCAAGAACCTTAGCATCAACTATAATTCTTATTGCCTCAGCTTCCTTTTGTGATGCCTTTAATTTTGCATCTGCATCAATAATAGCTTTCTCTGCCATACTTTCAGCTGCTTCTTTTGAGGCCTCTGCAGTCTTAACCTTAATAATACGCTCTTTCTCTGCCTCTTCCTCAGCCTTTTTAAGTGAAACCAGCTTAGTACGCTCTGCCTCAGCAATCGCCCTAGTATCCTTGATTCTTTCCTCTTCAACTACTGTATCCTTTTCAACTGTTACTCTTTCTCTAATAACAGCTTGAATATTCTTTCTTTCAACCTCAACTGCTTTTTCCTTCTCAATAACTGCAAGTTCTACTAATTTTTCCTTCTCAGTTCTTTCTAGTAACTTTCGTCTTTCTACTCTTTCAGTCTCGATTGCATCTGTGCTTTCCTTTGCCTTCAAGGCAACAATAACCTGTCTCTCCTTATTCTGCTCGGCAACCTCAACCTCTTCATCAGTCTTAACTCTAGCTAGCTCAGCCTTTAGCCTCTCTTCCTGAGCTATTTTTTCAGCTTCAGCTGTTTCTCTTGAATTTATAATCGAGATTTCTCGTTTTTGCTTTGCCTCAGCCTCTGCATTTTGTTTTTCCAACTCTAATATAGTCTCTCTTGCAGATACATCCTGCTTCTTTATGGTCTTTTCTTTCTCTCTTTGTATCTCATTTGCCAAAATTAATTGTTTTGCAGTAAGTTCGGTAATCTTCTTAATACCCTCTGCATCCAAGATATTATCACTTTTTAAAAGACTAATATCTGTCTGCTCCAGATAATCAATTGCAGCATCATCCAAAACATATCCATTTAAATCGGTTCCAATAATTTGAAGAATTTCGTTTTTAAAGGTTTCCCTTTCTGTATATAGCTGTACAAAATCAAACTTCTTACCTACAGTTTTCAAAGCTTCTGAAAATTTAGCATCAAAGAATTCCATTAAAGTAACAGGATCTGATGCCTTCTGACAACCCAGTAGCTGGGCCACCTTAAGTACATCCTCCCTTGTTTGGTTTACTCTAACGAAAAATGCCACTCTAATATCAGCTCTTAGATTGTCTTGACAAATCAATCCATCTTTACCTTCTCTTGCAATTTCAACCCTTTTAACTGATATGTCCATTATTTCATACCTATGTATAATTGGAAGAACAAATATTCCATCAAAACAAACCCTATTACCACCTACACCATTTCTAATTAATACCTTACTTTGCTCAACCTTATGATAAAATCTAGAAAACAAAGCCAGAAATCCAATAAGCAGTATTACAAAGGCTACTATGCTAACTATTATAATCTGTAATGTATAACTCATTTATACCACTCCTTCAACCTTTACAATATAGTATATATTCTTATTCTCATCTTTTCTAAAAACACAGGCCATTTCACCTTTTCTAAACGCTTCACCCTCGAATTCAGGCTTAACATTTATAATAACAGAAGCTCCATCTCTTATTATTTCGGCCTGGCCTAACCTGTTATTAGTTACGTCACATTTCAACTTACACAATTGTCGTAAAACATCAAAATCCGATTGTTCGTTATTATAGGTTTTCTGTATTAAATTTCGGAAAGGTAAAAACTCTAACTTTGTCAGCAGAGTACTTAGTATAAATGCTGGTAAAAGAAGGATTGAATTTAATGCTCCTCCTGACTCAATAGGCAAATAATACATAAACATAGATATAATCCAAAAATTTAATATTATTACACTAAAGAAAACCATAAATGGTAAATCTCCAACCCTAAAAAATGCTAATATTGCATGAAATGGTCCTTCAACACCGTCTATATCTACGTCTAGGTCTATATCCATATCCAAAAAATCAAGGTCCAAAACACCAATAATAACTGTTATCCAATATAGTATAACTAGCATCAGCAATATAGTAGGTATTAGATTACCACCCGATAATGCATAATTAAACAGCTCTGACATAGCCTCAGTACCCCCTTTCCTCATTTTTCTTCATTTAATCGATATCTTTTGACCCCCCTTTATAAGTTTTTAAGCAACCTGAAATTATTTGAATACATTGTAATACTTCATCTTTATATCCTATTTTTTAGTAAACACTTATATCTATTATACATTAAGTTATAAGTTCATCAACAACTTTATAATTAAATTAACATTAAAAAAACATATATTTCTATTAGAAAAACATTCATATTATGTAGTAATT
>FZPS01000063.1_pt1033 | contig 23377 bp, 18 predicted proteins | sample 1817821 | NCBI WGS metagenome assembly FZPS01 (sample SAMEA104158645, study PRJEB21678) | metagenome | place: Germany | collected 2015-04-21 | reverse complement strand
TACCTAAACCAGCAAATACATATGTTAATACGAATCTACTTCCTCCAAATATTTTTTGTAAAGCCAGGCCCGAACTATAGGAAGAAGTAATACTTGTTGTCCATTGAAGCAAAAATACTAGTATTAAAGCTAATGATGGCATACCTATACTCATCATTACTTGAACAATATTCCACGTTTCAGTAACACCAGCTTGCGTTGATGTAAGAGCCATCATCATACCAGCAATAGCTAACAACATAGTAGCAGGGAAAAGACCTACTACACCAGATTTAGTTACATTACCATTTTCATCTTTAATCCATCTTGTATAATCAGCCACAGAACAACAGCCTATAGTAATCATACCTATTTGTAAATTCATACCCCATAAAAGTCCTAAATTTTGTTCAGGTGTATAAGCTAAAATTCCAGGCATACCAGTTATACTCAGAGCTTTACCTACGCCAAACACAATAACAAACGCCATCACAGGTAAACTTAGCCAATTTAACCAGGCCATGGATAATATACCAAATGCTGCGGGTGTGGCAAATAATATACCAAGAATAATAGTAACAATGTTAAATGCAGCCTTACTCATTGGAATAACCGATGCAAGAGCTTGAGTTGCTACTGACACTCCTACACCATACCATGCTGCTGCAGGTAAAATTGTAACGAGCAATGAAGTAGCAATATTACTTCCCATCTTACCAAATGCACACTCTCCAAGGACATAAGTGTTAACGCCTTCTGAAGCTCCTATTTTGCCAAGAGGAATATAAAAAGCAACCAATAATACAACAAGACCTAATACCATAGCTAAAATGGCTTGACCAAATGTAAGTCCTGAAATCAGACCTCCTCCTGCCATACTACTTATTAACACTGCGCACATCCCAAGAAATACACTAGCAGGATACATCCAATGCTTTTTCATAGATTCAGGAATAGGTTTCTGAGAATACTCTTCTTCATAACTTCTCTGACTCTTTTTTTCTTTCACCATAAACACTCTCCTCTTTTATTGTACAAGAGGGAAAATCATTCTTCTTGTACTTATATATTTGACGATCATCAAATTGCAAGATTTAGATTTTCCCTCTATACATTAATTTTTATGCATTTATAAGTTTTTCTACTGGAACATAATCTTCAGCATATCCAAAGTATTTTGGACCAAAAGCTTTAATGCCTTCATCTGTTCTCATCTTTTTATCAGCTGGCACAACAACTATGCTTCCTCTATAGCCGTATTTAACAATATCAGTTCTTATAGGTTCACCAGTTTCTGAATCAAGTATCAAAATCAAATCTGGTGGAAGACATTTTACTTCCCCATCTATTTCAAGTCGTAACCATTCATTTTGGAAAGATACTAATGCGTTTGAACCCTTGTCCTTCCCTATACCTTCAATGGTAAGTACCCCCATTGAAAAACCTTTTGTTTTTTCTGCACCGAATTCTCGATTTATGTCAACTACTTTACCTTTAAATATTTCTGTTCCTCCTAAAATTTCTGATACACGCTCAATTGGATCAGTATGATGCTTTCTGCATTCATAAACTGCCCTACCTAATTCCCAACATTTTGAAACTGAGTTAAATATTGCAGCATTCTTTAATTGTTTTCCTGTCATAGGATAACCAGCAATCCAAGAATTGCCTCCATAAGCCATTGCAGAATTTCTTATTATATGCTCAGTCATAATCCCATCTTTAGTATCAGCTATAGTAATTGCACCTTTTTCATTGGATGATGCTGTTGGAGAAGGTGTTATACCATGAGTATAAAATGAAGTCATCTGTAGCTCTGGAAAAGCTCTACCCATACCATCTGCATCAACAACAGGTATACCTACTACTCCTGCTACAGCCATCGGAACAGGGGTATTTACTCCTCCAGCTTCTGGAGGTATAATTGCTTCTACTGGATGCCCTAAATATTTTCTTAAACCTTCAAGGCTACATCTTACTTCATCACCACTTGGCGGTTTTTCTGTTAAAACTACAGGTGCTCCAAGATTAGCTGCAATACATGCTATTGCATCATCAGGAAAATCCTCAGGCTCAATTAATACAATGTCTTTTCCTTCTTTTAAAACGTTAAGAGACCATAATAATCCAATTTCCGGATCTCCCCCACCACCTGTAGCAAGAATAGACGCACCTAGTGTTATATCTTTAATAGCTTGCTCATCTATTAATTTATAATCTTTTACATTCCATTTCTTTAGTATGTCATATACGCTCATATTAGCCTCCTTTCTAGCTCACGAGGAGCATTTGTGAGTAATTCATATCCATCATCAGTGACCAAAACCATATCTTCAACACGAGCTGCTCCCATTCCCTCAATATATATACCTGGTTCAATTGTAATAACCATATTTGGCTTTAATACAGTTTTATCGCCTACATCAATAATAGGCGCTTCATGAACACTAAGTCCAACACCATGTCCTGTAATATGAGGAAAATATTTCCCATAACCATTTTCACTTATGAAACTCCTTGCTACTTCATCAATATCCTCTGCCGTTACTCCAGGTTTTACCGCTTTTATTGCTTTTTGTTGTGCTTTGTATGCGATATCAAATATATGCTTTTGTTCATCAGTTAATCCACCAAGAGAAAATGTTCTAGTAATATCAGAGCAATACCCTTCATATACACAACCCATATCAAATATGCCCATTTCACCAAGCTTTAATTCTTTGCTTGTTGAAAAACGTTGTGGAAGCCAAGAATTCTCACCAATCATAACAAATGGTTCAAAAGATAAAGTTTCTGCACCTTTTTTCATCATTACTGATTGTGCTATAGCTGATATCTCATATTCTTTTATGCCTTCTTTTAAGCTTGACATTGCTTCATTCATAGCCATTTCAGCTATTTTAGCAGATGCTTTAATAATCTCAATTTCATCTTTATCTTTTACTGCTCTAAGTTCTAACATTTTATTTTCTACATTAACAAGTTTTGCATTTGTAATTTCTTTAATCAGTATTTCTTTATCCATGGTTATAGTTGAAAATTCTACGCCTATTCTTTTTACAATTTTATCTTGCAATATTCCCCTTAAAGGTTCTAAATAATTTGGATTGTCTTCAGGAAAACTTATTATATCTTTTATCCAACATGTTTGTTTTACACGTTTATAGTCTAAAGTTGGTACTAGAAAAACCACATCTCCAACTTTTGATACAAACAACATTGAAAACGCTGCTGTATTAAATCTCAAACCAGTAAAATACCTTATTGTAGCACTATTTCCCAAAATCACTGCATCCAAATCTTCGGCTTTTAAATTTTTAACCAAATCATCTACTCGATTTTTAAATTTCATAATCTATATCACGCCTTCCAGCTCACTCTCTTTTTCAGGATTTACTAAATATATTGATTTAGGAACTCTTGATTCTAAACTTGATTCCATTGGGCTTGCAAGTTCAATCAAATATAGTTCTTCAGCTAGTTTTTCTAAAGAGTCACCTATTTCTGGCATATCTTTTAAATTTTCTTCAATAGTTTTTTTATCACTATAAGGATTGTCTAGTAGAAATTTTATTATAGCCTTTTCAGTATCTGTGAAACTACGACTCATTACTTCACCCCCTTGTTTAATTCTTCAACAGGAACATAGTCACAATCATATCCAAAGTACCTAGGACCAAAGGTCTCAATTGCCTTAGGAGTTTTCATTCTTTCATGGGCAGGTATAAGAATTATAGAACCTCTATACCCATATTTTACTATGTCAGATCGGATAGGTTCTCCTGTTTCTGAATCTACAATGGCAATAAGATCAGGTGGTAAGCATCTTGTTTCCCCATCAATTCTCAAATTTAGCCATTCGTTTTGGAAGTCTATCTCTGCTTTACTTCCTTTATATTCTTCAATTCCCTCAATAGTTAGTCTCCCAGAACTAAATCCTTTAGTAGCTTCTCCTCCAAATTCTCTATTAATATCAATTATTTTTCCTTTAAATACTCTCATACCCTTTACATTCCTTGTCTCTTCGAGACTCTTAAGCATTTCTTCTACTGGATCTAGATGGTTTTCCCTAGCTTTAAATACTGCTTTACCAAGTTCCCAAGCAATGCTTTGAGAATACATTACAGAAGTCTCTTTCATTTGCTTACCATTCATCATGTATGTTGCTATCCATGAATTGCCACCATATGCCATAGCAGTTCTTCTTGCAATATCCTCTGCTAATTTATTATCATCACCAGTATCAAAAACTGTAATATTTCCTCTTTCATCACAAGAAACAGTTGGAGATGCTTGTACTCCACTAGTTGCCCATGATGTCATCTGTAACTCTGGGAAAGCCCTATTCATACCGTCTACATCTACTACAGGAATATCAAATGCTGCTGCTGCAGCATATGCTACAGTAGAGTTAACCCCTCCACACTCTAATGGAATAGATAATTCTAGTTCTTTCCCTGTATATTGTTGTAATTTCATTATAGCTTTATTTAATACATCATGAGAAGGCGGTCTTTCAGTAAGAACTACAGGTGCTCCAAGACATGCACAACTTGCTGCCACCACATCATCTGGTACATCTAGGGGATCAACCATTACGATTGTTTTCCCTGCATCTAGTACATTATATGTCCATAAAAGTCCTATCTCAGGATCTCCTCCTCCTCCTGTAGCTAATATAGATGCACCAAGATTAATCTCTTTTATTGCTTGTTTATCTATTATTTTATAATCCTTAACTCCCCATTTTTTTAGAATATCAAATACTTTTTCAGACATTAAAAATCACTTCCTTAATCAAATATTTTACCTTTAACTTTTGCACGAATTTTTTGACGTTTTCCTGGCATATATGCAAAAGGAACTTCTTCAATATCTACTACTTCAACACTGTCTCTAATAGCACCCGCTTTCTCTGCTTGATCTTTTGCTCTTTCTATAACTTCATTTATAGCATCGTCTCTATCTTCTACAGCTAAATCTGCTACCCCTTCAGCGTATGCTCCTATTTCAGCTATTGTTGCTCCTATAGCTCCGCATACTTCAAAATGAGATGGTTGTGAAACTCTTGTAATACCTTCAAGGTTTTCCTTAGGTACTACCATTCCTCCACCACCAACAAATATAGCTTCTATATCGCCAGCTACTGTTTTCATTTGGTCAACTGCAATTTCTAATGTTTCTTTAATTTTATTATATCCAGCTTCAACAAGGGATTTGTCTAAGGCTTTAACTTTATCAATTGCTGGTGCAAAATCGGTATCAAATATATCTAATTGACTATCAATAATACCTGACGCAACACCAATATCGTGAACAGTAATCATTGGACCACCAAAAGATTTACCAAGCCTAACAAGATTGTGACCAACACTTTCAGGTCCAAGTCCTATAACTTCATTGCCTTTTGTCTTTAAGATTGTTCCACCACCTAAAGCTATAGACATAAGGTCAGGACATCTAATATTAGTTTTAACTCCACCTATAGTAACTGTAACAGATGATTCTCTTGGGAATCCATCCACTATAAATGCAACGTCTGAAGAAGTTCCACCAATATCTACTACTACACCATTTTTAACACCAGATAGATATACAGAACCTCTTACACTTGCAGCAGGTCCCGAAACAACAGTAAATATTGGATAATTTACAGCATAATCAGCATCCATTACAGTTCCATCATTTTGTACTATAAATAATGGTGCATCAATACCTCTATCTTTGGTTGCTTTTCTTAATGCATCTACTGCTTTTCTCATAACGGATATAACAGAAGCATTTAATATTGTTGAGTTTTCTCTCTCAAGTATAGATATAGAGGCAATATGATTTGAAAGTGTTATAGGTAAATCTCCAAGCTCTTCTCTTACTATTTCCTCTGCTCTATCTTCTTGTTCAGTAATTATAGGTGAAAATACTCCCGTAATAGCAATAGAGTTTACTTTCCCTTTCATCTGCCTACATGCATCTCTAATTGCTTCTTCATCAAGAGGAGCTATATCTCTTCCATCATATTCTTTACCTCCCCTGACTATAAATACATTTTCTTCCCCACCAATTGCTTCTTTTAAATCTTCAGGCCAACCAGTTAGTGGTGGTATAGCAGTAGTTGCAGGTGCTCCTAATCTTAGGATACCTACTTTGTTCAAATTTCTTCTTTCAATTATAGCATTAGTAGTATGAGTTGTTCCTAAAGCTACAAAACCAATTTTAGAAGTGTCAATATCATTATTCTTCAACATCATATCTATTGTGTTGATAATACCACTGGTTACATCCTCTGTAGTAAGAGTTTTTGCCTTAGCTAAAACCTCATTACCTTGCACCATAACTCCATCAGTAAATGTACCACCTACGTCAAGTCCAAGTCTAATATTTTTTTCCATGTGATTTTCCTCCTTACTATTTCCATACTTCTTCAATATTGTACTGTTCTGCAAGCTTCCAATCTTTAATTTCTGAAACTGGTGGTGATTGAAAACCATATTTCTTACTATGCATCCACCCAAATCTATTCTTAAGTTCTGCTAAAAACTCTGCATACTTAAATGGTGCTACAACAGCATCAAGTACTGGAACTCCTAAATATTCTTGAAGCTCTTTATAAAAACCAAATTGTATAGTACAACCCAATACTATAACTTCAGCACCATCCTGTTCTACAGCTTCTTTTGCTTTTTGTTTCATTATTGCAGCTGTTTTTTCTTTATCTTTCTGAAGATCATGAACTCCCATTCCTAAGGATTTAAATGAGGCTACTTTGTCTTTTAAACCGTATGTCACTATATTTCCCATCATTTGAGGAATACACAAATCTTCTGTAACAATAACAGAAAACTTATAGCCCATTGTAGCTGCAAGATGTGCACAAGTTTCTGCTGGTGCAGTTACAACCATGTTGTCAACCATTTGTCTTGCATCATAAAGGCCTAAATCATAAAAACACCCTATTACAGCAGCATCATACCCTTCATTTTCTCCCCGTTTAATTAGATGAAGCATATCTGCTAAAACAAGAGCTTCATAGTATCTATACTCCAAATGTGTTGGTCCTCTATCAAGAGACACAACATCAACAACAGTTTGGGGTTGTTTAATACCCATTAAACCATCCTTGATCATTTCATCATAAGCATCAGTTCCAACAGGATTAATCCACAATATTTTCGACATTCAACTACTCCTCCTTTCAATTAAGAGCTTGAAATTATTATATGACTCCATTTTGTCAGATAGCCTGCTTTTCCATCACCTCCTTTTTCTATTACTATGTTTTTTAAAAAAGGTCTTTGACTACTATGTTGAATAAAATATAAACAATAACTTTGAAATTTTATATCTATTATATATCTTTTGATAATTCTGATAATTTTGAGGCTCTAATACTTTAAATAATTATATATGCAACATGCATGCCAAATTGTAAATTAGATAATTTACAACTTTCAAGACAATAGAAAACAAGAATGTCTCAAGACTAAGACATTCTTGTTTTCTATTGTCTTGCTTTTAGGACGTTCCCCCTAAAAGTATCATTTTTTTACCTTTTTATTATATCTATTTATATACTTCTAGTTTGTTCTTTTAACCACTCTTTTTCTTCTTCGTTTAAATAAGGAGATAATTCTTCATATACTTGTTTATGATACTTATTTAGCCATTTTCTTTCTTCTTCTGTTAATAGTTCTACATCTATTCCATCTAAATCTATAGGGCAGTAAGATAAGACTTCAAATTTCATAAATTGTCCTGAATCTGTATTTATATCTTTTTCAATGACAGCTACATTTTCAATCCTAATTCCATGTTTTCCTTCTTTATAAACTCCTGGTTCTACTGTTACAATCATACCTTCTTCTAAAGTTACTGTATTTGGTCTACTAGAAATACTATGAGGACCTTCGTGAACACTTAATAAAAATCCCACTCCATGTCCAGTTCCACATTTATAATCTAAACCTTCTTGCCACAATGGATATCTGGCTAATGTATCTAAGTTGGAACCTGTTGAACCATATAAAAATCTTGCATTGATTAAATTTATATGCCCTTTCAATGTAAGGGTAAAATCTCTTTTTTCTTCTTCTGTTATATTTCCTAATACAATAGTTCTGGTAATATCTGTAGTTCCATCAAAATACTGACCACCAGAATCTACTAAAAACATTTTCTCCTTTTTTAACTTGTAATTTGATTTTCCCTCTTCTGCTTTATAATGCATCATAGCTGCATTTTCTTTATATGCAGCAATAGTATCAAAACTTGGTTCAATAAATCCTTCCTGTTCTTTTCTAAATTCTTCTAACTTTTCTGCAGCAGATACTTCTGTAATCTCCATCTTTCCTACATTTTTATCTAGCCAATACATAAACTTTACTAATGCAACTCCATCTTTAATATAAGCATTTCTCTGATTTTTTATTTCCACATCATTTTTTATAGCTTTTAACTTTGTAGTTATATTTGTACCTTCAATTACTTCACAATCTTCAGGTATCCCCTTGTAAAGCCATCTATTTATCATTGCCGGATCTAAAAATATCTTGCTTCCTTTTTCTATATTTCCCACATACTCTTTTACTTTATTATATTCCTCGATCTCTACTCCATTTTCATTTAAATGTTTCCTAACCTCATCATCTATTTTATCACTATCTACAAATAACCATGCGTTATCCATTGAAATCAATGCATAAGAAATAACTACTGGGTTATTTTTTACATCTCTTCCTCTAATGTTATAAAGCCATGCTATATCATCAAGGCTTCCTATTAAAAAATGAGTAGCTCCCTCTTTGTCCATCTCTTTTCTTACTTCTTCTATTTTTTCTTTGGCAGTTTTACCTGTATATTTTACATCATGAACAAAAACTTTGCTCTTTGGTGGTTCAGGTCTATCAGTCCATAATTTTCCAACTAAATCATATTCATCTACTAGCTTAATACCTTTTCGTCCAAGTTCTTTTTCTAACTTTTCTACATCTTTTTGAGCATAAGTTTCCCCATCAAATCCTACTGTATCTCCTTCTTTCAAATTATCCTTAAGCCATTCAATATAAGTTGGAAAACCTGGAATACCCATTTTATATAATTTAATTCCACTACCCTTTAACTCTTTTTCTGCTTGAATAAAATATCTACCGTCAGTCCAAAGAATTGCTTCATCCTCTGTCACTACAACAGTACCAGCTGACCCTGTAAAACCAGAAATCCATACTCTAGTTTTGTAATGATCTGCTAGATATTCTGATTGATGAGGATCAGATGTTGGAATTATATAAGCTGTAATTCCTCTTTGATTCATTAATTGTCTTAAACTATTAATCCTCTCTTTTACTTCCATTTTTTAACCCCCTATTAGTTTAAATTTTCTATACTTTTTCTTCTAAAGCCATTATTAGATTAGCTAATATAATACTAGATATACCTGCAGATAATTTTGCTAGTAAAAAAGGTGTAATCATATCTTTAGATATAGTTGTTATGTATCCTAACTGACCACCAAAAGTAAAAGCTCCACTTACAGCAAAAGCTGCATTTATGATCTTACCTTTATTATCCATTTTATCATATATCCCAATCATAGGAACACAATTAGCTAATGAAGTAATAATTCCTAAACAAGAAAATTCATTTATACCCAATTTTTCCGATATACCTTTAAGTCTCTTGTTCATTACCCTAAAAACAAAATGAAAAAAAGGATAAGCACCTGATAGCATTACTGCTACTTTCCCTACAATAACTAGTCCTTCTTCAAAAATTGTCATATTAGAAATTAATCTTATATTAAGTACAAAATCCAATATACCTATCAAAAGACCAATAGTGCTTATAACTATAATAATCTTGCCTAGTATAGCAAATATACGAATCATTTTTTGTTGAAATTTCAAAAGTCCTATTACTATTATAATTGCTAAAATCACTACAGGTATTAAATTTATAAATATGTACTTATATTCTAGTTTCATAGCAATTCCACCAACCAACATACCCACAGGAACAGTTACTATACCAGCCAATATCCCCTTAGCAAAATAAGCAAAATCTTTCTCAGATATCATGTTTATAGCTATAGGAATAGTAAAAGATACTGTTACTCCCATCATAGATGATAATATTAGCCCAGTAAATTTAGCTATATTCTGGTCTTTAGCCACTCCAACACTAATAGCATAACCTCCCATGTCTATTGCTAACATACTAGATGTAAATACAGAAGGATCTGCATGAGTAATTTTAGATAAATAGGATAATACTGGCATAAATAATTGTGCAATTGCCGGTGCTAAACTAATAATTCCTATCATAGAAAGAACTAATCCACCCATGGCTTCAAAACCTTCTTCAAATTTATGTCCCAAGCCATATTTATTGTTAAATAATTTATCTATTCCTCCAATAATAGAAAATATAACCATAATCCATAAAACTATATTGCTCATATAACACCTCGACTAATCTATTAATAACAAATTCTATTATATTATAAATTAATAAGAATGTAAACTAAGCGTTTCTCTAATTAAAAAGAGGTCTTTGAAAATTCAATGACCTCTTTTTAATATTATACTAAAACTTATTTTGTCTACTATCTTTCTATCTCTAACTCAGTAATCATCTTTGGTGAATTGATTAATGTATCTGCTACTGGGCAAGTTCTATCTATAAATTCAACAAATTTTTCTATATCTTCTTTTGGTGAACTAGATTTAATATATATTTTAGATCTTATTTCTGAAAGACCAACTTTTGCATCTTTATTTTTACCCATAAATCCATCTGGATCTAAATCCCCTTCTACTTCTACTCGAAAATCTTGTAAGTCTATTTTATGAGCTTTTGCAAAACATCTTGCTACTATGCATTTACAAGCACCAAGTGCACATAAAACCGCTTCTACTGGATTCATTCCTGTATCAGTTCCACCTAATTCTTTTGGTTCGTCCAATGTAATAGTATGATCTCTAGCTACACATTCAACTCTCATACCTTCTGTTAATTGAGCAGTACTTTTAAAAACTTCTACAGCCATTTTGAAACCCCCCTATAGTAAATTATATTTGCAAATTTAGTATATTACTAATGTACAAATTTGTCAATGTTGCTCGTTTTCAAAATCCCCCTTCCCCATGGATATTTCTGATGGCAGCAAGTTTTTAGCCTTAATTTTTATCCCATAGAAATTAATTATGATAGTATTGTAAAACAACGTTTTGAAAATTTTAAATATGAAAATAGGAAAACTCTAGTTTAGTTGCATATGATAATAAAACTAATGATATATTACATTAATAATGATCTAATATATATAATCATACTCAAAAACAGTCAAAATTCTCAGTTTTTTTATATTTAGGGGTTTTTTTACTTATAACACTTTTTTCAAAAACTGCCCTGTATAGGATTCTTCTACTTTTGTTATTTCTTCTGGCGTTCCAGTGGCTACTACAGTTCCTCCCTTGTCTCCTCCTTCTGGTCCTAAATCAATTATATAATCTGCAGTCTTTATTACATCTAAATTATGTTCTATTACTATTACTGTATTTCCTCCTTCTACTAATTGATTTAATACTTTTATAAGCTTGTGAATATCTGCCATATGAAGTCCTGTAGTAGGTTCATCTAATATATATACAGTCTTTCCTGTACTTCTTTTACTTAATTCAGTAGCTAATTTAACCCTTTGAGCTTCTCCGCCTGATAAATCTGTAGAAGATTGCCCTAGCTTTATATATCCCAATCCTACATCATACAATGTTTGCAGTTTCCTCTTAATTCTAGGAATATTTTCAAAGAACTCTAGAGCTTCTTCTACAGTCATATCTAATATATCTGCAATTGTTTTTCCTTTATATTTAACCTGTAAAGTCTCCCTATTATATCTTTTTCCTTTACATACTTCACAAGGAACATATACATCTGGAAGAAAATGCATTTCTACTTTTAGTATTCCATCTCCCTTACATGCCTCACATCTTCCTCCCTTTACATTAAAGCTAAATCTTCCTTTATCATAACCTCTCATTTTAGCTTCTGGGGTCATTGCAAATACTTCCCTTATATAATCAAACACTCCAGTATAGGTAGCTGGATTAGATCTAGGAGTTCTTCCAATAGGAGATTGGTCTATTACTATTACCTTGTCTAAATGTTCCAATCCCAGTATTTTTTTATGCTTTCCCGGCTTTACTCTAGCTCCATTTAATTTTTGTGCTAAACTTTTATATAGTATTTCATTGACTAAAGTACTTTTACCTGACCCAGATACCCCTGTTACACAAGTAAATACCCCTAAAGGAATTTTTACATCTATATTTTTTAAATTATTTTCTTTAGCTCCTTTTATTTCTAACCAATTTCCATTGGGCTTTTTCCTTTCTTTAGGTATTTCTATTCTTTTAATGCCAGATAAATACTGTCCTGTAATAGATTTTGGATTTTTCTTTATCTCCTCTACAGTGCCTTCTGCTACTACATAACCACCGCGAACTCCAGCACCTGGCCCTATATCTACTATATAATCTGCACTATACATAGTACTTTCATCATGTTCTACAACTATTAAAGTATTACCTAAATCTGTTAAATCTCTCAATGTTTTTAAAAGTTTTGCATTATCCCTTTGATGTAAACCAATGCTTGGTTCATCTAATACATATATTACCCCTACTAAACTAGAGCCTATCTGAGTAGCTAATCTAATTCTTTGAGATTCTCCTCCTGATAAAGTTCCTGCACTTCTAGATAGAGTTAGGTATTCAAGCCCTACATCTCGCAAAAATAATAATCTTTCCCTTATCTCCTTTAGCACTTGTTTCCCTATTATTTGTTGTTTCTCATTAAGCTTTAAATTTTCAAAAAAATCTATAGCTTGAGTTATAGACAAATCTGTCACTTCAGCTATGTTTAACCCATTTATTTTAACTGCCAATACCTCATCTTTTAATCTTCTACCTTTACATACAGGACAAGGTATTTCTGCCATATAGTCATCAATCCAATTCCTTATATAATCGGAATTTGTCTCCCTATACCTTCTTTCAAGATTTGGAATGACTCCTTCAAATTTTCCTCTATAATTTCTTAAACCATTATAAGGACTTTTAAATTGGAATGATATAATCCTATTACTTCCATATAGTAATTCATCTATAAACTCATCAGATGCATCTTTTAAAGGAGTATCCATATCAAATCCATGCTCTTCAGCTATAGTCTTAAATATTTGATAATAATAGCTAGATTTATTAGAAGTGTTAAAGGGAGCAATTCCTCCTTCGTTGATACTTAAATCAGGATTTGGTATTACCAATTCTTTATCTATTTCTTTATGGTATCCAATACCATTACAATTAGGACATGCACCAAAAGGAGAATTAAAAGAAAACATTCTAGGGGACATTTCTTCTATTACCACTCCACAATCTGGACAAGCAAGTTTCTGGCTAAACATCATAGGCTCTCCATCTATTACATCTATCATTACTAATCCATCGGTAAGTTTTAATACTGTTTCTATGGAATCAGTCAATCTTCCTTCTATTCCTTCTTTTACTATTATCCTATCTACTACTATATAAATATCATGTTTTTTATTTTTTTCTAGCTTAATTTCGTCTGTTACTTCATACATTTCACCATCTACTATTACCCTTATAAAACCTTCCTTCCTTATGTTTTCAAGTACTCTTTGATGTTCCCCCTTTTTGCCCCTTACTACAGGAGCTAAAATCTGTATCCTGGTCCTTTCCTCTAATTCCATAATACTATCTACCATCTGATCTACTGTTTGACTAGAAATTTCCTTACCACATTTATAACAGTAGGGAGTGCCTATACGAGCATATAATAATCTTAAATAATCATATATTTCTGTTACAGTTCCCACTGTAGATCTAGGATTTCTACTAGTAGTCTTTTGATCTATAGAGATAGAAGGAGATAATCCTTCTATATATTCTACATTTGGCTTATCCATTTGTCCTAAAAATTGACGTGCATAACTAGAAAGACTTTCTACATATCTTCGCTGTCCTTCTGCATATATGGTATCAAACGCTAAGGAAGACTTTCCTGAACCACTTATTCCAGTAATTACTATAAATTTATTTCTGGGTAGTTCTAAATCTATATTCTTTAAATTGTGTTCCTTAGCCCCTCTTATTATTATCTTATCCTTTGCCAATTACTTTTCACCTCTTCTTTTGCAATTAATTTTAAATTACTGTAATCCTATATCTTGCATCTTTTTCAGCTGAATCATTCTATCCCTAAGTTCTGCTGCTTTTTCAAAATTTAATTCTTCAGCTGCCTTAAGCATAGCAACCCTTAGTACTTCTATTGTTGCTTCCAATTCTTCTGCTGTAAATACCTCTTCCATGTACTTTTCTTCCTCTTCTAATGCAATAGTGGCTTCTATTACATCTCTTACTCCCTTTGTTATAGTCTTAGGAGTTATGCCATGTTTCTTGTTATATTCATCTTGTATTTTACGCCTTCTGTTGGTTTCATCTATTGCTCTTTTCATGGATTTCGTTATAGTATCTGCATACATTATAACCTCCCCAGATACATTTCTAGCTGCTCTACCTGTTGTCTGTATTAATGAGGTTTCAGATCTTAAAAATCCTTCCTTATCTGCATCCAATATGGCTACCAAGGATACCTCAGGTAAGTCTAAACCTTCTCGTAATAAATTTATACCCACTAATACATCATATTTCCCTAAACGTAAATCTCTTATAATCTCCATACGCTCTATTGTGTCTACATCAGAATGAAGGTATGTTACCTTTATTCCTATTTCCTTAAAATAGCTGGTTAAATCTTCAGCCATTTTCTTAGTTAAAGTAGTTACCAATACTCTTTCATTTTTTTCTGAGCGTTTTCTAATTTCCCCTACTAAATCATCTATTTGATTTTTAGTGGGCCTTACACTTATCTTTGGATCTAGTAAGCCTGTAGGACGTATAATCTGTTCTACTATCTGTTGAGAATGCTCTAATTCATAAGGGCCAGGCGTTGCAGATACAAATAGTATTTGATTTATGTGTTCTTCAAATTCTTCAAATTTTAAAGGTCTATTATCTAAAGCTGATGGAAGCCTAAATCCATATTCCACTAAATTCATCTTCCTAGACCTATCTCCTTCATACATACCCCCTATTTGAGGTATTGTCACATGGGATTCATCTACAATTATTAAAAAATCTTCAGGAAAATAATCTATTAATGTATAAGGTCTACTTCCTGGTGCTCTGCCACTTAAATGTCTAGAATAGTTTTCTATTCCTTGACAAAATCCCATCTCCCTCAACATCTCTATATCATATCTAGTTCTCTGTTCTAACCTTTGAGCTTCTAATAATTTTTCTTGAGAACGTAATTCCCTAAGCCTTTCTTCTAATTCCTCCTCAATACTTATAATAGCCCTTTCAATTTTATCTTTAGAGGTAGCATAATGGGAAGCTGGGAATATGGAAACATGATTTCTTAACCCTATGATCTCTCCTGTTAAATAATTAACTTCTACTATCCTATCTATCTCATCTCCAAAAAACTCAACTCTGATAGTATTTTCACTAGAGGATGCAGGGAATATCTCTAATACATCTCCACGTACTCTAAAAGTTCCCCTCATAAAATTTACATCATTTCTAATATATTGAATATCTATTAATTTTTTCATTATCTCATCTCTGTCCTTAATCATACCTGGTCTTAAAGAAACTACCATATTTTCATAATCAATTGGATCTCCTAATCCATATATACAGGAAACACTAGCTACTATTATAACATCTCTTCTTTCAAATAAAGAAGCTGTAGCCGAATGTCTAAGTTTATCTATTTCTTCGTTTATAGAAGCATCTTTTTCAATGTAAGTATCTGTTTGAGGTACATATGCTTCTGGTTGATAATAATCGTAGTAAGAAACAAAATATTCCACAGCATTTTCAGGGAAAAATTCTTTAAATTCACTAGCCAATTGATAAGCTAATGTTTTGTTATGTGCAATTACCAAAGTAGGTTTTTGAACTCTTTCTATTATATTAGCCATTGTAAAGGTTTTTCCCGAACCAGTTACCCCTAATAGGGTTTGATATTTTAAATTATTCATTATACCATTGGATAATTTTTCTATCGCCTCTGGCTGATCTCCAGTAGGCTTAAAAGTTGAATGAAGTTTAAACTTATTCATAGTATTCACCTCGTTTTGAACGCTTGTTCGCTTATATAATAATTATATTATATAATATAAAAATGTCAAAAATTTTTGTGTCATATAAATTTTAATTGACAATTTGTTTTTATATTATAAACTAATAAGGAAGGAGGATTAGTTTATGAAAAAAATATTATTCCTTTTTTTAATTATAACATTAATAGTAGCCATTACTGGTTGTAGTGCTAACAAAAAAGATCATTTTTTGGTCATGGAAAATTTGGAAGAAAAATCTCTTAGCTATAAAATTGAAAAAATAGTATTATCAAAAGGATTTCAATCAATAGAACCTAATGTTGAAATAGTAAATAAAGATAATAATTTGAAAATATTAGTAACTGTAGGTTTAATAGAAAGTTCTGGAGTTACCATCGATAAAATAACTCAATCAGGTGATGAAATAAATATATATATAGAACGTTTATTGGAAAATGGTAAAACCCAATTATCAATTCCTCAAATTCTAATAGTGATAGAAGAACCTGCAATAGAAAAAACAGAGGAACTAAATTGCAATATAATCAATCAAAATTATGAGCCAATAACATTAAAATTTAATAAAAACCAGATTTTAAACAAAGTATATTCTCAATTTAATATTTCTCCAAATACCATACCAGCAGTAAATTTAATAAAAAGAAATGATCAACTACTCTGGGATATATCTTTTAACAGTATATTTGATAAAAAGAACTATAAATCCCCAATAGTTAATTTTCATGTTAGAGTGGATGCTAATACTGGTGAAATAATAGATGCTGAAAAAGAGGATATATCAACCTATATAGATAATGGAACTATATTAGATTATATACCTTCTAGTAATTTATTATATAAACAACAAATTGAAGATGAAGGTAATATTTATGAAAAACTCTGGTATTATAATACAGAAACTGGAGAAAAGAAAAAATTATATACCTCAAATAGTAAAATACAATCAGCAATTTTTAACCCAAATGCCGAATATATTTCATTAATTGAAATAGATGATAATAAAACAGATCTATATATAATAAATGTATTGGATACTACTACCTATAAAGTAACTGCTGCAAACTATCTATATACTAATTTGATGAAATGGATAGATGAAAACACTCTTTATTTTATAGATAATAGTGGTCATAGATCTAATTTGTTAAGATATGATTTAGAAAAAAGCAATACAACAGTACAACTTAATTTAGATATAAGCGCGAGTGATTTTGATGCATTAGGAGATAATTTCCTATTCATCAAAAGTAATGAAGATGAATCTTTAAATAAAACCATCTATTTCAAAAAAAAGGGAACAGAATTAAAAGAGTTGGATAAGGGATTTAATGCAAAATTTTTTAACGAAAATTATGTGGTATATCTGAAAAACATTGAAGAAGAAGATAAAAATACCTTATATATATATGATATTGAAAAACAACAGGAAATAAATAACTTGTTAGATTATAATATTTATAATTACTTTAAACTTGATGAAGGAAACATGATCCTAATTGAAAAAAATGATGGTCATAATAACTTTACATTGAATAGATACAATATGGCTAATGGACATATAACACCTATTGCAAATATAAATAGTAATAAAATATTTTTTGACCCTCATAAGGAGAAATGCTATATAAGTTTAACCCCTCCTGAGGATGTTAAGGAAGATAATATCATATATTCAATAGATATGAGCACATTAAATATAATGGATAATGAAAATCATTAGAGGACTTGATATCAAGTCCTCTAATTTTTAAATCGTGCCTTTCTATTTTTAAATTTATCTAACCACCATTTAAAAGGAGTTTGTTTTTCTTCTGCTATAATCCCATATCTAGGATGTTTTGGAACAATTACCAATCCTAAATTTCTAATTCCTCTTTGATAATCCTTATACTCTTTGGTAATTAAGCCTTTTTTTATATCAAAAACTTCTAGCCATATATATTTTGGCCTAAAAAACAAAACCTCTTCCATATCCTGTTTGGAATATACCTTGTGTCCATTTATAGATAATAATACATCTCCTGGCTTTAAATCTATAGCTTCGCCAATACTATTGGGTAAAGTGTCTAATATCTTTAATCCATAATCACTAGCCTTAAATATATATTCCCCATATTCTTCTTCCCGTTTCCCCAACATTATCGTTATTTCATGCCCTATAGGAGCAAATAAAGCTGCAATATATTTAAACACAGGATAATTTATAGAAAAATTTGCAAATAAAAGTAATATAATACTAAATAAAGATAACAATCTTGCAGTTTTTACAGTTTTTTTCTCAGGATAGGTGGTTAGGGCATAATCCCCATATCCTAATATAGCTATAATAATTGCAGGATACACATAGCTATTATTTATAAATATGTTAAAAGGAAGGGGCCAAAATCTATTCATTACAAAACCCCCAACTATTTCCCCTTTTCTCTCCATAAATATAGGTATTTTACCCCGTTTCCCATCTGTCAAAATTAAAAAACTCTCCACTAAATGTAATACCCCTATTACAAACATAATACTTGATACATTTATTTTTTTATATCCTAATATAAGACTTGCTAATGAAATAATCCCACCCGCATATGAAAAACAAATAAATCTAGAATCAATCAAAGAAAGTATTATGGCTAAGGGCAATATCAAATAGAAATCCCTTGGATTAATAGTAGTACCTGAAAGAATTAATATTACGCTTCCTAACACACCACCTATTAATCCAAATATTAAAGATACTAAAGTATTATACAGAGGGGATTTTCTATTTCCCCCTAAAATATCCCTTTCCATATTGCTTATCTTTCTATATTGAAAATATATTATACCCACTACAATCCAGAAAAAAGGAGATTTTAGGATGCTAAGTATATTACTTAATGAATAATGTATTACTCGAAAAATAATATGCATGATAAATTCTCCTTAGCTCCTATATTATTTAATCATCTCTTTCATTTTTTCAATAGCTACTTTAAGTTGCGTATCTTTATCTAAGTTTTCTATTCCTATCTCTTCTACATCCTCTGGTAAATCAACAACTATATCCGGCTCTATTCCTATACCATGTATACTAGTACCATTAGGAGTAAAGTATTCTGATACCGTCAATTTAAATCCAGATCCATCTGGTAATTGTCTAATCCTTTGAACTATTCCTTTACCAAAGGTCTTGTTTCCTATAAGTATGCCCCTATTTCTATCTTTAATAGCTCCAGCTAATATTTCTGAGGCACTTGCACTTCCTTCATTAACCAACACCACTAAAGGTAAATCTACATGTTTCGCTGAAGATTTTTCATAAGTTCTTTCTCCTTTTCTAGTTTCAGTATATACAACTACTCCCTCATCTAAAAATTCATCGGCAATATCTACACAAACATCTAACAATCCTCCTGGATTATATCTTAAATCTAATATAATTCCAGAAACCTTTTTATCCACAAGAGTTTTTAACTCCTTCTTAAAATCTTCATAAGTTAACTCATCAAAGGATGTAATTCTTATATAGCCAATATTATCATCTATTATATCCGATTTTACAGTAACAAGCCTTATTTCTTCTCTTACTATTTCCATATCAATATATTCGTTTTTCCCATCTTTATCCTTCCTTAATATGGTAATATTTACTTTTGTATTTGGCTCACCTTTCATAAGCTTTACTGCTTTATCCATATTGTCTGCTGTAAACTCTTTGCCTTCTACTTTAATTATCTTATCTCCAGTCTTAAGTCCTGCACGTTCTCCTGGAGTACCTTCAATAGGAGCTACCACTGTTATCAAATTATCTTCTCCCGGAGTTACTATTACTCCTATACCTCCATATACTCCTTTGGTATGTTCTGTAAAATCTTTAAACTCTTCCTGAGTCATATATACAGAATAAGGATCTTCTAAAGCCTGAAACATTCCCTTTAATTGACCTTCCATTAATCTTTCTTCATCTACTTCTTTTAAAAAATAATCTTTAATGTAGGATTCTAAACTCATAGCTTTAGAATATTTTTTATAGGAAGATACTAGCTGTTCATATTCTCCCTTTGGAATAATCACCTTATCTTTTTGCTTTATGGCTACCTTATTAGTAAGACCAAAAGTAACTATATTTGTTACCAATAATAGTACAACCATAAAAGTTACAGCTCTTTTTTTTGACATACACTTCACCTCTTATATTATGGATTATGTATTCTATTGTATTATTTTTACTCAAACATTATACCATATCTCTATATGAAAAAAAGGGGATTTATTTCCCCTTTAGCCATGGTATCGGATCTATATAAGAACCATTTTTCCTAACTTCAAAATGCGAATGAGGTCCTGTAGAAAATCCCGTGCTTCCTACTCTAGCTATAGCACTACCCTTAGATACCTGAGTCCCCTCACTTACAGTTAAGGAAGAATTATGCCCATACAAAGTTACTATGCCACCACCATGATCTATCATTATAGTTTTGCCATATCCTCCTAAAGTTCCCGAATATATAACTGTACCATCAGCTGCAGCAACTACTGTAGTTCCTGTAGGTGCAGGAATATCTATTCCTGTATGTAGTTTTTTCGTCTTAAATATTGGATGTATTCTGTACCCAAAAGGTGAAGAAACTCTTGTATGCCCTGGTACTGGCCAATTCATAGCTCCACCTGAATAAGGACCTTCTACCCTTTGTAATTTTACTATTTGAGATCCAATATCCTTTGCCAATTTGTTCAATTGATCATGCTGTTGTTCTGCCGTTTTTAAATCCTTTTTCAATTGTCCCATTAGAACTTCTTTAGCTCTTGAGGCTCTCTGTAAATCCGCTTTTCTTGCACTTAATTTTGATCTAGTAGCTTCAACAGAAGCCTTTTGAGCCTGTAATTCTATTTTTTTCTTCTCTATGATGTCCCTTTGTTCTTTCATATATTTCAACAATTCTACATCATAATCAGCTACAGATTGAATCATTTGCCTTCGCGATAGAAAATCACGTATATTTGCCGATGACAATAACACCTCTAAATAACCTACATTACCATTCTTATACATAACCCTTAAACGAGAATTAAATGCATCTTGTTTGTTTTTTATTTTAGCTTCTGCTTCCTCTAATTCTTTAGTAATTGTATTAATGCTTTTGTTTAGCTTGTCCAATTCCTGTTTAACAGCTTCTAATTCTTTAGCAGCTTCTTCCATTTCTTTGTCCAATTGTTCTATTTGCGATTGTACATCTTTAGTTTTGCCCTGTAAGTCATTTATTTCCTTTTTCTTTTTGTCAATCTCTTGAATTGTGGTCTTTTGTTTTTTCTTTAAACCATTCAAATTATTATCTGCGAATACTACAGCATAGTTAAATATTAGTATTAAAGCCAATAGCAAATATATAGTTTTTCTATTTTTACACATAATGTTTTTCCCCCTTTAAGCATTTAAAAATCTCTTTAGGGACACTAAACTTCCTAGTGCACCAATTCCCATTCCAATTGCTATAAATATGATAGATATATCTTTCATCAGTGCAACTGGTGGAACTAAATACACAGTAAATAACACATATAATTTATCATTTACTGCGTTGAAAAAGTATCCATAACCATAGTTTACTATTAGAATAGATAAAATAGCTCCTATCAAACCAAATAATACACCTTCTATTATAAAAGGTCCTCTTATATATCCATTAGTAGCTCCTACATATTTCATTATATTGATTTCACTTTGTCTTGCAGTAACTGTAATCTTTATGGTATTTGATATTATAAATATGGATACCAGTATGAGAATTGCTGTTATTATCAAACCTCCTCCCCTAACATAGTTAGCCAATAATACTAACTTTTCTATAATATCTTTATAATATTTTATTTCCTCTACACCTTCTAATTCCTTCACCTTATTAACTACTGAATCTGCATATTCTATCCCTTTAAGCTTTACTATAAAAGAATCTGGTAATGGATTGGTTTCAAGTCCTTCCAATAGATAAGCATTGTCTTCCCAATCCTCTTTCATAATCTCCATAGCTTGTTCTTTAGATTGATATATAACTGAAAGTACTCCTTCATTTTCTTTGGCTTGTTTTTCAATGTAATGTAGTTGTTCATCAGTAATATCGTCTTCTAAAAATATTTGTATTTCATCAAATTTATTTTTTGTTTCTACTACAACATTATTGATACTTAATATCATTATAAGCACTATTCCAAGTATAATCAACACAGCAGTAATCGAACCAACAGAAGCTAGTCCCATTCCTCGATTACGCCACATACCTTGAAAACCTTGCTTTACCATATTCTTAAATATTCGAAATCTCATGCTCATACACACCCTTCTCCTCATCTCTTACTATTTTTCCTGATTCAATAGCAATTACACGTTTTTGCATAGTATCTACTATGTCCTTTGCATGGGTTGCCATGAGTACTGTAGTCCCTCTCCTATTTATATCTCTCAAAACTTTCATTATCCCCCAAGCAGTTTCTGGATCTAAATTCCCCGTAGGCTCGTCTGCAATTAATATTGGAGGACTATTAACTATTGCTCTAGCTATAGCAACTCTTTGATGCTCTCCCCCTGATAATTCATCAGGGTAACAGTATGCTTTGCTACTTAAATCTACCATATTTAATACCATAGGTACATTTCTTCTTATATCTTTTGGATGAGCACCTATTATTTCCATAGCAAAAGCTATATTCTCATATACGGTTTTATTGGGTAATAATCTAAAATCTTGAAATACTACTCCAACCTTTCTCCTTATATAAGGTATTTTTCTATTTTTAACTTTTGTAATATCCATACCATCTAAATATATATTTCCTTCTATTGGGTCCTCTTCTTTAAGTATTAGTTTTATAATTGTGGATTTACCTGCTCCACTAGGACCTACTAAGAATACAAATTCTCCTTTTTCTATCGATAAGTTTACATTGGATAATGCTTTTACACCATTTTTATATTCTTTACTTACATTGACAAACTGAATCAACTGTTTTCACCTCATTAGTATATAAATAATTATTAATCTTACATCTCATGTACAAAATATATCATAACATCTCGTGTATAAAATTATATCATAACTATTATAAAATTCTATTTTAATTTTATAAATCCTCTTATTTTAAAAACTTTTTATTTTAATTTTAATTTAAACTTATATATTATATCTATTTTAATAATAT
>FZPS01000068.1_pt139 | contig 23384 bp, 18 predicted proteins | sample 1817821 | NCBI WGS metagenome assembly FZPS01 (sample SAMEA104158645, study PRJEB21678) | metagenome | place: Germany | collected 2015-04-21 | reverse complement strand
TTGCAATGAGCGTACTTTGGCTTATATATGCTTTTTTGTAGGAGAAAATAAATGACAAAAACATTTAAGCTTAGCGTAATATTCTTTATAAGCACACTATTTTTAGTGGTTATGAGAATAGCGTTTACTTTTATTAATCTAAGCGACAACATCTCAAGCTGGCTTTTTAGCTTTGCCGTACAAGTTATTGGCATGGGTGTTATTCCTATACTACTTTATAAATACTGGGTAAAGGGCGACATAATAACTGGCTTTTACATCAAAACAAAGCTACCTATTAAAATTTATCTTCTTACCATAATTATAGGGCTATTATTCCGCTATATGACCATTGGCGTATCTATAGTTTTTCAAACTATACTAAGGCTACTTGGCTATACTCACATAAACAGCGTAGGTACTATTTACTCAGGCTGGGAAGTTTTGCTCTTAAGCATAATTACCACTGCTGTTTTGCCTGGCATCTTTGAAGAAATTACAGACCGCGGTCTATTAATGCGCCTTTTTGACGACATAAAAGAAGATAGAACAAAAATTATTTATATGGCTATACTCTTTGCGCTTGCGCACCAAAATATTGTGCAAACGGGATACACCTTCGTAGGCGGCCTTGTGCTTAGCTATTTAGCTGTTAAAACAAAGAGCATAATACCAGGCGTTATTGTGCATTTTATGAATAATTTATTTAGCGTCCTTAGCGGCTACTCACACCAAAAAGGCGGCATAATTTCTTATTATGAAGATAAGTTTTATGCTTTTGTCAATTCCAACTTTTTAGTTGCTATGATTAGCTTTGTAATTTGTGGATTTGCAATAGTTTTATTGCTTAAATATATTGGCGACAGCATAAAGAAAGATAGTATAAAAGAAGCACCTAGTCAAGTGGACAGCGTTTACACCTATACGCCAACTGGCAGCAATTTAGAACCTTTAAATGACTTGTTTGGCTTTTCCACACCAAAAAAAGAGCTTAAATTGCGTGCTAAGTGGCATGAGTACGCCTTTTTGTATGGCGCAGCTGGCTTAGGAATTGTCACCACAATATTTACTTTTATTTGGGGATTGTGGCGATGAAAATCAAAATTATTGCCGTAGGCAAGCTAAAAGAAAAGTATTGGACTATGGCAATACAAGAGTATGTAAAAAGAATATCAAGGTACGCTAAAATAGAAATTGTGGAAGTTGCTGAAGGCAAATCCTTGCAAGATGAAGGGCAAACTATACTAAAAAATGCGTCGGGCTTTGTAATTGTAACCGATATAAAAGGAAAACTAGTTACAAGTGAAGAGTTTGCTAAAATTTTTAGCGCGCAAATGATAAATGGTATAAGTGAGTTTTCTATAATAATAGGAAGCAGTCATGGGTTGCACGCTAGTGTAAAATCTATAGCTACCTTAAGCGTTAGCTTTGGACGAATAACCTACCCCCACCAGCTTATGCGCGTTATACTTAGTGAACAAATTTATCGCGCAATAGCTATAAATAACAATCTTACATATCATAAATAGCTATTTTAGGTATAATTATTTACAAAGTGAATAGTATATTACCTATGAAATATGAAACTTTATTAAAGGAAATAAACAGTCTTGGAAAGGTTAGCTTTATAGGCACAACTACGCTAGGGTATAAAATACCGCTAGTTAGAATTGGACAAGGACAGCCTAAAGCGCTTATTGTAGCAAGCGTGCATGCAAGAGAGTATATAACAACTATACTTCTTAACAACCTCCTTGCGTCATACCGCAAAAAAATAGCAATAGATTATGTCCCTATGCTAAATATAGATGGCGTGCTATTAGCTACAAACGGATTATCTATTGTAAAAGATGATTGCCTTAAAGATAAATTGCTTAAGCTAAATGGCGGAAGCTATGACTTTAGTTTGTGGAAAGCTGACATAAACGGAGTAGATATCAATGTCAACTTTGACGCAGACTGGGGAAAAGGCGCGCAAAACATAACCTATCCTGCCCCTGAAAACTTTATAGGCAACGCGCCAGAGAGCCAGTTAGAGACAAAGTCAATTGTTAAGGTGCTAGAAAACAATTATCCGCTAGTTGCCGCTTACCATTCCAAAGGCGAAGTGGTATACTGGGGATATGGAGATAATTATAATCACTATCTATACGCTAAAAAATACGCTGACTTTGTTGGTTATGAGCTTACAAAAAGCCATGGCTCTGTCGGCGGACTTAAAGATTATTACGCGCTAAAATACCAAGGGCTTGGTATAACGATAGAAGTGGGAGAAGATAGATTTTCTCATCCTTATCCGCTGTCTGAGCTAGATAACCTTATAAAAAAACATACAGGAAGCATAGAGTTGCTTGCCCAAATGGGAGAAGAAATTGGACACCTTTATGGAGAAAGCTATACAACAAGCTAAAAAAGCTTACAATGATGGAGAGATACCAATAGGCTGTGTCATTGTTTGCGATGAAAAAATTATAGCTTCTGCCCATAATACAAAGCAAAATTGCGATAACTCCCTTCATCATGCCGAAATTCTTGCCCTTGATAGAGCTATGAAAACTCTTGGCACAAAATATCTTAACAATTGTACAATGTACCTTACAATAGAGCCTTGCGCTATGTGCGCTGGCGCTATGATAAACTGCCGACTTGGCAAGCTTGTGTTTGGCGCAAGAGAGCCAAAGACAGGTTGCGCAGGCAGCATATATAATTTGCTTGAAGACAACCGTTTTAATCACCGCGTTATTGTAGAAGAAGGCGTAATGCAGGAAGAATGTTCTTGCCTTATGAAAGAATTTTTTATATCTAGGAGAAACAAATGCTGATAGTAGGACTGGGAAATCCCACAAGTCAATATCAAAATACCTTGCATAACTTAGGATTTATGGCGCTTGATGCGCTTGCAAAAAGATTGGGCAAAAAAATTAATAAGGCGGAATGCCAATCGCTTACTGCAGTAAAAAGCATAAAAGGGGAAAAAATAATTTTGGCAAAACCCTATACATATATGAACCTTAGCGGAATTGCAGTAAAGTCCTTGATGGCAAAATATAAGCAATCAGCTGATGACCTTATTGTAATCTATGACGATATAGATATTCCTAAATTTGCTATAAGAACAAGAGAAAAAGGCTCTAGCGGCACTCATAATGGCATGAAAAACATAATAGAGCATATAAACACCACAGATTTTAAGCGTATACGCATAGGTATAGGGCAAAATGATATAGACCTTGTTTCTTATGTGCTTAGTAAAATAAATGAAGAAGATAAAAAAATTTATAATAAGAATTTAGATAGTTTAGCTATGTTAATTGAAGAATATATAAAAACCAAAGACTTTGAAAAGCTGCTTAGAGAAAGCAATGTGATAAAATAATGCTAGATAAAACCTTTTCCCTAAACCATGGAAAACTGTTAGAAGTTAAAAACGCTGTATCAAACAAATTAGACAGCGTGGTTTTTTATGCTCTTGAAAATAACAGATATCATATAGCAAGTCAGCTAGAAAAACCATTCTTATATATATGCAGCGACATTGTTTCTGCTCAAAACGCAGCTGCCGCAATAGGTGAATATTGCGCAGGCGAAGTTGTGCTAATTCCTGAAAAGGAAGATGTGCTAATCGCAAGAAAGGTAAAAAACCTAAGCGGCGTATATAACCATAACTTAGCCTTATATAAGCTTATATCTGGCAATATAAAGGGCGCTGTGGTATCGCTTGAAGCATTAATGCAGCTTTTTCCAAGGCTAGATATCTTTAAGCAAAATATACTAAACATATCAGTTGGCGACACAATAGAATTAGACTCTTTGCCAAACAAACTTGCCCAAATGGGTTATTTGCGCCAAACAGTGCTAGAGGAGCAAGCGACCTATACATTGCGGGGCGATATCCTTGACATATATCCGCTTGGAGCTACTTTGCCTGTAAGGATAGAATTTTTTGGCGACAATGTAGAAAAGATGCGTACATTTAGCCTAGATACAATGCTTAGCGTATCAGAAGTTCAAAATGTAGAAATTTTGCCAGCATCTGATATTTTAGTTCCCCAAAGCGAAGTGTCTGGCATACTAAATAAAGTAAAAAGAGTAAAAAGAAATGTTTGCATTAAACTAAACGACTATATAAATTTTCAAATGCAGGCATTTGAACAAGAGCCAAGCAGTTCTCTTATGACATTCTTTTTGCCGTTTATGCGCCATCTTTTTACCACCATTTATGATTATTTGCCAAAAGATTGTGTGGTAATTCTTGATGACACAAAACTACTTGACGATAAGTTTAAGCTTTATAGAAACTCCTTTAACGCCCGCGTTAAAAATTTGGTAGAAAGCGGTAAAATATTACCTGAGCATACTAATTCCTTGCTTGACAAACAAGAAGTTTTTGATATTCCTTTTACTAAGCTTGGGTTTGGCAAAATTACTAGCAATGTCACTCTTTTTACCGTTAAGCAAGTTTTTACAATAAAGTCACAGCCTGTAACTAAATATTATCTTGCCATAAAAGAGATGTTTAACGACATACGAAATTTTGAATATAACGACTTTAAGGTAAGAATATACGCAAGCGACTTAAACAGCGCAATTAAACTGCAAGAGTTGCTTAAAGAAAATATGCTTGCCGTGGATATTGGTGTCTCTGACGATAAACTAGTTGGCATTTGCGTTGGAAATGTATCTCATGGGTTTATTTATCCAACTGAAAAGCTAGTGCTTATTGGCATAAAAGATTATACAAGACAAGCTGTACGCACTAAGTCAATGGCAGTTAAAAAACAGGCGTTTACGCTGCCTGAAAAGGGCGACTATGTAGTGCATGAAAAACATGGCATAGGACTTAGTGAAGGCATACAAAAAATAGAAACTTCTTCTGGGATAAAAGACTATTATGTCATTTTATACCGCGGCGGCGACCGACTTTATTTGCCTGCAGACCAGCTTGACACTTTGGAAAAGTATAGCGGAGCAGAAAAACCTACTTTGCACCGCATTGGCGGAGCGGAATTTGAACGCGCAAAAAAAAGAGTAAAAGAAAGCATTAGCGCAATGGCGATTGACCTACTTAGCTTGTATCAGTCCCGAATGCAGCAAAAAGGCCATGTATATCCGCCCGACACCGTATGGCAAGAAGAGATGGAAAGGGATTTTGAATACACAGAAACGGACGACCAGCTAATTGCCATTAGCGAAATTAAAGAGGATATGGAAAAAGGACGCATAATGGATAGACTGCTTTGCGGCGATGTCGGCTATGGCAAAACTGAAGTTGCTTTGCGCGCTATTTTTAAGACAGTTATGGAAAATAAGCAAGCGGTGATTCTTGCCCCTACCACAATCCTAGCTCAACAGCACTACAATCTTATCTTGGCAAGATTCAACAAATATAATTTTCAAGTTGACTTACTCTCTAGGTTCGTACCCCCAAAAGAGATAAAACAGGTACTTAAACGGATAGAAACGGGCAAAACGCATATTGTTGTGGGTACGCATAGGATATTGAGCAGAGATGTTAGATTTAGGGACCTTGGACTGCTTGTATTAGATGAAGAGCAGCGCTTTGGGGTAGAGCATAAAGAAAAGTTAAAAGTGTATAAAAATAAAGTAAATATCCTTAGCTTGTCAGCAACGCCTATACCTAGAACGCTTCATATGGCGCTTAGCGGCATAAGGGATATTTCTGTACTAGAGACTGCGCCTAAAGACAGACTACCTGTTGAAACTTATGTCACAGAGTATAATGATAACTTGCTAATTACCGCTGTAAATAAAGAATTGTCAAGGGGTGGACAAGTTTTTATATTGTATAACCGCGTTGCAACCATTAATAATTTTTACAAAAAGGTGCGCTCATTCTTTGATGAGAATATAAACATTGCGCTTGCGCACGGGCAAATGCCAGAAAGTGAATTAGAAGATACAATTAGAGAGTTTTATGAAAATAAAGCGCAAGTTTTAATAAGCACAACCATCATTGAAAATGGCATAGATTTGCCAAACGCAAACACGCTTTTTGTCATAGACGCCGATAATTTAGGTTTGAGCCAACTCTATCAGTTAAGGGGCAGAGTTGGCAGAAGCAATGTGCTAGCTTATGCTTATTTTACTGTAAGAGAAGGAAAGGTGCTAACTGAAAACGCCATAAAACGCCTAAACGCAATTATGGATAGCACTAACTTAGGAAGTGGATTTAAGATTGCTATGAGAGATTTAGAAATTCGGGGCGCTGGCAATGTTTTTGGCCGTGAACAGCATGGGCAAATGGAAAAAGTGGGATATGATATGTATCTAAAGCTGGTAAAAGAAGGAATTGATGAATTAAAAGGCAATGTTACGGCAAGAAAGAAAGATATAGAACTTAGTATTGATGGCGAATTTTACTTAAATGAAGATTATATTAAAGACAGCAGGGCAAGAGTTAGTTTTTACCGCTATGTAAGCGCTCTTAGCTCTCTTAGCCAAGCTAGAGAGTATCAAATGCAGCTAGAGTCTATGTATGGCAAGTGCCCAAAAGAAGTTATTAGCATAATTAGGGTAAGCTTAATTAAAAACCTTGCTCAAAGCTTAAATGTTGAAAGAGTAATAATCGGTAATAAAGGCGTTGCTTTATATTTTTACCACAATGAAATTTTGGCTAATGAATTTTTAATACAAGCTGTGAGCGAATTTTCCAACTACGCTGTTTTAGTGCCGTCTGAGCCTGCCAGCATTATTTTTAACGGCAAAAATATGCCACAGTCAAGGCGTATAAAAATGGTGTTGGAGTTTTTGGTAAAAGCAACTGTTGTTAGCTAGGCTCTAAACATAAAAAAACTCTTGCGAATATACGCTTTATATAGTATAATCTAATATGATATTTTTACAATTTACAAGTTATATAAGAAGTAATTTGTATAAGTGTACAAAGTACAGGGCACATCAAATAAAAATTAACACCTTTTACTTTGTGTTAAGGAGCATATAATGAAGAAAACGAAACTAGTAGTTCTACTATTGTTATTGGCGCTTGTTACAGGTATTTTGTTTACAGGGTGCACTTTTGTTAAGGAAAATGAAGAGAGAGTGGCAAACTCTGTATTATCCACCATTTCTTATGAGTATAAGGGAAATGAGTATTTTCCAAAACAAACACTGCAGCTTACAATTACGCGAAGCGAACTTATGAGCTACATTAATTATGTTATTTATCTATATTCCAACTACAATATGCAATATGACCCTGTCGATGTTTTTGAAAGCAGTTTAGATAGCCTAGAGTCGCAAAAATATCAAATTCTTCAAGCCATGGAATATCTTATGGACAATGCCACAAAAGAAAGGCGTCAGGCTATGTATTACTTTACACCAGAATATAAAGCAGTGCATGGCGATAAAATCACCGCTGAAGGACTGCTTACCATAGCTGAAAGATATTCATATATAGCTACCACCAATGAAAGCTTTATAAGTTCAATTGAGCAATATGTGGAAGATTATAACAAAGAGACAAGAGAGCTTAGCATAACGGCGGTAAAAGAAGATATTGCCGCGCACTATGCAGCAGGCTTTAAAATTGCTGAAGAAGATGGCGTAATTTTTGCAAAGCTTAATGATGACGGTGAGTATCAAGATGGCTTTTATCTCTCTGAAGTTTCAGCAGACACAGAGCCACAAGTAGACTATAAAAAAGTGTTTTTTAAGCTTACCATGGTAAAAGATGGCGAAGAAGACTTTATTGCCTACTTACCAGTTGGTGAAGACAGTTTTGCCACAGAGGAAGATGAAGAAAATAAAAGCTCTAATCCACACATTACCAATAAACTTATAAAGTCAGTTTATGAAGAGCCTTATATTACCACTGAAGAAGAAACTGATGAGAAGGGCAAAAAAACCACAAAGGAAGTCACTGCTTATAAGTCCCATGCCGTAGAAGCAAGCTACAAGGTAATTAACCCACGCACTAGCTTTTCTCCAGCAGACCAAGAAAATGAAGAAGAGGACGACGAAAGCCAGGAGATATTAAACCTGTATAGATATTTTACTGCTTTTGACAATGACGACGCCGACCAAAAGGAGTTTGTGGAAAAAGGACAGCTATTTGATATTGCGCCTCAAGGACTTGATGATGCTACAAGAGATGCGTACCGCCGCTTTAGAGAAGAAAAGAAAAATGCGCTTATTGGCTTTACGCAAGAAAAAGACCCCTATAATGGACTAGGACATTATTATAAAAGCAGTTTTGAAAGCGCAATACTAGATGTGCTTAAGCATGAGCTAAAACAAGAAGCTTTAAGGAAAGACCCCATTGATGACGCAAAATTGCAAAGCCAGTACGCCATTTTAGCTAAAAAACAAAAAGAAGAGTATGATATTTTAAGCTATAAAGAGCAAATAGATAAGTTTGCTAAAGACATAAACTCTGACTTGTCATCTTGCTTTTATATTCCTTTGGAAGCGATGTTAAATACAACCTACACCTACACTGACTCTGACGGCAATGAGCAAACACGCACTTATGCTACGCTAAATGAAGATAACACATACACTATAGATATGTTTTATATAACTCATGTGCTTTTCAAGTTTGACGATGCTATAAAGACCATTATTGATAGGTTTGTCACTAAAGACTTGAAAGATGAAGATGATATTAAAGCAGAAAAGTTGCGCCTTATTTTAGATGTTGGCTTGCTAAACACAAATAAGAGCAATGAAAACTACAATGAAGAGAGCGGCGATTCTTTACAAGAAGCTTACTATGTTGTGTTAGACACTGATGGCAATCCTAAGCTGTTTGACGAAGATGGCAACGCGCTTACGCTAGAAGAGCAATTCTTAGAAGAAAAGGTAAAAACTGTATACGCTTCTTTGGAAAATGATTTAGCTCAAGCTGATACCTATCAAGAAAAGCTTGATGTTTTCAAAGAGTATATGACTTGGTACAATGACGATGGCGGCTCTATGAAGAGTAAACTTGGCTACTTTGTGGCAATGGGCGACATAGAACATAGTTACGATGGCAACGATTTCCCAAATGCAGCTAAAGAGCTTTATATAGACTACATTGAAGATGGTAAATTTGATGGCGGAAAGCCTATAAGAAATGCATTTACTTCTTATGGTCTTCATATTGTTATGATTAGCTTTATGCCCTTTAACAATGTTGATTTAGTAGATTTAGAGGACGGAGTATGGGCGCTAGGAATTGACGCAAAACTAGACCTTGAAGATGCCAGCTTTAGAGACGATATCGAATCTGCAGTAGAAGAGGCTGTAAGCAGTAAAGCTTATTCTAAATGGAGTTCTTCTACTAATAAAGAAGCTAAAGAAAACACCGTGAGAGCGGAAAAGAAAATAAATAAACTTGCTAAAGATTTAGGCATAAAAAGAACAAAGTAAAATAAAGTAATTATAAAAAAAGGGATGGCGTAAAGCCAATCCCTTTTTTTTGTTGCTTGTTATCTTCTTAAAGTCCTATTCTTGTAGAGGGCGCAATGCCTTTTACTATATCGTCTAGCTTATATTTGCTATTTGCTATATAGATAGTTGTACCGTTTTTTGCAGGTTCTTTTATATACTCTAGCTTAGCTCTTGCCCCGTTTGCGCCTACACGCGATGCGCCATCGCAATAATTTTGATAATGCTCTATATTTTCTATAAGTTCATAGATATCTTTCCCCGATATTTCTCTAACTAGCGTGTTGCTGTTGTTTTTATCGGTATAAATTCCGTTTGCGCTTGTTAAGATTACTAAGTATTTTGGCTTTACAAGCAATGCTATTTGACTCGCTGTTTCGTCATTGTCTACGCATTCTACAACTTTGCTGCGCTTTGATTTTAGCGACTTTATCTCAAGCTTTCTAACTTCTTCGTCGCTTACAGGGTCATTGTAGTTTACAATGGGGATAGCGCCTTGACTAGGACACCTTAAAAGCATTTCAGTAAGGTGATTTTTCTTGGCGTCATCATTAAAGTGATAATGCTCAACTAGCAGCTGTCGTAAGCTATATCTGCTATCCATAAACTGTCTATAATTTGCAAGCAATATGCTTTGGCCTTGCGCTGAATAATCGGCTTTTATTTGATTTATGTCACCATGAAGCTCACTGCCATTTCTCTTAATATAGTCAAGCCTGCCAATTTCTGCAGCGCCGCTAGTTACCCAAATAATACCTGGCTTAAGCTGTCTAGATATACTTGCTATGATGTTATAATCAATATCGTCATGCTCTTTGTTTATAAGCGCCATTGAGCCTATCTTTCCCACTAATTCTATATCAAATTTTGTCATTTTTTCTCCTGTTTTAGTGATATTCACGCTTTACGCATATTATAAGTAAACAATTGATTAAATGCAAGCAAAATATACAATAGATGAACTAATAAAAAAAGAGCAAAGCCAAAAATTAGCTTTGCTCTTTTAAATTTTTAAGATTATCTTATTTTGCGTATTCTACACTGCGCATTTCCCTTATGACATTTACTTTTATCTGTCCGGGATACTCCAGTTCTGACTCTAGCTTCTTTGCTATGTCTTTTGCTAAGAATACTGTCTTTGCGTCATCTACTTGTTCGGGCTTTACAATTACTCTAATTTCTCTACCCGCTTGAATAGCATATGACTGCTCAACTCCTGCGAACGAGTTTGCTAGACTTTCTAGTTTTTCTAGACGCTTTACATAATTTTCCAGCGATTCTCTCCTTGCGCCTGGCCTTGCTCCGCTTATAGCGTCTGCCACCTGCACAATAATCGCTTCAATAGTTGTTGCTTCAATATCGCCATGGTGCGCTGCAATTGCGTGGACGACATCTTCTTTTTCTCTGTATTTTCTGGCAATGTCCACTCCTATTTGCACATGTGTGCCTTCATATTCGTGGTCTACTGATTTGCCAAGGTCATGCAACAGCCCTGCTCTTTTGCAAACTTTTATATCTGCGCCAAGCTCTTGCGCCATAAGTCCTGCCAAATAGCACACTTCTAAGCTGTGCTTTAGCACATTTTGCCCATAGCTTGTACGGTACTTCATGCGCCCTAAAAGCTTTACAATCTCAGGGTGTACTCCAAACAGTCCTGCATCAAATACAGCTTGTTCGCCTGCTTCTTTTATTTGGCTGTCAATGTCCTTTCTTACGCGTTCGGCAACTTCTTCAATTCTGCCTGGGTGTATTCTGCCGTCGCTAATTAGCTTTTGCAAAGTCAACCTTGCAATCTCTCTCCTTACCGGGTCAAATCCCGTCAATGTAATTACATCAGGGGTATCGTCTATTATGATATCTACGCCTGTTACACTCTCTAAAGATTTGATGTTTCTGCCCATTCGGCCAATTATGCGCCCTTTCATTTCTTCGCTAGGCAATTCGACTACGCTAACAGTAGTTTCTGCCGCATGGTCCACCGCGCACCTTTGTATAGCTAGTCCGACTATGTTTTTAGCGCGTTTTTCGGCATCTTCTTTTGCTTTAGCTTCAATCTCTTTTACAAGTAGCGCCGCATCTTTTTGAGCGTCCTCTGTAATTTGCGCAATAAGGATTTCTTTTGCTTCGGAGCAGGTAAGGTTTGCTACCTTTTCAAGCTCTTCTAGCATTTTTTCGTTTTTCTTTCCCAGCTCTTCTTCCATTTCTTTGAGCTGTCTTTCTTTTTCTTCAATTGCCAACTTTGTTTTTTCTATAAGTTCCATTTTACCTTCGATGACACTTTCTTTTTTATCAATCATGTCTTCTTTTTGGTTAATTCTGGCTTCTTGCTTGGCAATCTCTAAGCGTCTTTGTTTGCTTTCTCTTTCAAACTCGTTACGCAGTCTTAATTGCTCCTCCTTTGCTTCCAAAAGAGCCTCTTTACGCAATGATTTTGCTTCTAATCTTGCTTCATCAAGCAACCTTGCAGCTTCCGTTCTGGAATCTCCAATTCTTCGTTCTACCGTCTTCTTGTATATCCACAGCGCCAAAAATGCGCCGATACCCAATGACACTAAGATTAGAGGAACAAATATTGCATACAGTACGCTGTTTGTCACAGCAATAAGACTGCTTAACATTTTTACCTCCTATTCAATTTTCAAATTTTCACTGCTGTAAATACCGTGCGTTCGCTCACGACATTACAACAATTAATTATATAATACTCTTATAGCAAAGTCAACACCCTTTGTTTGCCACAAAATTTCTTTGCCTAATAAAAATATTATTTTTTGTCTACTTTATTTAATCCAAGTTTTTTCCTAAGTTCAGCTTCTAAACTATCTGCAATTTCAGCGTTTGAATTAAGGTAAGTTATGGCTTTTTCACGGCCTTGCCCTATCCTTTCTGCGCCATGGCTAAACCAGCTTCCTGTTTTTTGGATAAGTCCATTTTCGACAGCAAGGTCCAAAATGCAACCGTATTTTGATATGCCTGTGCCAAACATTATGTCAAATTCGCACTGCTTAAAAGGCGCGGCCATTTTGTTTTTTACCACCCTTACTCTTGTTCTTGAGCCAGTAATTTCTGTTCCCGCCTTAATGGACTCTGCCCGCCTTACATCAAAGCGCATGCTTGCATAAAACTTTAACGCCTTGCCGCCTGCTGTCGTTTCGGGATTGCCAAAAATAACTCCAACCTTTTCCCGCAATTGATTTATAAAAACAACGCAAGTGTTGCTCTTTTTTACAACGCCTGTGAGTTTTCGCAATGCTTGGCTCATAAGACGCGCTTGCAATCCTACATGGCTATCGCCCATATCTCCTTCAATTTCTGCCCTTGGCGTAAGCGCAGCTACGCTGTCTACCACCAAAATATCTATGCTTCCGCTTTTTACAAGCTCTTCAGTAATATTTAAAGCTTGTTCGCCATTATCTGGCTGTGACACATAGAGATTTTTTAAGTCAACGCCTAAATTTGCAGCATAAACAGGGTCTAACGCATGTTCTGCGTCTATAAATGCAGCAATGCCGCCTAGCTTTTGCGCTTCGGCAATCATGTGAAGGGCAAGCGTTGTTTTACCGCTAGATTCTGGGCCATAAACTTCTACAATTCTTCCCCTTGGAACGCCACCTATTCCTGTCGCTACATCAAGGGCAAGACAGCCTGTCGGTATAATATCAACATCTACCATAGTGCCATCGCCAAGCGACATGATAGAACCTTTTCCAAACTCTTTTTCAATTTGGGCTATAGCTATGTCTAGCGCCTTTTTTTTGTCTTCTAATTTCATGATTACTCCTTTTGTGTATATTCTTATTGAATTAATAATTTTCTCTTAAAAATTGCAGCGCGTAAAATAGACTTGCATTTTTTGCGCTTCTTCTAATTTGTTCTCTAGTGCCAGAAAACATAGTCTTAATAGCAAAAGGTTCGCACCTTGTGCTAGCTATGCCTATATATACAAGCCCAACTGGCTTTTGCATAGTTCCGCCATCTGGCCCTGCTATACCAGTAGTAGAAATGGCAATATCAATTTCGTTATCTATAAGTCCAAAAGCCATCTCTTTAGCCACTTGCTCACTTACCGCGCCATACTCTTCTAAGCTATCATAGCTTACCCCAAGTCTGTCTATTTTTGACTGGTTGCTGTATGTCACAACGCCTTCATAAAAAACTTTGCTTACTCCACTAACCGATACTAAACTTGCGCTAAGCATACCGCCTGTGCAACTTTCCGCCACCGCCACAGTAAGGTCATTATTGTTAAGAAAGGACACAAAGGTTTCCTCTAGCGATACATCGGTATCATTATAGATAATATCATCAAGCTCTTCTAAAATATCATAATAATCGCTATCGTCAATGTTTTCTAAGTAAACGCCATTGTCCATACAATTGTTTACAATCATTGCACTTATACCTCTCTTTACTTCCTTTAGCCTTCTTTCTATGGCGCTTTTATCTCCATAACAACGGAACACTCGCATCTTTTGCCCCCTTATTTAACGGTTTTTCCGTACAGATTAAAGTCTGCTTTTTCTATATATACATTATAGATATTGCCTATATCCAAAGGAAAATCCGATGTGAAATATACCTTAGTGTCAACCTGCGGCGCTTGATACTCCGTTCTGCCAAAAAAGCATTGTCTTTCATAATCTATACCTTCATAGATAACTTGGCAAATTGTGTTTATGTATTTTTGCTGCCTTAATATAGTTGTTTGCTTTTGAATTTTTTCAAGGAGGTTTTTTCTTATTTTGCAAGTTAGGCTATTTGCTCTTTTGCCATAACCATAAGCTTTTGTCCCTTCTTCTGGCGAATAGATAAAAAAACCAGCATAGTCAAATGTGCCATCTATAAATTTTTCTAGGTTTTTGTATTCACTTTTACTCTCATAAGGAAATCCCACAATAAAAGTGCTTCTTATACTGATGTCAGCAAAATTTTCTCTAATATTTTTTACAAGCGTTATTAGGCTTGACTGGCTGCTTCTTCTATTCATTTTCTTGAGTATGTTGTCGTCAATATGCTGCATAGGTATATCTAGATACTTTGCAATTTTGTCCTCTTTATTTATAAATGTTAAAAGCTCATTATCTATAAGTTCAGGATAGGTATAAAGTATGCGAATTTTCCAAAAGTCAAGCTTTACTAGCTCTTTTAAAAGGTCTAGAAGCTTTCTTTCTTTATAAAGGTCAATGCCATAATTTGTAGTGTCTTGCGCAACTAGTATAAGCTCTTTAACTCCTTGCTCTAATAGGTCTTTAGCTTGACTTACTAGTTCTTCTATTGGTGTAGAGATATACTTGCCTCTTATAGACGGTATAGCACAATAAGAGCAAGCGTTATTGCAGCCATCAGCTATCTTTAGGTATGCATAATGCGCAGGCGTTGTAAGCACTCTGCCTTTTGCATAAGTTTTTTCTGCATTTGCCTTTGTGCCTATTAAAGTGTCTATATGATGCACGATATCTTTTTCTTCAGCTATATCTAAAAACAAATCAACTTCGGGAAAGTTTACATTGCTTCTATATCTTTGAGCAAAGCAACCAGTCACTACAAGTTTTTGCAAGTTTTGCTCTTTAAGCTTGGACATCTCTAAAACTGTATTTATAGTTTCTTTTTTTGCCTCATCTATGAAAGCGCAAGTGTTTATAATAATTATTTCTGCTTCTTTAGCGTCGTCAACTAAGGTATGCCCTGCGCTTTGCAGCAAATATAGCATATTTTCGCTGTCTACTCGGTTTTTGTCGCACCCAAGCGAAATCATTCCTATCTTCATTCGGTGGTTATCTATAGCTTAATTGCTTTACTCCTTATATATTGTTATCCTCAAGCATATCAGGATACATCTTATAAAACTCTTCTTTTGTGATAAGCAAAGTGCGTTTGTTATTAATAGGCTCAGTTACCCAGCCCTTGCTTTCCATATAATCCATAACATTTGCTATGGTGTTATAACCTTTTTGCAGTTTTCTTTGCACTAAGGAACAGCTTGCTCTGCCGCTCTCTACGCATATCTTTAATGTTTGTTTTAAAAGCTCTTCCTGTGCGTCTGCTTTAGCGTCAGCTTTTGTGTCTGTTTCATTAACCATCATGCCACTAGCCACCTGATAAACTTGCTGCTCATCTTTGTTGCCGCGCAAAATTTTGTCTATTGCTTCATAGTCAAAGTCAATGTCGTTGTTTTCCTTTATGTCATTTACTATGCCTTCTACTTCTTCTGTGCTAATAAAAGCGCATTGTCCCCTTACCATATCCTTGCCGCGCTTTATATACATATCGCCATTTCCCAGCAAGCTTTCTGCGCCTTTTGCCTTAAATATTACCATGCTGTGATTATAGTCGCCTACGGCAAACGCAATCTTTGTATTTAAGTTGTTTTGAATTTCATTAGTAATAACTTCCTTAACGGGATTTTGTGTGGCAAAAACAAGGTGTACGCCAGCTGCTCTTGCTATCCTAGCTAAACTGCTTAAACTAGCTTCCACTTGTTTTCTTACTTGAGAATTTGTCATAAGTTCGCTTGCTTCATCTATAATTACCACAATTCTTGGCAATCTATTTTCCTTGCCAACAAGCTTATTGTATTCGCTTAGTTTTTTAGCGTTTACATCTGTAAAAGCAATAAATCTTCTTTCAGTTTCTTCTCTTAACCATTTTAGCGCATTCATAATTTCGCCAACATCGCTAAGCGGTTTTTCAACTAGCATATGAGGCAACCCGGAAAACAGCTCCATTTCCACTCTTTTAAGGTCTATTAGCATTAGCTTTACTTCTTGGGGAGAATATCTGCACAGTATGCTTGCCAAAATTACATTTATGCATACGCTTTTGCCGCTGCCTGTCGCGCCTGCAATAAGGGCATGGGGCATTTTTGCCAAATCTTCAACTAAAATTCTGCCTTCCGCTGTCTTGCCAAGCGCAATTATAATTTCACCTTTTGCATCTGCGTACTCTCTGCTAGAGATTATTTCCTTAAAGCTTACAATTCCCCTTGATTTATTTGGCACTTCTATGCCAAAATAAGGGCTGTCGTCAAGCTGGGGCAAGATGGTAATTTCTTGCTTTGTCATAAGCAGTCTGTTTATGTCAGGCTTTGCAGACATAACTCTACTTATTGGACACTTATCGTCAAGCTCTACTATGCATCTTGTAATAGTAGGTCCTTTAATTGCGTCAACTAGCCTTGCTTCTATGTTATAATTTTTTAACTTAACTTCAATTACATCTCTAAGCTCATCTAAATTATCAACATAAGGCACAAATCCTTTGGCCTTTGAACTGTGGTCTACAAACTTATCTTTAGAGGGATATCTATAAGGTCTTTTTAGTGTAAGCTTTTCTTGTATAGGCTCAAGGTTTTCTTGCTCTTTTATAGACTCAACAACACTTTTTTTATCTTCTTTATTTATAATTTCTTCACTTGAGATATCTTGTTCTAAATCAAAAACTATTTCTTCATTTTCTTTTTCAATATCATCATCGTTTATTGTATCGTCATAAAGAATTTCGCAAGGTGTATAATCTGTCATTTGTAAAGTAGGTTTTATTTCTTCTTTAATGGTGATTTCGTCATCTTTATTATACAAGCTGCGGTAAAAATCGTTATTTCCAAGCTCTAACTTGCTAGCAGCTTCTTTTCTGCGCTTTGCAGCATTGCTCCTTAGATAGTTATTGCTATAAAATTTTGCGTCGGGCTTAAGCTTTACAGCTTCTATGTCGTCAACTATATGATAGTCGCTTTTTATCTCTTTAGGGTCTATAAGATTAGGAGGCAAAAGTTCTTCTTGTTTTGGGATATCTGGGTGCAAGTAATCATTGCCAAAAAGCTTTTTGCCAGCTTCTTCTTTGGGATCAAGCGCTATTTCTTCTTTTTCTCCGCCTGCCTTTAGCCTAGATAAAAATTCTTGCTTTTCTCTTGGGACTTGCTCTTTGTTTTGACTTATCTTTCTGATCTTTGTATCTTTTTTGTTATTTACAAAAATATAAGGCGCAACCACAAAAAAGCATAATGTAACGCTTAGCGCAAAAAATATAATGGTGCTTGCGATGTATTTGCAAGGAAGCACAATAGGAGCGCTAATTAAACTCATAACTACGCCGCCAAAAGATGCAACATTATAAACTTCTGCTATATAACTGGAAAAGCCAAGGGAAACCGCCTCTTTCAAAAAGGCAATATGTAAAGTTATTATTATGCTAAAAAAAGCAGCCACAAAAAGCGCGCGCCTTTTGGGCGCAACCTTTTTCCACTTGCCTTTTTTTATTAGATCAATCACAAAGAAAATATAAGATATTGCTAAGTATCCATATGCCATATAGCCAAAAACGCCTATTAGCACAGCCTTTGTTACTTTTACTATCATAAGTATAGTAAGCGCAATAAGAATAGCCGTTCTTAACAATACCAGTTTTTTTCTTTTGGTCATAGCTCTAAAATAAAACCCTATCTTAGGCATTAGTGCTCCTTGTTCATAAATAAATTGTAAGCGTTAAAATCAGGTTTTTTGCCAACATAGCTTATGCTGACTTTGTCATAATCCAAAGCAAAATCAATAAATTCTTTTACTTTGTCTTGATTTATTTGCTCAAGTTCTTTTAATTGCTTGTTTACATTGTATCGTCTATTAAGCAAAACCATACTCCTTGCATTTGCCCGCATAACTGACATTGACTGCTCTTTGGAAAGGATATAAGCTGTTCTTGTTTGCACTGCAACTCTCTCTAGCTCTTCATCTGTAAAACCATTTTGCTTAATATCGTCTAGTATTTTTTTGATTTCGCTTATAGCTAGCGGCACTTGACTTGGGTCTGTTGCAAAATAAATATAAAAGTATCCATCGTCAACATATGCAATTGGCGCGGCATAAATAGTATAAACTAAGCCAAGCTCATCTCTTATCCTTTGAAAGAGCCTGCTGCTCATTCCGCCAGCTAGCATACCGCAAAATATGCCATTTAGAATATGTTTTTTACTCTTTAATCCATGCGCTGGAAAACTAAGCGCTACATGGGCTTGCTGACAGTCGTTTTTAACTACTTGAGCATACCTACTTTTGGGTTTAATCCTTTGGAATTTTCTCTTTTGGTAGCTTGCTTTTTCTATATTTTTTTCAAAATATTTTTTAACTAGTTCTGTAGCTTTTTCTATGGTAATATCCCCAGCCATGCTAATTACGGTATTTTCTGGGATATAATACTTTGACATAAAGTCATCTATTGCGCTTTTATCAAAGCTCATTATGTTTTCCGCCGTACCCAAAATAGGATAAGCAATAGAGCGCGATGGGCCATAGTGCGCGCTAACTAAATTTTCTAGACATCTGTCCTCATTGTCGTCATGGCTCATCTTAATTTCTTCTAACACTACGGCTTTTTCTTTTTGCAGACTTTCTTCGTCAAAATTAGAATTAAAATAGATGTCGCTTAATATCTCTGTACAATTTTCTGCAAAGTCACTTAAACCTGATGTGTGATATGCCGTTATGTTTTTTGAAGTGTATGCGTTTATATTTACGCCAATGTCTTCTAGCTGGCTTACAATGTCAAAAGCTGTGCGTTTTTTAGTGCCTTTGAAAAACATATGTTCAATAAAATGGGATATTCCGTTGTTGTCTTTTGTTTCATATAAACTGCCAACACCTACAAATACACCAATTGAAAGACTGCGTGTATTTCGTAATCTCTCTACCACCAGCCTTAGTCCTGACTCAAACTTTATTAATTTACTCATTAAATAAATACTCCATCTTAGCAAAATGTCATGCTACAATAATACAATTATATACTATAACCAATATTATTTCAATATTAACAGTAATACATACATTAAGATTTTTATCTGCAACAAAATTTTACCAATGTTTTTAAAAAGCTATATTGACACAAGGAATAATAAATGTGTTATAATTAAATAATGGAAAGTTTTTTATCGCAAATTACATTATACTTTAATGCGCATCCCAAGGCAGTTATAGCTAATGCTCTGCGATACATATATAAGCTAGATGATATGCTATATATCTTGTATTGCTATCATTTTAATCTAAAAGACCCCTTTGTAGATAAAGAAATTTATTATCAAGGTTTAAAAAGACAGGGAATTAAGCATATTAGCAATACCCTTTACACAATATATACATTGCTAGACAATGAAGAAAATAAAACTTTAGCTGCACTTGTTATGTCAGATTATCAAATAAGCTAAAAGAATTAGATTTTTAGTTTTGACATAAAAAACAGTTGACAAATGGATAAATATATATTATTCTTATAAAGCATTATAATTAACGCGGGGTAGAGCAGTCTGGTAGCTCGTCGGGCTCATAACCCGGAGGTCGTATGGTTCAAATCCTGCCCCCGCTACCACTAAAAACACTATGGCGGCGTAGCTTAGTTGGTTAGAGCGGCCGGTTCATACCCGGCAGGTCGTTGGTTCGAATCTGACCGCCGCTACCAAGTTCATAAATTATGGCCCCATGGTCAAGCGGTTAAGACACCGCCCTTTCACGGCGGTAACCCGAGTTCGATTCTCGGTGGGGTCACCATAATGGGAGCATAGCTCAGCTGGGAGAGCGCTTGCCTTACAAGCAAGATGTCATAGGTTCAAGCCCTATTGTTCCCACCAAAAACAATAAACCACCTTTAACTAAGGTGGTTTTTACTTTATTCTAAATCCATATTATATTAATCAGCTTTTTTTACTGCGTCTTCTACAGCAAGGCGCACTGCTTGCACCGCGCCAACTTCAAGCAACATAAAATTAAGGGGTTTTTTCTTGCCATTTGCCAGACAAAACATAGTATCTCCATCATAATCTGTGGCAACTGGTTTTATGCTTTGGCTAAGACCGTTATGACTTATAACGGCAAGTTTATTTGCCTGCACCTTGGTAAGCTTTGCATCAGTGATTAAGCAACCTATTGTGGTATTTGTCCCCATTATAAGACGCAAATAATCGCCATCTAAAATGGTTTTTTCAGTATTTAAGAAATTGCCTTTAATATCTCTAGCTCCTGCTATTATCTCTCCTTTTAAGTTGTAAACATCGCCAAGCGCGTTTACCACAACGACAGCGGTAATAGTTATGCCTTGCACTTTTACTGTAGCTATTCCAAGTCCGCCGCTGTCTGCATGTTTTATTCCCCTTATCTTGCCTATCGTCGCTCCCGTGCCTGCGCCAACTTTGCCTGATATAATGTTATCTTCAGTTGCGCTTTGCGCCGCTTTATATCCCATGTCTAAATCAGGATAATGGTACTTTGTGTCATTAAGGTCAAAAATTGCTGCTCCGCAAACTATTGGCACTACTTTATCCGCCACCTTATACCCAGCTTTTTGCTCTCTCAAATACTCCATAACCCCCGATGTTGCGCCAAGCCCATAAGCTGAGCCGCCGCATAGCACAACTGCGTTTATCTTTTGCATTGCCTTTTCATTTCTCAACAGGTCAGTTTCATGTGTTGCGGGCGCGCCCCCTTTTACGCTTGCGCCGCCTACGCAACCGTCTTGGCATATAATTGCCGTAACTCCTGTAAATTCATTCGATGCGTGCCCTATCTTTATTCCTTTAGGTATTATTTTCATCTTTATCCTTTTCCTTTTGTTTTTTTACTAAAATTATTGTTCCCTTTATTGCAAATATTGCTACAATAAGTATAACAACGCCAATAACTGCAACCTTTATTAATTTCCTTACATTAAAAATACTGCCTGCCCACTTATCGTATACTGGGTTTTCACTTGCGCAAACAGAAAACCTAATGTTTTCCTTTGGTATGCCAGTGCCTATGTATTGGTATTCCAAATCCGATACTTTGGTAAAATCAAGGTTTGCGTCTATAACATAAGGATTGTCTTTGTTTGTTAAAATATTTATAGTAATTGAGCCAAATGACGCCCAGCTTTTTGCAGGGCTAGATATATAGTTATAGGTGTATAATGTAGGCTTGTAGTAGGCAGAATATCCACCGTCTAGGGCATAGCTTACGCTTAAAATGTTAGGCTGGTTATTGCCTTTTAGCATAACTGTATAGCTTAGAAGTATAAGGCACTCTGTACCAAAAATGAGGTTTAATAAATCTTGTTCTGATAAAATAATAGAGTCCTTATCTTCTAAAAGCTTTACTGCGGCGTAATCAACTTCAGAAAGGCTCATATCTTCTCTAAGAGATAAAATAAAGTCTTTTAGCTTGACGCTAGTAATTTTCATAACTTCACTTACATTGTATGCGCCTATTTTCTTTCTGCCAGAGTCAAGCTTGTTTACATTTATATCGATAGCATTGTCGCCAATGACATAAAAGTATATATTATCTTTGTCGAAAATAGATATATTGGTTGTTCTATGCTCTAGCGACAAATGATAGATATCGGTATTTTGAGAGTTTTGCCGTATGCTCATTCCTGACGCATCAAATATAACTTTTGAATTTTTATTAAAAGTTATGTTTACTTCCACAAAAGTAGCATCTTTGACATCCCTTAAATTAATTTTATGTAAAACTCCTACTTGCTCTATGTCTGCTTTTTCTATTTGGTTTATGCCGCTAAGCGCCTGTTCAAAAGTAAGATTTTCTATATCTTTGGGCGCTGAGGCGTAATGGGGAGTAAAAGATACCTCGCTATCGTCTAGCGTTATCTTAGCTTGCCACTCTTTAAATGCCTCTATTGTGGTAATAAGGGGAAAGCCCATAGTTACTTGTTTATCATTATTTGCATTTCTCATATCGTAAACTGCAGTAGTTTGGCTAATGGGAGAATTATAAAAGGCATTTTTTTGCTCCTTTGTAAAATCAAAGGTTAAAACTTCGCTTTTTACTGAAATATCGTCATCGTCTATTGGCAAAAGCTCAAGGTATTTGTTTTTGGTTTGACGCCTCATAGGACCGCTGTTTGCATAGCTTACATTAACTGGAATAAATAAGCTTACACAAAATGCTACTAATAATAGCGTAATTAATAACTTTTTCATACTTTACCGCCTTAAATATTAATAATATTTTATCACACGCTCATAGGTGGGCGCAACAATAATAATTTAATGCTTAAGTTTATTGCGTAATGCTCATTTAGTTTGTATAATATTAGCGTAAACTAAAGGAGAATATGGATAAATATAAAGAAGCAGAAAGAAGTATAATAACCACTTATCGCAAAACAATTTGGCGACCCTTTGTTAAAGCTGTTGCAGAATATGATCTTATAGATGAAAATGACAAGATAGCAGTTTGCATATCGGGCGGTAAAGACAGCATGTTGCTTGCTAAATGTTTGGAAGAGTTGCAAAAGCATGGCAATAAGCGTTTTGATCTTGTCTACCTTTGCATGAATCCAGGCTACAATAAAGAAAATTATGAGCTTATTGTTGAAAACGCCAAATTCCTTAATATACCTATCACCATTTTTGACAGCGATATTTTTGAAATAGTTACTAAGGTAGACAATAATCCATGCTACCTTTGCGCAAGAATGAGAAGAGGGTTCTTATATTCCAAAGCTAAGAGTTTGGGTTGCAATAAGATAGCGTTAGGGCATCATTTTGATGATGTTGTGGAAACAATCCTTATGGGCATATTTTATAATGGGCAAGTGCAGAGCATGATGCCAAAGCTAATAAGCGCAAACTTTGAAAACATGGAGCTTATTCGTCCTTTATACAAAGTTAAGGAAAAAGATATCATAAATTGGCAAAATCATAATAATTTACGCTTTTTAAGGTGTGCATGCCGGTTTACAGAAGATATAGAAAAGTGTAAAGACGGCGTTGGCGATAGCAAGCGTCAAGAGATGAAAATGCTAGTAAAAAAACTAAAAGAAGACAATCCGCGCGTTGGTGACAACATTTTTAATTGCGTTCAAAACATCAATCTAAACACCTGTATCGCTTGGAAAAAAGATGGGGTTAAAAGCCATTTTTTACAAGATTATCCTAAAAAGTAAATATCCAAATTATTAATTTATGACAGCATAAAAGCAATAAGCATATTTATTGCTTTTTTTTAGTTTTCGTTGTATGATTA